>Ga0058701_10002337_pt1 | contig 14271 bp, 12 predicted proteins | sample AgamicOrMae_FD_97039 | JGI IMG/M metagenome (GOLD analysis project Ga0058701, IMG submission 97039) | Agave microbial communities from Guanajuato, Mexico - Or.Ma.e | ecosystem: Host-associated > Plants > Phyllosphere > Phylloplane/Leaf | place: Guanajuato, Mexico | collected 2012-06-04 | reverse complement strand
TTACAGTGCAGAGTATGTACAACTCCCGTGATCTCTCTCTCTCTCTCTCTCTCTCTCTCTCTCTCTCTCTCAAGTAAACTCAATATAAAGTTTCTCCGGAGGGGAAAAGTGACTCGAAACTTGTGACACTTGAGGAAAAACCGAAACAAAAGTAGCTGCTGTTCAACAACCGTTTCACTGCCCGCCATATTCACATCAACAGATTTTCTAAGATTTTTTTCTTTTTCCTGTGAAATGATCATTGAGAAGCCCTCTCAAAAGTGTCTCTCACTTGTAGCGGCACTAATGTGAGGATTTATTGTGGATTGGAGTTCTTTCCTAAACGCATTGCTTTGGGCAGTCTGAGAAGACGTGCATTATTACATTCTCGTTTATCTGATCCCTTATCTGTTTTGGGTCGTCCGTCATCTTTTTGGGATATTTCTGGATCTTTTCAAAAGCCCTATTTCTGTTTAGGGTATAGTTCTTTACATCCATTTTGGGTCGTGGTATGTTGATGATGTAAGTTGCCACCTCTGTTTTGTGTAGTCCTACATACACTTTGGTTAGTATCGTACCTGTTTTGGGTATTTTGAATCGTTTTTGATATAAACCAATAAACAATAGCCTCATCACACGAAAAGTGTATGCCGGAGCCGACCGTTCCGTTCTTTCTCATGCTAAAGGTCATCTCAAGAACCAAAAAAAAACCTGTTCGGACGTGTTATACCCGCTTCAGCGCATATCCAAAACTGGTGTAAGACGATCCATATTAGGCTAGGCATTCTTTCAGAACACGTCCATTAATTACGTGAGCACCTTTATTGGGGGGGGTGTCCAAAAAATCATACCTCAATGTGTAAGGTACAGAGAAAAAGCCGCCCGAGCTTACGAGGGGATGGGGGGGGGTCGAAAATCACCAGAAATGTGCTCGATGTAATATAGGGACATTCCCTCAGCAGTTTGGGCCTTTATTTCAAGGAACTCATAAGGTATCAGTAATATTTGATTTGAGTGAAACATATCGTTCCAATTAATGCGCGCTCACTTAATTTGGGGACGTTCCCTCAGTAGTTTTCTGTAGGCCCTCGTGTTTCTAGGAGCTCATGAGGTATCAGTAATGTTTGATTTGAGTGAAACATATCGTTCTGAACAGTTTCCATGTACTTGGAAGGCTTTCTACGCGGTCGTACCTTTAGTACAGCCACTGGAAAAGAGGGCTTTAAATTGCGTTTGAATGCTGTTACATAACAGGCTCTTGTTTCTGGAAGAGCGTTAGCGAATCGGGCCTCTTTTGTGCGATAAAAGATTCAGAATGAAGGAAACAGAGGAAGAGAGAGAGAGAGAGAGAGAGGCAGCGCTCGCTCGCTCTCTCGCTCATCTTGTACCTGCGGATGATGCTTGTTTGCTTCCCAATTGATCTCTCTACAAACGCGTCCTTTTCCGACGGACTTTCTTTCCTCTTTTTGCTGCCACCTGCGTCATCGCTCCAACAAGTGCCCGACCTGCCTGCCTGCCTCTTTGTTTGCAACATGCCGCCAAATTCCGCTTCTTGACAAATTTTTGATCAAATTGAGATTTTTCACAACGATGATTCAATTCTGAATGTCACTTATGAGCAACGCATGGAAAAGGTCTAGGAACTTCGGCAAATACCTAACTTAAACACATCTCACCTAAGCTAATTTACTCAATACCTAACTGACCGAGCCTAGCGTAACATAACCTAGCCTATATTCAACGTCACGCAACCCCCACTTATCCTCAGTACCTTTATTCCCCCCTTAGCTCAATCTAGCCAAACCTAACGCTTACGCAACTCCAACTAACTCTTCAATCGAAATAAAAACAACGAAAAAAAACCGTGAAGATTCATAATAAAACCAAAAAACATCGATTTTTTTCACGATGAGAATGCTTTCCCTATTGGGAAAGTAAAAATATAAGATAAGGACCATGACTACCCAATGTCATACTGAAAATTTGATCATAGAGTATAATGAAAAAAATAAAAGAAACGGGTACATCTTAGGCCTATAGTAACTCTTCTAACCCCTAAAAAAATAATTTAAAAATAAATAAACCAAGATTGGACGCATTTTTCCTCTTTGCGATTGAATCAGGAAAAGATATCTAATTTCTGACTCTGATCGCTTCTATTATCCTGTCTGATTTCCCAAAATAAGAACTCTCGCGCAGTCTGATTTTGAGGTGAGTTTCGCGAACTGAGAAGGAAGTCCTCTCGTCCGAACCAAAGCTTTTCAAAGATTTTTTTAAATATAAGATTTATCCACGGTCCTCTTATTTTGAGGCGGCCCTTAAATCCAGAACCCGTTTCGTCTCGAGAAAAACCAATACAGTTACTTCCATCGCGGGAAATGAAGATGAGTCGCGATGAATTTGAAACAAACGCCATTTGCAGGCTCACTGTGGGACAATCCCGAGAGAAGCTACTTTTAGTAAACTTTTTCAAAGTCATATTTCTACATAGAACGAAACAGCTACCACAAATTCGCCGTCAGGGCTTTAGAAAGTTGGAAGATTTCATCCTACGTTAAGTTTTCAACTTGGACGTTTTTGTAAAGGGAAGCCCTCCCGTGAAGCCTAAAATGGCTCAGGTAGACTTTTTACCGTAGAATGGACTCGAGCTTTGTTTAGGAGTAAGCCTAACCAGCAATCTATCATTTCGAGCAAGGAGTTTATATCTTCTTTGAAGGTGTAGAAAGCTTATTTTAAGGAACTGCAATTTCAATTAAAATGTCTGAAAACCTTCTTTCAATCACAGTAAAAAAATTCCTGTTTAGGGGTGGTCTATACCTGTTTTGGGTATGAAGGTAAACCGGGACAAGAGCAGCGTAATGTGTTTATTTTTAAAGATATAAACCTTTAAACAACCATATCAATGAAAAGGTCTCGTCGAGAGCTCTCGATTGATATAGTTATTCATAGGTTAATCTCTAGAAATAACCAAATTACGCTCTTTACCTGTTTTAATCCCCATACCCAAAGTAAGTATGAAACTACCTAAAAGAGGTATTATGTTTTACTGTAAATCGATGAAATTGTTGCTTTATAGGGTTGATATCTCTCTTCTTTTCGGCAAATTCGTTTTGTGTTTTGACTGAAAATTTCGTAAAAAAATCCTTTTTTTTAATGATAACCTCTCAACAACTACATCAATGAAAAGGTCTCTTCAAGAGCTCTCGATTGATATGGTTGTTGATATCTTCAATAAAAACCCAATTACGCTCCTCCGGTGTTTCCCCTCCATACCTGAATGTGGCTGTAACATGACGTACTTAGAAACTTAGCGCACTTAAAAATAATTTATCAACCAAAAGACGTAGTAAAATACCATTACTTATAGAAATGATGACAAGCTTTTTCCATAAATACAAAAATGGAAACAGCTTTTGAAAGCCGTTAATCCATTTACCCTCGCAAAATTTCTTTCTCTTGTAGCTTTTAAGAGATCCTCTTAGAACATTAACTGTATTTTTTTAACCGTGTTGCTTGTAGGGCTGGCAGCTGGTTTTTAAATATTGTAGTCCGCCAAAGCTCGGACCTGGTGTTGCGCATTAAATCTCCTTCTCTGACACTTTGTCGGCAAACCAGGTTAACAGTGTTGCTGTCTCCCTCTTCCCGCCGATTTGGCAGCCGTGTTGACGTCCTCGGATAGAGGTGCTGACCGGCGCCTGGAATTTACGAGACCAGTGCCTCTAATGAAACTGGTGGTGGGCCGCTTGGTGGGCCCATACGAGGGCCGACCAAATAATTCGCCGAACCGCGCAACACGTCTCGGCCCACCGCCCACCAACACCGGATCAAAAAAAGAGTTCATCCGCCCCTGAACATATTTCTGGCTTCCTAACGCTTCCAGTGAGGCATATCACAGCTGTGATTCAACTACGCAAGTTTTTCCCGTGGTCGGAAGATGGTCATTAACGAGTTCGGGAAAAGTATCCATGGGTGCGTTCTTTTCAGCGGTGTTATCGGACACGAGGAAAAGAGAGTGCATTCGAGGGAGTTCGTTTTTATTAGAGCGTGCGGGCCGCTGATAGGGGAACTTGAACAAATTATGACGCTCAAAGCCATCCTGCCACCCTTTGATGTAGCTGTCATCCTTAATTATTATTCTCTGGGATATATTTTTTGAAATTTCTCATCACAAGAGTTTTTCGTAAGGGACACTGATTAATCAGCGCTTTTGTTTTAGCATAGGCGTGTTCCGAGGGCGTGATACTTCTTCCAAGGTTTTCATCGTTGTCTGCCACAACTTTTTATCGGGCTTCAGTACGTCACATAGGATTTTAAGAATGAACCCTACAGCTTGTAATTTCTCAGGTCATTCTTTATATAGATTTTTCTTTTATCTTTTCGCTTATTTTCATGGTCAGTCGAGATCAAAGGTGGTGGTGTCTTTTTAAGGGGAGTTTTATTGACGAACACAATGTTTTATATCGAATGTTCCATGTAAATGAAGAGGTGGATAGAAAAAAAGAAGTTAAATGCCTCAAATTTTATACTTTTTGGCTTGAACGTTTAGTTGAATTACTTGATTACAGAACAACGTGTGGTTTAAATTTATTTTTAAATCCAATTAGGTAATGAAATCAGCCATCCGCTCCCACGTCGGCGGTTCGTCCGGAAAATCCTTTGATACGCACAGATATTGAGTTAACACTTAAAACTTTTACTTGCAGCGCGTTGGTTATTGATTTTAGCGGAGTGGGTACCGTTGCAACTTGACTTTTGGGTGGACTTGGCCAAGCTTACGTGCGAGGGAGTAGTTAATTTGTAATTCCTCATCCCGCTAAGTGCAAGCTGCAACGCTGTCGTAAAAACTGTGCTTTAGATGACGTGATTCGAAGACCACGTTAAAGTTGTATAGGCCTACGCAGAGTCGCCTCACTCGCTAAAGCTGAGCTTTATAAAGTTCACATCCGACGGAGCTTTATAAAGCTCACACAAGCTTCTTGTATGAACTTTGTAAAGTTCACACAAGGAGCTTGAATTGGCTGAATTGTATACAATTCAAGGCAAAACAGCAAGTCTTAAGCTGTGCCATCTCGCGGCCCGATGTTTGAAAAAAGAATTATTAATAATAAAAAATGCACCTGTTTACTTCCACACTTTTTAAAAATATTTTTTGAACCTTTGTTTCCTTGTCCATTTACTCACCTCCGTTTTTAAAGCCCTCGTCTAGATTGCACCGATAATATGGCTCAGCACTGGTCTATACTCAAAAATGAGGGGGGAAATAACGCTTTATTTTTAAGTTCTTTAAACTTAACCCACTTCCGCCCAGCGATGCCGTTCGGAAGAAAAAAAAAATTTAGATGATCTTTTCAGTTCAGTATTGTCACAATTAAGAAAAATATCACCGCCCTTGAAACACGAATTTTATTATTTAGGCATTTTCCAAAGCTTAACATTGTGTATCTCAATGGAAAAAATCCTTTTAATTTTTCTTAATATAGATTTCACTCCAAATGCTTTGGGCTGATATGGGTTAAAATATAGGATTTAAAGTCAACGCATTAAGAAAATCACGAAAACTCTTCGCAAAGTTTTCTCAAAAGGAGTGACTTTGTTTCTTACAGGAGTAAATCACTCCATGTCCCAGCCCGTTTTTCACTCCTACTTTTGATTTCGAGCTCAACAATCCTAATCCAACCTAAGAAAAGGTCTCGTCACTAACCTATCATAAACCAGCCTTAACCGTAGGTTTCCTCTTCACTATAGTCACGCACTCGCATAAAGTAGGGAGGTATAAAAAGCATCGAGATCTTCCGTTGGGTCTGGCGGTAAAGTTAGATGATTACTGGCGTGCAGAAAGGCCTTTTCTTGCAGTGGCCTCATGACTTATAATGTGTTTTTCTCCCGAATATTCTGGGGAACGTCACGTGGTGTGCCTTTCATTAAAAGCTGCTCCCCTTCCTCCTCACCAGGACAGCCTTTTAATGGCCTTGGAATAATGGTCTGGTCGCCGAAGCAGATAAAACTAAAAAGTTGTTTGATTATTAAGAGCGTCGCCGGGTTTTAGTGCACTGTAAAAGGATGCACCGTCGCGCCGGCTTCCAATGCCGTGCTCCTGTCGCTTCACTGATTTTTTGACGTTCGCCCCGCCCCTTCTCGCTGTTCCCGACACTGCCGTACTTAAGTCACACAAAATTGCAGAGGTGCGTTTCGATAAGGGAAAATCAAGTCTGCAAATTGAAAAGTTTGCGTTGCTTCTGATAAAGCTTAAATTGCATGGACTCATTATTTATTAAGAATTGACTGCCTTTTTGACCTGAGTGTCTCGGAAGAACTTTAAACATTTTACTTGAAGACATTGAAATATTTTGCTTTTTTTTTGGTGGAGACATTATTATAATTACTTTGGGTTATGAGCACTCATACTGTTTGCCGTGAAGTGGACAATATAAATGACTGATAGCGAGAGATAAAAAAAAAGATGGAAAGGAGCAGCATATGTTTTTATCATAAGATTTTACTTTACGTTTCTACTCAATGTAGTTAAACCAAAAACATACAGTGGATTACATTGTTTAAAACGAACATATGAACGCCTTAGAAGTAACTAACTATGACTGCCCTACACCGCAAACACATATATTTAATTTTTTTGCCTTTGTTTTCCCCTCTGTCTTTATTTAATAATAAGGAATAATGACGTACTCAATCAGGTAGGTTAAGTTCACCTAAGTTTAATTGCGTGGCTTGCACCTTGCTTTCACTGTTTGAATCAGTGAAAGACAGATTCAATGAAAATTCACCGATTTTCAGGCAGTGTAGCACAACTGGGAAATTCAGTGGTGCTATAGTGACTGAAATTCAGTGAATTTTTACTGATTCTCAGAGACACTCACTGATTTAAATTTAGTGTTGCTGCCACCGCGCTCGTTTGTGAACGTCTGATGCCTGTCCTTGACGACAGTCTGCTACCGAAAAGTAAGCTGCATTTTTGGGTGACTATTAGATAACGTCAATCTTGGGAAAGTTAGGTTAGGTGGGGGGCATTCGATAGCGCCAAAAACCACAAGCGCCAACGCCGCAAGCACCAGTCCGTAACCGCCAAATGAGAAAAGTTGCACGCCAAAGTTCGTATAGGTTAGGTTACGTTAGGTTAGGTAAGGTTAGTATTGCGGTTAAGACCTTTTGCGTTTGCGACTTTTCTCGTTTGGCGGTTACGGACTAGCGTTTGCGGCGTTGGCGCTTGTGGTTTTTGGCGCTTATGACAGCTACCCGGTTAGGTTATCCCTTGCTTTAACACAGGAGGTGGAAGTTTCATCTTTCTAATTCACAGGGCACTTCGAGTTGAGAGCGAGGGCCTGCGAGTGACCCGTGTTCTTCTGAGACGTCTTTTCCGGGCCTGAAATTTGATGAGGATCGGATATGAGGCGTTAAAAAGCAAATAGGACGATCGGACTTTTAATTTGGGCTGTGTGTCAGAACGTCAGAGTGTGCCGGCGGCGGCGCGGCTCAGCGCAGCGGGTGTTGGTGTTGAGCTCGAGGCACGGAGGTGTGGGTGGGTGGGCCTCGAAAGAATTTTCGCCCGTCTCGGGTTATTGAGCTGATGTGGCATTGCGCCGCTCGGGGCGCCTCCTGCCTGCCACAGTAATGAAAAGCCTTCTTGGCAGTAATCGTCACGGCGAAGTAACGAATCCAAATTACTTGCTACTGTGTCAAGCATCAAGTCAAATAAGAGCTGCCACGCGCAGCTCGCGTCAAGTTTCCGGAGAAAAAAAGAAAAACAGGAGCAGAAATACAACCGCGTGGAAGTTAGGTACCTTTTTCTCTGCTCCGAAGACACCCGGTTTTGATGTATATTGAATTGTGTTACACGGGGGTAGCTGTCATAAGCGCCAAAAACCACAAGCGTCAACGCCGCAAACGCCAATCCGTTACCGCCAAACGAAAAAATTCGCAAACGCCAATACGTAACCGCCAAACGAAAACATTTGCAAATATTAATCCGTGACCGCCAAACGGAAAAATTCGCAAATGCCAATCCGTAACCGCCAAACGAAAAAATTCGCAAACGCCAATACGTTAACCACCAACGAAAAAATTCGCAAATGCCAATCCGTAACCGTCAAACGAAAAAATTCGCAAACGCCAATACGTAACCGCCAACGAAAAAATTCTCAAACGCCAATCCATAACCGCCAAACGAAAAAATTCGCAAACGCCAAAGTCCGTAACCGCTTTACTAACCTAACCTATAGAATGATAGGTCTACCTTTCATTTGGCGGTTACGGTTCGGCTCTTGCGGTTTTTGGCGCTATCGGATGCATCCCATTGCACGGCATTAGCATGGCTTCATCTTTTACTACAGCTAGAGTTTGCTCGAACTACTCGATACTTTTATCGGAATGATATGAGTACGTCTACTCAACTCAGTTGATGGTACTGCTGTGAGGCGTTAGCTTCAGGTTTGCTGAGTTGTTCAAGTCGCTTGAAAAGTGAGGATACCGTGATTTAGCTGCGGAGCTAACAAGTAGGAGAGGTGGGACGGTGTCCCGGGGACAGAAGAAAGAACCTGTGTCCGTGACAGCCAGCTTGTGTCACCGGAAGCTGCTGCGGTGACAGGGCCGGAAGAAAGCTCGAAACGTGCTTGTGCTCGTGTCACATTGTCGCTAAACACCTCTCCATTTTTTTATTTCGGAGAACTCCGATCCCTTTTAAGGATGTTTCTTCGAAGCGAAGTGGACACCTTTTGTACAAGTCAGGAATCTGTGCCGACCCTCTCTCTGCTACCCCATCCTTCAACAAAGCTGAAACACAATCATTTTCTCTTGTATTTTTAATTGTGGCTTTTCTTTGATCTGAGAAATGCAAGCATGTTGTTTTTCGCTGACCGAGGTATGGGTCACCTTATCGCGTTGTACCTTGTTGACGTCCACAGTAAAAACTAACCCCTGTTCTAGGTAATCCCGCACGGGGGGCATTCGATAGCGCCATAAACCACAACCGCCAGTCCGTAACCGCCAAACGAGGAAAGTCCCAAACGCCAAAGTTCATATAGGTTAGGTTAAGTTAGGTTAGGTTAGGTGAGATTAGTATTGCGGTTAAGAACTTTGACGTTTGCGACTTTTTTCGTTTGGCGGTTACGGATTGGCGCTTGCGGCGTTGGCGCTTGTGGTTTTTGGCGCTTGTGATTTTTGGCGCTTATGACAGCTACCCATCCCGCACCTGTTTTGGGTATAAAGATGAAACCGGGGGGAGCGCAATTTTGTTAATTTTGAGGATAAACCTATCAACAACCATCGTTGAGAACTCTCCATTGATATGGTTATTCATAGGAGAATCTTTAAACATAACCTTTACGCTCTTCCCCTGTTTACCTTTATATCCAAAACAGGGGTCATTTTTAACTGTGTACCTATTTCGATTATCGTCGCTTATCTCTCATCAAAGTTATTTTCAATCACCACTATTTTATGTTCATTGTTTATCTTCTGGCTAAACAAGAACTGTCCTTAAAACCGATAAATAATTTAAAAATGCATCCCAAATGATAAAATTAAATTGTTAATTTGATCTATTATTTTTCAGATAATTGGATTTTAGCGCTATTACAATGTCTTGTTAATTCTTTCTCAAGGTAGATGCACGGAATAAAATGGTTTTGTTACGGCAACAAAATTAGGGACAACAAATAATTTTTTTTGTTGCTGCAACTAAAAATTTTGCTGCAGCAACCAAACGTTTTGTTGATAGAACTAAACATTTTGTTGTTGTAACAAAATATTTTTGTCATCCCTATTTTAACAAATAATTTTGTTGGTATAACAAAACCTTTATACCGTGTGTATTGTCGAAGACCTAATTGTCCTTGAATGAAGTACCCATACTCTGTCGAATATTTTTTAACCGCATAGAACAGCTATACGACAGGAAAGTATAGCCAAACTTTTGTGGCTAAAGACCCCAAATTCGAAGTTTTGTTCCTGCAGATACTGTGGCAGTGTTTGGAGCTTTTATTGAAGTGTTAGGCGGACGAAGGATTGTGCGCGCGTCCCCATCTATCAGCCGGAAGAGGTCTTATGAACTTTTTCGGTTAGTCAGAAACAGGAGACTTTTGTCAAAGACAGTGCAGGCAGCTATATTTGCGTGGGTCGGCAAGCGGGCAGCTTCTTTTAAACAAGCCAAATTGGAGCTAGAAAACAATTTTCAAGTCTGATTTTACTCCCTTAGTTCGTTGTTGTTCCAGGTGTGTTCTTGGCAACTTTTTGGGTGCGGAGATGGCAGCAACCTACCTGCAGTGTTGCCTGTTTTCACTATTTCGTCATTTTTAAACGCGTTGAATTTTTTTAACCAGTAAATAAGATAATTGAGTTCCTTTTCTCTTCATCCCAATTTTTGATTCTTCACCTCGATAGCGATCCAAAACATACCTGATGTTTCTAAGTATTTCAATAGTTCTCAAGATCATCGGTAAAATAAGTTTCAAATTTGGCAACACTGCAGAGGCAGTACCGTATACGTGCCTTATGTTTTCCAGACGATGCTGTGAACATCTTGTCTGCTGTCGTGCTCATTAACATTTTTTTGTTGATAAAACCCTTGATATATATATATATATTGATAAAACCCTGTGTGTGCATATATGAACGCGGGTGAAGAAAATGAAAAAAAAAACTTCTTTGATCGTGAAATGGGTTTTTTTGCGAAGTTGTGCTGACAAGTAAGAGTTTGTGTTCGTGGTTAGAGGTTCGACTTTACGATATGGTTTAAATTTACACTAAGTTAGATTGTTTTAATTCGCATTGATTAGGTTAGCTTGAGTTAGGTCACCTTTAGCTAGTTATGGATTGGATTGGTTGCAATTTTTCAGTACCGTGTTAGACTCTAGAACAGTCGAGATCATACGTTGTGTCTTCTTCGAATCTTAGTTTTTGGAATTTTGTGTTGGCAATATTAGTAATGCATTTGAATGTGGAGGACCGCGTGCTCCGTCAGCTCATAGGCCTAGCAATGATATTGCCAACACATTTCTAGGAAAAAAAATATTGACTTCTTCTGAATGCGACGAGGCTTTTGTCTGGATCTCCACTGTAGTATCAGTGGCATAAGTATTGCTCCCTCTCATGTGTTTCAAACCTCTGTTACTTGAAGACGGCAAGAGATACGACAAAAAAGCATTCTATCAATTCGATAGGTAGAGCAAATGTCTATCGAAATCATTTCGTGCTCTTTTGTTATATCTGTTTTCGTTTCGAAGGCATGAGGGTTAGAAAAAATTGGAGACCTTTGCCTCTGATGGTACACCTCAGCGTTGATTCTCTCTCGCACCTCCGACATTTATACACCGAAAAACTACCGAATATCTCTCACTTCTCCATAGCACTTGATTTCGCAATTTAGGCGTTTATTCACGCGAAATGTGCATTAATTGAAGAGAGTGGGCACGACAGTCGGTAGGGCGGGGTGTGGGGGAGGCCCGGTAGGGGCGGGGCCGGACCCACTATACTGGCCACTGGTCACAGAGAGACAGCCGCGCATCTCTGCCAGCTGCCATGCACTCCCCCCTCCCCACGCCCCCTCGACCTGCCCCGCCCCGTGATTTATAGCGTATGCATGCTAAGCAGATCCGGCTTATTGCTGCCCCCTCCCCCCCTTCGCCCTCCAATTGAATGGGATGCCCTTCGGGTTACCCTACGGGCGGATCGGGGGGGGGGGGAGCTGCATACGGTTGCACCGATCCTTTCGCAAAATTGCTTTAAAGGCATCTCATGATTTTTTTTCTGTTAGAGGTAGTGCGCCTGCCTAAACGGGAATTTTCCGAGGAAAATTGGAAAAATTCGCATGACTCGATTTTGGCCAATAAAGTACCACCGTATATGTAAGCACGATCCTAAATATTTTCAGGGCAACAGTTATAAAAATGCGTCTTTTTTGAAGAGGAAGACAATCCGTTGAAAAGTCTTTTTTACCTGTGAGATTCCTTAACATATACATTTATAAAAGTCTTGTTTTAGCTGTCACAAAAGTAGCTTTTAGTTTCAAATCGTAGCACATCTTCTCTCTTAAGATTTGAACCGATTAATCCGTCCTACGCACCCCTTTTGGTCATAACTCAATTATAAACATTCCAATACATTAAAAGGTCGCTTCTCAAAAATTATAATAGAGCGTTCAGATTTCAAGAAATGCTATTTCTGAGTGTTTGAAATATCTGTCAATCATCACATTTCGAAGTAAACATTTTTAAAAATTGAATTTCCAGGTTATTTTCTTGTCAAAAGATCCTGTCTTTGTAGATCTTTCTCCACGCCTCAAATTAAGAAGCTCATCAAAAGCTGAACCTCTTCTGTGGCACATGATAACCACATTGAGGGTTTCCCAGAAATTTTTTAGTCACAGCACAGAAAGTGATCGGAAATATTCAGATGTCTCGTATACTTTCCAAGTTCAGCGGCTCTCTTAATATCTTTCCCTAGCTCTTCGTCAGTTATTGCTTAAAAGAGGTCAATACAAGATGCTTGAACTCCATATCCGATCATTCAAGTTGTTGGCGTCGAGCTTGTGGGCAGAGATCCGGAACAGCTAAATTTCCAGCAGCCTCTTGCCGTCAATTTTTCTCACTTTCTTGGCTCTTCTCCAGCCAAGGAGTTTGACGTAGAGATCCGCATCTATAATGCAGATCACGAGGTGTTCGAGAAGTGCGAAGTAGGCCTTGTGTTAGATTACTTTCCGGACACATTCTGTCAAATCTTCCTGCAGGTAGCGAGATTACTCTGTCATACTCCACAAGTGTCGCGATCCATCTACTATAGTTTATGCCAGCTCTACACTCTTCGTACCTCTTATGAGCGATGTACCTCTTAGGAGCGTTCATTTTCGCGCGCAAGCATCTAATTGCTGCAACTGTTGACAAAAGTGCAACTCACGTGCTACCGCAAAGTCCCAAGGAACGGTACACTGTAAAAACAAAAACGTTAATTTCAGACTGGACGATCGCGCTTATCTCTTACCTATGCAGAAATAATCAGCTTTTGGTTTCAGAATCTGACCGAAACTTTTTCCTCTACAACACTTGACGAACGGAATCCTGGAGGAAGATATTTAAAAACAAAAAAACACAAAAAAAGATCAATTTAAGAAAATATGCTTGTGTATCAATATTTCGATGATGATTGCACAATAGCTATTTTGTCAGAAATGGTAAAAGAGAATATCAAAGAAATTAAAAAAAATGCTAAGCAAATAATATCATTACAAAATTATGGCTGAAGAAAAGTGATTTAGCAAACTTCTTGGGCTGAATATTGCTAGAGGTTTTTAAAGTGAAAAATCGTAGCAGATATGCGTGCGCTATATTCATGTATGAAGATTATGCTAAACTCGACATACCAGACACAAAATACCAAACATATTTTTTTGGATAATGGAGGAAACCTTTTTTAGAAATCTCTTGCTCTTTGATGTGCGCATCCAGTGAAAACTACATTGTAGGTAAGCATAAGTCAGATTTTCCACTTTTTGTCCGAAGCAGTTTGTCCTCCGGAGTCATTGTTCAGTCTCTGGAATTTTCCGATATCGGTCGACAAGAGCCAATACGCCAGCGACCTTTCGAGAAAGGCACATTCGTTTCGCGCCTAGGCCCATGCCTCCAAGGGAAATCATTATTTAAATCGCCCCCGATATCGCCCGTCGACACTATAACAAGTTACGCACTCTATCATGCGGACTGATAGAAGCCGCTTTTGCCTAGCCGACCCTAAATATACCTGTGCAGGTTTATTATTTTCCCGGCCTGTTTAAGGTCTAGGTATAGGGACTCGGCACTTCTGTTCTCTCCCGTGCGTGACCCACTCGATATGTACCCAATAAAAAAGTAATCTAGTAACTAAAAGTGCGCTTCCGCGAGAACGCAGTATACCATATATTACACTGTGCAACAAAATTTGGGTCATGTCTTGTCCTCGGGGATTTGACTGTCGGACTTTATTCTTTGGTTATCAAAACCCCCGAAACGACCTTTTTTTCCTCTGTGAAAATTCGTTTGGGGTCGGGAGATTTTTTTTTCTGAAAAGTGAGCTATTTCGATGCGGATAGGTACAAAAAGGTTTAATTCAACCGGGACGTCACCTACGCAACGTTTTTGGTTTGCAACTTGTTTAGGGCTGTAGATGTGACCCACCGAATTCCAGAAATGTGCTATATAAGTAATTTGCGTGAAAAATGGATATTTGCGAGTCATTTTAATGTCACATTTGCTTAAATTTTACAATATTCTTTTAAAAAATTCCGTTTTTTTTTCAAATGCAGATTTTTTT
>Ga0058701_10002336_pt1 | contig 14273 bp, 11 predicted proteins | sample AgamicOrMae_FD_97039 | JGI IMG/M metagenome (GOLD analysis project Ga0058701, IMG submission 97039) | Agave microbial communities from Guanajuato, Mexico - Or.Ma.e | ecosystem: Host-associated > Plants > Phyllosphere > Phylloplane/Leaf | place: Guanajuato, Mexico | collected 2012-06-04 | reverse complement strand
CCAACTCCGCAAGCGCCAATCCGTAACCGCCAAACGAGAAAATTCGCAAACGCCAAAGGTCTTAACCGCAATACTAACCTTACCTAACCTAACTTAACCTAACCTAACTTAGCCTAACCTAAGTTAACCTAACTTGACCTAACCTATACGAACTTTGGCGTTTGCGAATTTTCTCGTTTGGAGGTTACGGACTGGCGGGCGCTTGCGGCGTTGGCGCTTATGGTTTTTGGCGCTATCGAATGCCCCCCAGCACTTATTGCCTCACCGTAAGAAACCTTACGGTAACGTTTTTATAATGGCCCTTGGCTGAAAATCTTTGATAATAGCCCACCTAGGTTCGTCGTTATGAATTTTGGCTCTACGTATTTCTAAACGGGGACAATAATAACGTTCAAGGTACAAAGAAATTCCACTCTGAACTTTGTGTACCTTTGGCAAGTATAGAGATATATCAGCCCAAGAAAAATATGAGAATTTCTGGAAGCTGATGAGATTGTTTCTGAGTCGCGTCAATTTACTCATTCTCCTCACGTCACGGTCGCCAGTGATGGTTTTACCTTAAAATTCCTGTCTGCCCTTAAAAGCCCTTAAACAAAATCAGTCACTATGATCACTCATATTTCCCTGTTTGAGGCATCAAGTGGATTGAGGGTTTGACTGTTTCGGACGCAGATGCCCTTCATAGAATCCGTCTCCTCGTGACGACCTTGGCCAATTAGCAGAACATTAATTTTTGTCGGATTTATTGGAAATATGGAGGTGAAGCAGAGACCAATCATCGGTCGAAAAAGACGGCGAAAAGACCGGTATTGAAACTCATATTACGCTCTGACTGGCCGTGCAGAAACCTGATGCTCCGACAAAGACAAGGCGGTGACAAAGTCGCGGGCACAGTCTGCGAATTCGGCATTTCCAACGAGGACTTGCTTTCTGAAAATGTAGCTGAGGTAAGCGACCCCCTCGTTCCTTCCCAATTATCGTATAAAAATCCCACATTAACAGTTTTAAACATCTTTTCTCGTGCTCTTTGACACCAGCACCTACATCATGAGCCATCGAACATATTTGACCCTTAACCCACCACCGCCCAGCGATGCCGTTCGGAAACAGAAACAAATATTTTAGACGATCTTTTTTGTTCAGTATTGTAAAAATTAAAAAAATATCACCCCTCTGGAAACCTGAAATTTAATAATTTAGGCATTTTTCAAAGCTTAAAATTGCGTAATTTAATGAGAAAAATCTTTTCAAGTGCTCTTAAGCTAAATTTCACTCCAAATACTTTGGGCTGTAATAGTTTAATCTCAAAATCGTGTTTCTTCGTAGATGAGTTCACGCGATTTCTCATCGGTTATCTAGTGGCGTAGAAAAGTAAAACGTTTCCAAGATTTAATGTTTTACTTCGCAGCAGTAAAGCGTTTTTGTTCTTCTACTTCTACTAGATAGGCGAGGGTAGAGTTTCGGGATCTTCTTGAGAAATTTAGAACCAAGCTTGCAAACATCCCTCTCAACTCCCTTCGTAGTTGGTCTTGCAAAAGCACATGTGAGAACCCTTAAGAACTCAGGTTTAAGTGCCACCTACATAAACACCCTCCAAATTTCTGCTTTGCAAAAGACTTCGTTTACCATCAACCCCTCCGTCACTAACTCCTTTAAGTCCTCACCGAGACCTTTTCAGGTTTCCCCCGCACTCCAGCCTTCTCCTAACCCCTTCGTTTTGCTCATTTTTGATCCAAAACTTGACTGAAGTTTTCCGCGTGTGTCTGAATTAAATTCAACATCAATATAAGGTTACTGAAAGAATTGCCTCGATTCTACAAGTGAATTTGTATAACATCGTGTATGAAGGTGTGGAAGTTATTGGCAAGTAGATGTTCGCAGATGAAATGTTGCACCAGCCTGAGGTATGAAGCCGCAACTTCGAATTACTTTGTGGGGTGTCAGGTAAAGCGATAGGTTAAGTTGAAATAGAATAATGAGGTTTTCCCTCAACTCTCTTAGTATTCCACGCCCTCTGTCGGAGCGAGAAACTCAAAGTGGCAAGATTCGATCGTTCCATTCATAGCCGCTGTTTTGGTTGGCGGGAAGGAATCCACGTGGAAAAGTAACGTGTTTGAAAATCATGACCCTCGACTGTTATCATCTGAACTTTATCATCAGATCAAACTTGACCACGGAAATTTTTCTGTAGTCCATTGATGTTTCATTAATGTTACCTATATCGTTAATCAAGAACAACCCACAGTATTTGGAGTGAAATTCACCATCAGCGAAATTTGAAGGATTTTTTTTTCACTAAAATACACAATTTTCAAGCTTTGGAAAATGCCTAAATTATTAAATTTCAGATTTCCAGAGGGGTGATATTTTTTTTAAATAGTGACAATACTGAACTGAAAGATATTTTTTTCTGTTTTCGAACGGCATCGCTGGGCGGTAGTGGGTTAATTTTGTTGAATATCCCATACTCCTCGTGGGTTTAAAATTGCCGTTTTTGAGTTCCTCTGAGTTTCATGAAAATCCATTTTGTCGATCGAGAATATCCATCAGACCATCTCACAAGATGCTGCTCATTGAACTTGGTCAACCGCCTTGTTGATCGCTTCAGTAAACTTCCTATGGTTTTCGTTGATTCCCCAGAGGTTGCCCATCAAACAGTTCGCCTACTCTGCAGTTCTGACTCCAAGTCAGAACGAAGCGTTCAACCTTTAAACACGCGAAACTTTTGCACTTACCTTCAATGCAAATCCTTCACCAAGAAAACTCAACAAAATTTGGTTGTCCCAGACACCTAACCAGAAATTAATTTGGAAGTTTACCTGTTGCCTCGGTCGGGGTGCTACAAACTATCTCCTGTGTGCATTATCCTCTCTGCAGAGACTCGCAAACGTGACATACGTCACATTCTGCGGCTGTCTCCTCAATCCAGCATGATGTCGAGCGTTCCGCACATTGTGGTGTTATCACTGCTAACTTGGACTCATCGTGGTGACACGCGCATAGTTCCGTCCGTCACATGACTCGGCGGCGGGGGTTGCCCCTCCTTACGTCCGCTCTCACCGGCGTCCGTCGACCGACTGACGGCCACGGGCCGAAGCGCCCGTCGGTCCCGCGAAGGGAGGTGAAGGGGGTGAAGTGGGCAGGCCCGGCGCAACGTGCCTCAGCGTTGCACAACGCCCTCGACACTAATCCCGTCCAGTCGCAAGCTTCCTCGTCTTCGTCTTCATCCCTTACTGTATCCGTTTTTGACGCACCTCGAACCGCTACCCCGTCGCTTGTGTCAGCTTCTGTGAGAACGTCTCTTGGCTATTAATAAATAAATAGCTATCAAGTAGAACGGGATTTTCAGAGACAAACACTCCCACGTTTTATTTAAGCTTGGTTCAAGGACGTTTATCTGGAGTTTAGTTCAAAATTTCGTCACGCCATATGCCTATACTCACATGAAAAAGACTCAGAACCTTAAAAAAGGAAAAGTTATCTTGCCACTATCTTAAAACCATTGGGGACAAGAAATATCTTCGATTCGTTAATATACAACGTGAAATTCGTGTTATTCCTTTTCTTTGGGTCAAAACACATCACTGCCGAATTCTTTTGCGAGTATCTAGAAAATTGTTGGGGATATCAAAAATATGCATACAAGCAACAATGTGCAACGTTTGAACAGTCTTCTTCCACTTGTAATGCCTCCCCCTCCCACCTTTCACGAGATACGAAAATGTACTGATTGAATGAAAATGTTCTGATATACTGATGGCTCCATATTATATCCCGAAAGCCGCTGAGCCGGCCGAGCAGAGGTATAAGAAGAATTTTTACATCACGCGCGGGAAAGTCAAGTTCAGACCGTTTTTTGAATATGCATATAATTTCAGCGACCTCGTTTTGTTTTCCAAGGCTCGCTTGGTCAGTATGATGTTCCTAAAAGCCAGTACAAAGTACTTACTTGAAGCAGGTCCATATACTGTACGTAGTAATGTACTTTCGATCATCTGTACAAGTGAGGCTACGCATTAGCTGCCAACAGGAGATCTGATTTTGAGAGCCCGCCGATTGTTCGGCACGGGAGCCATTGGACCAGACGCTGTCGGCCAATAGGAACCCTTCTACGAGCCAATGTTATCCGCATCACATTACTCTCCAGCGATCCCTCAAACACGACCTCATACTTGAAAAGCACTCAGCCTGCCGTAGAACAGCCTTATGCCCTCCTCCACTCCTCTGCCGCACTTACTGCGAAACGAGCGCTTCAGCTTATGATCACATTCTGCTTCCTTTTCCCGAAATCGCCGAAAGGAAGTGGAGACAACCAGTGCTTCCGGTCGATGATTGTCTCTCTCACTTATTGACTGGCGCACTTAACGCGCAAAAAATATAGGTCTTACCAACTAAATTTTCTGTTTTTCCTTAGTCTCCGCGAGTGTTTAACCCATAACAGCCCAAAGTAGTTGGAGTGAAATTTAGCTTAAGAGAAATTCGAAGGATTGTTTCCATCAAAATACGAAATTTTAAGCTTTGAGAAATGCCTAAATTATTAAATTTCAGCTTTCCAGGGAGGTGATATTTTTTAAATTGTGACAATACTGAACTAAAAGATTCTCTAAAATATTTTGTTTTTTTTTCCGAACGGCATCGCTGGGCGATAATAGTGGGTTAAAATGGCATGATTTTTCGTGTCGGGGCAAGGTTCATACTGGGTCGAGAAATCGACATGAAACTTACGGAATCATCGCTTGACTACGAAGTTTATGTGCACGACGATTAACTTATCACTTAATACGTGGTAGCAGAGACGTGTAGGGCGAAACGGCGTCGATTATTTCTGACAATTGTTGCTTGAGTTATCTTCACTTTTTTCTGCTGTCAGAATCACTCAACTGCGACTCTGAAAATCTGTTCTCCAGTTTTTAATGTATCTATAATTGGGAAGAGGTTATTGTACGTGTAATTTGAATCTTTCTATGCTCCTTTTCCCATCCAACCCTCAAAGTCAACGCTGAAATTGCAGAGTCCTTCTCCTCTTCTCGATTTATCTCGCTGTCCTTGCGGCTCAATCGTTTTAGGTATACCTCATATTGGATCTGTTATCTTTCAGTTTACTTCCGCATTATTCGTTTTGCATTATTTCCCGTAAGAGATTCAATATCATTCGCCAGCATTCTTTGCAAAACCACCCTTGAATTGTCATTATATGTTCGGCGAGACAACATTTGGAGCTTCAAAACGTTGCTTTATTTCCAGGAGAGCGCACTCGTTATTGCTTCTTAACCCATAACAACCCAAAGTATTTGGAGTGAAATTTAGGTTAAGAGAAATTGGGAGGATTTTTTTCACTTAAATGCGCAATTTTAAGCCTTGGAAAATGCCTAAAATATGAAATTTCAGGTTTCCAGAGGGGCGATATTATTTAAACTGTGACAATACTGAACTGAAAAGATCCTTTAGAATGAATGTTTCTGTTTCCGAACGGCATCGCTGGGCGGTAGTGGGTTAATGTGTAACTGCAGAATTGTGATATAGCCTTACGGATCATTTGTGTTTGTTAGTATTGCGGTGTATCCCATGTGGTTCGCTTGTTGAGGGCAGTTGGCGCCTGGCGTCACAACCAGTTTTCCGCCCCAACGACGTGAGTTTGCAGACCATGACGTGGTACCGGGGGGTAGCCAAGCCTGATTCTGTTTTCGACTTGCACCAGTTGCCGCTAGTCAGCACCGTGTGTGATGCATCGGCTGGCCATCATGAAATCATCGTTGGGCTCATCAATTTCGTGTTTTCTGCATATATGCTGTAGAACAAGGGTTCTATTTTAAAATGGTACACATTTTACCCTCTGACCTGGCCAGCCTCGGTATTAAAATATCTGGGGAAAATCAGGTCAATGGGTTAAATTCACTCTGAAGAAAATGCTCTCGGTAATTTAAGCTTGGGAAAAATAAATCAGGAACATTAACGAATTAGACAATAGAGCCTAACGCAGCGTATAATCTAGAATTTTTCTCAGCTAACCGTGAGGCTGTGCAACTTAACATTGTTAATTAATTACTTCAACTAATACACCATGCATTTTACCTGTGAAATTCGCGAATGGTGAGGTGCTCTTGTCTTCCCTGAAAGGCAGGGAAATCCCAAGCTTCCGTTATTTCCAACTCTCCGAGAAGACGGTTTACACGACACTGGAATTTGATATTCGGCAATTTTGTCAGGAAAAAAGGAAGCCGCAAAAATAAAATTGCACGGCTCGCTTTGTATATTTCTCCAGTTGGTATGACTGCGAAGAATAACCACATCAGCTGTCCCATTTAAAGGGCTGCGCAAGCGAAGCGGGTGTATAGAAACGTGAAAATCTCAGCCGGACTTCCTCCCGAAATTGCTTTGCGATTTATATCCGCATCCGGTTTCCCACACTGCATTCCAAATTCGTTGTGAGTTTTCAAAATCGCTTTAAAAATATCGATATGTAACAAACTACGGAGAGTCAATCGATCGATTTTTTAACGTCTGTCACGTGGGGGAGGAGGAAGTGACCTGAATCATGTTGGTGGTATGAAAGACCCCCATCCTCAGAAATAGTGCTGTTGACTTACTCGAAAAGAACCGTTAATAGGATTCACGAGTTGCATTTAATTACAATCTCATTTCCCTGAGCAAGTGGGATTTTATTTGACGACTTTAACCGAGAAATAGTGATTGCGATCGACTTGGAGAGAATCGATCTCGGAAACAGAGAGCGCATTATCGTAATGAAGCAATTCAATCGTTGGCTTTGGTTTCTTAGTTTGTCGCAGGTTGTAAGCTTGTTTCATTCACGTCGTCTTTTGGTGTTAACGGATAAACCTCTCCGAGATGACAGTGCGTGTCTAGTTAGTGATCTGAAAATGTCTGCGCTTAACGTTTTGTTTTTTCAAAATTGATGGTGCAACACCTCTTGTAGTTCCAATAGCATTCTTTTCAAGAAGTAAACTCCGGAATGATAATTTTATTTTGTACAATCATTCGCGTGTTAGTTGTAGTTTTCGTAGATGTATTGAAAACGGATATTATAAAGAAGGTCGTGAATGCCGTTCGGTAACAGAAAAAAAATATTTTACAGGATCTTTTCAGTTCAGTATTGTCACAATGTAAAAAATATCACCCCTCTGGAAACCTAAAATTTTATATTTTAGGCATTTTTCAAAGCTTAAAATTTGGTACTTTAATGAAATAAATCCTTCCAATTTCTCTTAAGCTAAATTTTACTCCAGATAATTTGGGCTATTATGGGTTAAAGTCACGGACTTCTATTAGATATGCTTGTCTTTGTCGCTTTTGTGAACCCTTTTTTTCCATTTTTGCGGGGATTCTCATCGTATCCCGTCAGACCGTGGATGATGCGTTTTCTGGAAGCCCCAAGTAGATCATAAGCACTTTTTTTCTGTCCGATTTTGTTGCAGCTCCGACAGATCTCAATAGCACCAGTAGAAGGGATCGAAAATTCCCCACAGCGACCCGCGGAAACTCCCGGCTTGTCGGTCAAGCCCGGATGGCGTGGTTTACGCTCGTCGCTGCGTGGTTTACGCTCGTCGCTGCGTCCTTTACTCCTGGTCTCGAAAGCGTGGGGTCTCGCGCCCGTGACCGTCTCCCCATCAGAACCCGTCAAAAGTTCCGGCATGTTGTACACTATCGTCGTTGCTATTGCCTTGGCATCCACCCACCTCGGTGCCATAACTCAGACGATGACCTCGGAATTCTCTTCGCGGCATGTCCGCTACGTGGCCGGAACCGGCGAATTAATCTTTAACCGACTGTGTGGCATTCTGAACCACGCATTTCTCATACTTTACCGGAAAACGTTTGCGTCCGCCGTGGCGTCTATAGTTGCTCTGGATGACGAATGGAAGTCTGCGAGTGGCGACAGAAATGCAATCTATGTTTATTCAGAGGTATTATTCTCCTGGAGTCGGGCTAACAAGGGTACAGCAACTATCCGCCCCCGATGTTCTTGAAACAGGACTGCAAGATAGCTGTATGGAAAGATAAACTTGCTGCCGAAGTTTATTTTCACTACCATAGAAATAGCGTCCAATTTCGAACAATTTTTTTTAGATATAATTTAAAACCAATAATCATTCATTGTAGACCTAAAAGTAGCGCCTAGACTGAAATAGTGAGGATTTTGCGATACTTCCAGCCGTTTTTTTAAAAATATTAGCAATTTTTCGTGTTTTTATTTTTATTTATTTTTCATTTTTTGAGTTGTTTTCAATGTAGAAAAAGGTATTCCGCCAGCAAGTTTTGGGCTTGGGTATCTCATGTAACGAGTATGAATGAAATGAGGAATCTTGTAAGTGAGCTGGATGATCGAGACATGGAAGCGCTGGAAACAGATAGACGATGTCCGCCGTGTTTTTCGGCTGTTTTATCTAAAGCCTGTAAACAAAGAGGCGTCGAAGTGTGAGACAGATTCACTGTGGTGGCCATATCTGTCAAGTGTGAGCAGGTTTTTGAACTGATGACCTGCTCGCTTTAGTTACGATGTTTAGACTCCTCACAAAACATGCTCGTAATGCATTTGTAATCCATTATGGGTAGCGTAAGTTTCACACTCCTAGATAACCGTATTCCCACGAAGTACAACAGAAAATCACGAAACTCAAAGGCTTTCAGAAAAAGCGGTATAGCACTGAAGCATTTTGCGGATCCCTCTATCAGAACATTCAAGACATCACATTATGCCCTGGTTATTAGGTTGCTTTTACCTTATGCTCTCACAATCAGAGCATATGTGGTATTAATAAACCAAATGTTAGCATTTTACATTAGTGAAACACGCAGGTAAGAAAGCTTAATGAAAAAATGGGACTTCTCCGATTGTTCACGTAGGGGGGCATTCGATAGCGCCAAAAACCGCAAGTGCCAACGCCACAAACGCCAAATTTCGTAACCGCCAAATGATAGGTAGGCTTATCATTTTATAGGTTAAGTTAGGTTAGGTTAGGCTATGTTAGGTTAAGTTAGGTTAGGTCAAGTTGGAATAGGTTAGGCTATGTTAGGTTAAGTTAGATTAGGTTTGTATACCGGTTACGAACTTTGGCGTTTGCGACTTTTCTCGTTTGGCGGTTACGGATTGGCGCTTGCGGCGTTGGCGCTTGTGCTTTTTGGCGCTTATGACAGCTACCCGTTCGCGTACACGTTGATCGTTCAACCTCAATATGGCTCCTTTAAAAGATCAGCTAATATTAAACAACCATTTCTCTTCACAGCTAGTAACGATGTGGGGTGTGATCTTCACCGGACATTACCAAATAATGGAACATCAGGTTGAGCATCCGTACACGTGGCCATACTTTGTTTTCGAATTTTGGCATAATATGGCTGTCGTCCACTCGCTATCGTTACTGATTCTGCTCTGGACGAATCTTGCTCTCAACTTAGCTCAGCATATGGAAACTCTGACACGGGAGCTGGGTGTATTGTATCCTGAGGCGGACGACGATGCTATAGCTCCACCTCTGATGAAAAATAACTGGATGTTTCGTTTAGTTGAAAATGAAGTTGGACAAGGTTCGTTCAATTATTGCGTTCGTCAATTAAGCTATCTCAGCAAACATTCGATCATTCCCTTCTCTTGTTGTGATGTCCTTTTTTCGGCGATTCCCATCATGTAATACAGATACTCTCAGTCTACTGAAAATTCTTGAACAACCAGAGAATTCACTGATATTCACATTGATATCCATTCAGCGCATGGATAGGTCCATATACAGTACAGATTTTTTGACCAGAGATGTCAAAAAATAATGTTTTACGACGTTTCTCAAACGTGGTGTCTTAATTTATTACCGGCTATCGAGGAAAGCTTTCGCGACGCCGCTGGGGGTCGCGCCCCATGGCTTGAGAGCCGCTATAGGGTGAAATAAAAATCTATGTGGACCAGCTAAACTTTGAACCTGACCTCAGGTATAGACCTAAGAAAAATCGACGGTTGAATCGTTTTGTGAAAGACAAGATACGTGATATTTAAAAACCGTCCGCCTGGGTGATAAACCTGATCAGTTTTCAACTCCTTCCAACATTATATGTTACGGTCAATTTTAGACTAAAACAGTGCTGGAAAATAGCCAGTAAAACCTTGGATTAATTTTACTCTATGATGAAATGTTTGTTTATCATTTGATGTGGTTTTCATTCATATCCTTTTGAACTTTCTGAGAAGTCATATCGATAATGAATCGCGCTCCAAACATACGGTATAGCACAACGAAATGCGCTCGGGTCGCGTTGGCGTCAAGTACAGGCGAAGCTCCTAAAATTGTCATATCACAAGGAAAGTCCCGACATGGCGATGCAAAATATCTGATTCGTCCCCTTTGAATACTTTTCTTTTTAAAAAAGGAGAAAAAAACCTCTGGGTTCTGGTGTAGGAAGTCGACAACTGCCGAACATTCAAGCAAGCCAAAAATCAAGCGGAATATCAACTAATATTCCATCGTTGCGAAGACTTCATCGAGATATTCACAGCGCTCTCCAAAAACTTCAGACTGCCTTCGGAGGTCCCCTGACTATCGGGTTCTCCATCGTTATAGTAAACACTGTCATAGCTGTGTTTGAACTGAAACACTCATATACCTTAGCGCGGAAATTCGAGGTGTTTTGGGCCCTATGGTGCATTTTACTGACTTATTTGATGGTTATGCCCTGTCAAATGCTACTGGATAAGGTAAGCTATGTCTCGTGTCGTGAAGTAAAAGAATGCTGTTCAAGTACTAATCAAAGGATTATTTTTTGACCAGACACAAAATTGCGCTGATATTCTGCATGGTGCCATGCAAAATGAAATCCCTCCTGAAGAGAGGAAACAGGTAAGTGATTTAAGACGTGCAACTGTATCGAAAATGACATGGCTGTTTCAGACAGTCCATCATAAGAGAAATAACATGAAAAAGTATTTCACGGAAAAAAACGGTTTTGTTACGGCAACAAAATTAGGGGCAACAAAATTAGGGACAACAAATGAATTTTTTGTTGCTTCAACCAAAAATTTTGCCGCAGCAACCAAACGTTTTTTTGATAGACCTAAACATTTTGTTGTAACAAAATATTTTTGTTATCTCTATTTTAACAAATCAATTTAATGGTATAATAAAACCCTATCTTCCGTGTTGTATCACCGCTTTCGTCACGATGCTCATGTAGTTTCTATAGTAGTTTTAATATTAATTATTTGTCGTAGCTGCTGGATTTTTCTGTCCAATTGTTGGATTTACCTTTGACTTGCTCGGCGTGTAATTTCTTCTTGCTGGATAATCGGAAATTAATATCGGTAAGTCGACGCTTGAAAGGGTGAGAACTGATCCAAAGAAAAGAGTTGAAAAAAATATAACAAAAGACGCAATTGTTTTTAGCTTAAATGAGATTTTTAATTACTTCGCGTACGCCTTAAGATAGGTGTAAAATCTCTTACGCGAACACAGAATTAACAAAGCTTTGAGACGCATCAAGATCGATGTTAATTCGCGCGTTAACTGGGTTGTCTTGGACGTTACTAATGAAGAAAGCAGCTCTTATGATCTCTTTCCGGGGACAAATCTTTGTCATTTTTATTAACAACTTCCAGGAGCCTATTAGTCCCGGTCATCTCGTTAGTTCTGAACCGATTCAAAAATAATTGAGTCAACTGGGACCTGCATAGGTCTCTTACGTTGTTGCGCTAATGTTGCGAGCTGCCGATCAGCGCTTTTTTCGGCGTGAGCTTTCTTCTTTGAATCGGACTTTATCTTTACGCTTTCTTGAGATACAAAGAAGAATGCGTCCACAATTTGGTTTTCCGGTAGGAAAATAAACAAAATATTTAGCTTGGAAGACTTTAATTGAGATTAGCAGGTCTTTTTCTACTGGGCGTTGTTGGTATTTTATTTCGAGGGTCCGCTGAGAAAAGTCTGACTAAAGGAATGAAACTGATTAAAGTTAACGAAGATTATAGGGTGTAAAATGATGCCACGTGGAAGAAGGGAAACTTCAAAGCAAGAAAGGAATTCTTAGTTAGAAGACGACAAGTTTGTTCCTTCGTTACCGGTACCCTTTTGTAGCATAGCTATCGTTTCCTTCAGGCAATGTCTCTCCGACAAGGAGAAAAAAATTACTTTTGCCCCTTAATGTGGATAATTTTATCTCAGATAATATTTTCTTATCTTATTATTGAGTGTTTTGATCAAACTTTTGATGCTCTTCTCGATTTTACAAAATATTTCACAAAAGATTTCCTATGAAAGATAACAATACTCAGAGCATTATCTTTTATAGGAACTACAAAAAAAGGGTGCGATTTCTCCTCGCAGATGGCATGGACTCACGCGGCGACATTCGTCAATCAAGTCACACGAAACTTCAGAAAAAAATAATTTGCAACAGTAATAGCGAATTTTTTTTAATAAGTGGTGTTACTCGGACTTATCATTCTCCAAGGGCACTTATTCCTCATTGGTCGATCATAGAATGATCTTAACGCATTTGTTTCAGGTTTTGGGAACGATCGTTACCTATGTTATCATTCTCAGTCAATTCGATTCAAGTGGACAACGAACCGATCGAGTTACCAACGTAACAAATTGTTCTGTAACCGATTCTTAAATTATTGTGATTTGCAGTGTCCTGCAATAAAACCTGGAACTACCTGATCTCACAAGCCACCTATTGGAGGTGTGAAGCACTGAAGGTCCTTCCACTCATACTTAGCAACAACTTGACATCAAAGACTGATGACGCTACTGCTCCAAAAGAGAACACTATAGAAATATCAGACAATGAAAAATATAAACTTAATACAGCGAAGTTTTCCTGAAAAGTACTCATCACTACGTCAGACACTTGCCCCTGTCGTGCAACCCACGGCTTCCACATGTTTGGAGCATTTGCGGCCCATTGGCAAATTTGCTGCAGTGGTAACTGATTCTGGGTGTGGATGGGCAGAATTTGGTTTAGACTAGGGAGTTTATAAATACAAGTCCGCGAGCGCTTTCGAGAGACGCATTCGAGAAGCGCTTTCGAGAAGCGCTTGCGTCAAGCACCCCAATGACCCTTCACGCTTTTCACTCCCCTATTTTACGCGGAGTCACGCTTGCTTAGAATCCTCTTTCCCAGCGAGCTGTGATATGCAACGGCCCTTTTGTCTCTATCCCTACCAACACTCTCTGTCAGTTCACACATACTGATATCGTTTTGAGTACCAAGTTTAAATTCTACTTTCGTATCAATCGAATCTTTATTTATTTTATATGTAGGCTTAGTGCATGTTTGGATGAGAGTAGATTTGTTCAAGGAAGTTTCTTTTCATCAGCTCGAATCAAAACTTCCGAACTTCAAGAGTAGGAAAGGGTTCTTGGTACAAGAAACCTCCCGGGCTGAAGTATCCATGCAATGTCCATGGTTCTTGGCACAAGAAACAAATTATTCCGGGTTGAAGTATCCATGCAATGTCCATGGTAATATCCACGCAGGGAAAGCCATTTACTTAAAAATACTCGGATATCCATGGTTCATGCATATAGCATAGACGCATCCATATATATTGGCCGCATGGATATTACATGGATACTCCGGTATTTTCCTCCGCTCTCCAATAACAACTTCTTTTTGATCAGCTTCTGTAGTCGTGATGTAGAATGTACATAAATGTAAAACCAGCTCTAAAAATAAAATCTCTTCAATGAGAGGCCAGGACTGCGTAAGCAGCTTAAAGCTTCGTGCTTTTCAAAAAAGAATAAAACTGATCAGGCGTGGGCGTGTATTTAGGCAATCATGTGAAACCATCAAAGTAATGAGGAAGCTTTTGCTCGAATGTCCTTTTATGTTGTTACTCTTCACGTTGTTTTCTATTTATCTAAAGTAGTGTGTGCAAAGACTGGTCCGGTAAATATTGCGGTTGGATTGTTTGACGTATTAAGCAGATTATGCTTTTGTGTTCGGATCTGTTTTGTTCCCCGAATAAAACGCTGTTTGAGGTCTCCAACAAGCCACTAAAGGTTTTACGTCGGCCAGGAAGTCTTGGACTGCTCTGCGGGAAAATGACGGTAAGTACCTTTGTTGAAAAGCTAATACTTGCTTGGAATCTAATTATCCTGAATATTGTTTCGATTGTTCTTGGAACGAACGCATTTGGCATGGGATAAACGGGGGAGCATTCGATAGCGCCAAAAACCACAAGCGCCAACGCCGCAAGCGCCAGTCCGTAACCGCCAAACGAGAAAAGTCGCAAACGCCAAAGTTCGCATAGGTTAGGTTAGGTCAAGTTAGGT
>Ga0058701_10002335_pt1 | contig 14280 bp, 7 predicted proteins | sample AgamicOrMae_FD_97039 | JGI IMG/M metagenome (GOLD analysis project Ga0058701, IMG submission 97039) | Agave microbial communities from Guanajuato, Mexico - Or.Ma.e | ecosystem: Host-associated > Plants > Phyllosphere > Phylloplane/Leaf | place: Guanajuato, Mexico | collected 2012-06-04 | reverse complement strand
TGGCTACGGTTGTGGAAAAAGTGCACCTCGTGTGGCGGAGCAACCTTTTGTCACTGAGATATGCAACTTTGGCCACATATGCACCATAGCAAGACTAATTGATTCCAGCATCAGTTGATTCTCTGGCTGCTGCATAGAGTTTACCAGGTTGGTTGGAGTGAAAAAAAAGTAGCCAACTTGCGGGCCAAGCTAGTGGAATGAGAACATTTGTCATAATGCACACAGTATACATAGACTATTGCGCATCATTGGCCAAATGCTGCTGCCCTCGGCATCACTGGTTCATCATCTAGGAGCCCCTTTAGCTGATTATGTGTATCAATTTTGAAGGTGTGCTTCAAGTTGCGCGAGGTAAAAATGTTCGCGCACACTTGTTGTTCAACTAGTGGACTATAGTGTGATGATGAAAGTAGATATTGATCTTTCGTGGAAAGATTGTGACACGAGCACGAAAGGAGGCATATTCAATTGACAGGTGGCAATTGTAAGCTGGTATTTCATCGCTCCTGTAGAATGGTAGCCTACCCATTGGGCGAGCAGACTACGTAATCACGTAATCGACATGGACGCACATCGCGAGAGTAAGTCAGATTAGTTCAGACTGATCATGGGGCACGATAAATGAAGGTGACATGAAGACGGAGAGATAGAGGCATAGATGAGGATACAGGGTTGAGAGTTTTGCCCGCACAGCGCTGAGATATGAATGCCTACTAGTCTTGGCCGAGCGGGTTTGTTTTTTTTGCATCGACTCGGTCAATAGGAATGAGTATCAGCATTCGTTTATTTTCTATCAATCATTGCCAGTCTCTGCTCGAGACGAACCGCGTCTGGTTCGACAAACTATCAGGAGCAATCAATGGTCCAACTCCTTTCTCTTCTCGAGGCGGTGATCGGAGTACGGTTTGGGCGATGCCATAGTTTCATCAACATACTGTCTTTTGTCAGCTGAATCAGTCTCAGACATGAGGGGGACTCATGGATCAGGGCCGACCATGTCAGCGTGAGCAAATATGGAGCAGTAAACAGGTCGAATCTCACATATTCGGCCATATTTTCAAATATGGGGATCCTATTCCCGCGATCTTTTTTAACCCATTTGAGAAACTTCCTAAATGAATCTTCCTCCAAGTCTTCAGACTTGGACCTTTCTTGCCAAATCGCAGCCCATTGATTTGTATTCATATCCGCAAGTTCAAGGTGACTGAGTACATATCCGAGATTCCTGCAGACAAACTTGACCACTGATGAGGTTGATTCGGGGAGGTTGTGCTGGTCCGATAACTCAAGGATATGTGAACAATTTGAAGGATTCAGTATTGTGCTGAGGTAGTTTTCAATAACATCAAGCGAGGATTTTATAAGAAATCTTGAGGCGGCTGACAGGAAGTCTGGATAATTGTTGTCGTCCAGTGAAATCTCTCGCGTGTAGCAGAAGTCTATCACGAGCTCCATTATGTAAAGGTCGATATCTTCGATGGTCACTTGATTCTCTTCTTTTTCTTCCACCTCTAAACAATACTGAATCCATCGGATTCACCAAACCAACCAACCAACCAAATCTTTTCAGCCTCCAACCAATGAAACAAAACCAACCGAACCAACCAAACCATCAATTGAGTTCCTAGCTTTGGCTTTTCACCCTCGCTTCCCTCGCTACAGCAGGGTGCACCGCATTCGCTTCGGCCCTAGTGATACTCTGACCTGTTTTGGTGGGAAGCTCGCACCAGTGGCTGATGATGGGCCTCATCGACCTCGGTGCTCCTGCTGCTGTCGTTGTTAATGTTGTTGTTGTTGTTGTCGTTTTTGTGCATTTAAGGAGGGAAGGAGGATGACCCAGATAAAAGAGCTCGACAAAAAAGAGGGCGTGGCAGCCTCCCGAGGGCGATATGGGGAGGCGGAATGAATTCACGGGCTGACCCGTATGCTGGAATTGCGGAGAGATGCAAGAAAACACCAAGATCGGTATCTCGAGAACGGGGCGCTTCCGCACTTTGGGACTACCGCCATCGTGTTCAGCATACTCTAAATAGCCTGTATGCTAAGTTTCATCAAGATCTGGAGGTGCAGGGTTTCGCTACAACAGACCGAATTAGATTGTTTTCGTTCAGGAGATCGATACGAACCTGCACATGCGCCAGCTAAGCTGGGGAACATTATCGTCTCGTTGCCTCCCCACTGCCAACCAAGTCGATGTCTAGAACAAACCGGGTGACACGCCCTCATGATGGCGGTAAAAAAAACCTGTCCGGGAGTGTACAAGACACGCCCCTTGTACCAAATGTACTATACATCCACACTAATTGAATGCGGTCTATTATCGCAGTCTCGAGGTTGCGGGTAGAGTACCATCAGGTTGGTGGTAGAAAAAATTTGTCCAAGACTATAGGCATCGGTAGAGAACTGAGCAGTTTATTCCAGTTTGACCGTGTAGTTAAATGTCTGGAGACTTTAGGATTTCAACCTTGAAACGGTACATTTGATCATTGCTGACATCATCCATGTCGCCCACCTAACAAGCGGACGCACTGCGAGACGCAGCGCCTCCTCCCGCAGCTTCATGACCCAGTCGGATGCCCCGAAAGTACTGTTCACTAATCGACAGAGTCGGGTTTGTAAACTAATAGACATATTCTAACAGGTTCCAGATCAATGAGATCTGCACTAACCTCCGGGAGATGTAACTTGGAACATTTGTGTCAGTTTAGACGAAAGTTCAGGTTTATTTCCGGTGCAGTCTGTACATAGTGGTACCTACGACCAATGTCGCCCTCAGTCCTTCACACCATTTTTATTTATAAGATTAAAGCCATTTGGCATGATGATTGGCGTGGCTCCATTGATCATTGATTGGGCTTCGTTCGCCTCAGTGATGAAGTTTCTCGTATCGTTCAAACCTTTTTCATTGCAGGTCGGCAAAGCTTGAGCATCGCGTATAGTGGGATCAAATTTTCTAGTCAAATAGGTAAATAATTGCTTTTGTAGATTCAGTATCGGCGATTCGTAAAGAACTGTAAGGATTACCCCCAGGAACAATGATATCGTTGTGTTTGCTATAAATAGGTAAAGAAAAAATAACATTGATGGTTCCACGGTGACATTCATCCGACCATTGTGATAATATATAATGAGAGCGTGAGATAAGTAAGTCATGTAAGTGACACGACCCAATGGGACAAAACAGCGCGCCGATAAGATCGAGTCCACATAGCCACCATGTCCTAGTGAGCAAGCCAGTATGATCCAGGCGATCGAGATTGGCCATAATATTTGGCAGATGTTATAATAGAGTGTTGCCTGCAGCTGTGTATAAGGTGCGCCTAAGTTCCAGTAATATGACCCCCATAAGCTAACCACCAGGCCGATGGTGCATACTGTCCAGCCCTTGAATGATTGCATTGGTGTTAATTTTTTGAATGTCTTATTAGCTAGCACATAGCCTAATGCTATTCCAATAAAATAGGAGGCCGCATGTGGATAAGGACGGTGGAAGAACATTTTTGTCTGTTCACCTGAAACCTCATAGCGCTGCGGTATAGACGGTAAATATTGGATGGCAAATCCATTGGTATAATGTATAATCGATCCCCACAAGGTAAGAACAAGTGCAACAATAAAATTGACTATCATTCCTTGTCTAACATCCTTGATCATAACAATAATAACAATGACACTTATAACATGGAATGACATCTCAATTGAAAGCCACCAAGATGGGTCAATGCAAAGCTTTTCGCTGTTAATATAACTTTGTAAATATAACAAATTTATAGCCCAATTCTTATAACAAACTTGAGCCTTGTCATCGGCAACCTGTTGATACATTGGACCATCACCAAATAATGGCAGTAAAAAGAAACATAAGATCACTATCGCTAATTGAGGTGTCAATCTAATGTAGCGTGAAATCATGAATGCGAACTTGTTGAATTTTCTGCTATCGCCTTTAGTGTATTCCCAAGTAACGTAGGTGGTCAAGATACCACTGATTACAAAGAAAGTGTCCACACTAAAGTTTGCATTGAGCGATGGTAATAGTATAAAAGATGGGATTTGCGTTTCGATGACATCATAAAAGTGGGTGAACGATTGATACTCCATGTAGAGGATTGTGTGGCCGTAAATTACCCAAATCATGGAGAAAAACCTTAGACCGTGAATGCATTCCAAGTCTCCATGGGTTCCAGCCGTTTCGAGATCAAACAAGCGCCTAGAGTTGGTCCAAACGGAGAATGGCAGCAGCCAATTGACGAGTGCCGAAGAGTTTTGGATATTTTCTGAACGTTACCCGAGGGAGAGTGGGAGGGTTCGATACGGATTGTAGTTGAATGAATGTTGAAAATTCGTTAAAAATTGATAGATTAGAGGTGGTTTAAGATAGAAAGTGTTTAAGCAATCATGATGGCGTATTGTTTCCCAACGGGAGATTTTTTCTGCTCTTTCCTAGTCGCCGTTAAGATGATTTTGTTCTCAACAAGGAGCTAGGCTAGCTGCAAAAACAAGGAAGCCAGCTGGAAGTTGCTTCTGATCGTGATTGAATATGAAATATGTTAATCCTCTCAATTGACGACCCAGCTCCTGTTTCCAGAATTAGTTTCGAACAGAGAACAACCTAGACCACCAGCAACGAGGCGCGAAACCTTGGGCTTGAAACACCAAACTCCTCTGGGTTACAATAGCAGAGATCGAAGGTATGCTGGCTTGGTGGCCCTGGTTGGGAGAGCTTGGCACACGTTCGGCGTGTCAGGAAAACTGGTGCCGTTCTTTGAAAGTTTTCACAGCACGCAAACAATCAACTAGAGGCAATCCAATTGGCGAACAGAACTTACCCTTAAAGCCAAGCAAATCAACCACAGTTCCTAGGAGGGCAATGAATGCCAGAATGGACAATATCCAGCTGAAGATCGTTGTTGTTGTTGTAGTTGAATTGGTCGATGATGATCAGTTTCGGTAGCACATTTTTAACATATTCCCCAACGCGTTATCGAGTGGTATTGTGTTAGCACAAAGCAAAGAATCCATTTTCAGAACCGTTCAAGAGCAATCCAGTTCAATTGAAAAGGGGGATTGGGTTGAAGTATTAGTCTTATGTTCATGATGGTCGTCTCAGAGATGGTTCACCAAGTACTGAGCACAAGTGGCGGCTTTAGTGGGTGGCAATTTTGACAGCTCGGTGATTAAATAGCCAATCATCTTGTCGGTAGAGGAAAATGGTTGTGTCGGCGAGCGGCAATATGAAGAGGAGAGAATTTCGCTGGTCTTATTGCAGTTTGAAAAAGTCAAAAAGGTAAAATGCCTCCATCAAGAAGCGAGCCACCAGGTATGGTTATGGACTACGAAGAATGATGGTCGTAATTTGGCGTTGGCCCTGGTTAGCAAGCCAAATGGAGTCCGCAGCGAACACGAAGCGCCAGTCTACGGTTCTATCTTTGCATGGAGGTTTTGAATCTTTTGTTGTCGTCTCTGGACTATGGCACTCTCTCAGTCACTGTCGGCCAGGTGGCATTATAGTCCGTCTCAGAGGAGTCGTTCACCAAATCATGAGCGTGCCAATTGAGTGTTAGACCGAACCAATCGGAGTAAGTCGAGAGAAAGAAGAAGAGAAGCCCTGGTAAGAACTGCACTCACAGCACATTACTTTAATGGTGGGCTCAATTTCCTTTTTTGAAATAATTGAAACAACGCAACAGGCCGAAGAAAGGGCAATTGTCTAGCCAAAAGGGTCTCGTCCCTCCTTGGGAGGACTGGTTGGTTGTAAAGCGGCAGTAAATCAGGCTGCCACCACCAGGCGAGTGGGAACAAGTCGAAGAAAGTCGCTCAGAGGCTTGTGTCAGTCACTGGGAGAGCAGGCTGGCTTGTTAAACAGTTGGATGGAGGATTAGAAGACGATGGCAAATGAGCCTGCGGAACCAATTGGCAAGAATACTGAAACTTCTGAGCCGAAACTTCCAAACTGAGACAGACGAGCGCTGTCTGAAAACCAATCACTTTCGCCACCCCATTCTACTAGCCAATTTTAGACTAGGAAATTTGTTCTGTTTCCTTCTCCTCTTTCCTCACTCTCTCTCTCTCTCTCTCTCCCTTTGCCATCAACTAATGCACGACTAAATCAAAAGAGTTATAGAACTTACATTGCTACCAGTTGGTAGGTGTTCATGCTGAATGGTTCCTTCTTCATGCAATTCACTTGGGTCGACTGCAGTATTGCCCTCTGGCTTGCTATTGTTGTTCGCATTATCGGAGGGGCACATCATTGGTGTTTTATTGTGGATGGTTGTTGTTGTTGTTTAGTTTTAGTGGTTGTTGTTTGTGGGCCAGCGAACGAATTAGGGAGAATTTGTAAGTGGTGGATGCTTTTTTCACTTGCTTATTGATTTTCTCGCCCGCTTTTCAAGTGCTCTTCCAGACAGTCTTCGAATCTTCAACAGTTGGCTCGCGTTATCCTTATGCTCTCACATACATCCCAGCTAACACACAACCACACACAAATTCGAGATCAATGAGCTGTAGGCCAATTTCAAGTGGAAAGGCCATCTCATTGTTGTTAGGACGCCAAACGCCGCTGGTACTTACCTGATTGTGCAAGCCGTTCAACATCCTCTTTGGAACAGCGGGATGGCAGACAGGCGCCTAATCTAAATTTGACATAGTAAAAGTATTGCGCCTTTGTTGCCAGCTCAATTAACGCCTCTGCCCTAAGACTAAGTGTGCTGTTGTTATAACTGTTTGCTAATGCTGCTGCTGTGGTCGTGGTCGTGGTGACCTTTTCATTGGGTGACGCATTTGATATTGTCAGGGGCTCAGCTCTGGCGGAAATTTCGTTTGCATTGATTTTCTCGCCATCGCTCTCACTAATTGTCTTCTTAAACGGTGGTTCTTGTTGTTGTTCCTCTTTTTCTCTCTTATCTCTAAATAATTTACTATATCTCGTCGAGGGGAATCCATGAGCCGTGTGCTTTGTTCCCAGATGGTCCCCAAATTGATCATTAAAATCGCCTCCAATCAGGCCGCTATCGCTCGATAGGCTAAGGATTTGCTTGAAAATTGAGTGAAACCTTGGCCTAGTTGGAACAATGGGCTGAAAATCGAGCGTACAATACTGGGCCTTGCCGATTAGTTGCGCCGATGAGTCAAGCTCTTTTTGGTTTCTCCTTCTCTTGTTAGCTGTTTGATCTTCGGTTGGCACTTCTCCTAACAGTTCGTCAATGCTCATGCAGCCTCTGTATGAGCCCAAGTTGGTGTAGGTCCCCTCGAAGAGGCCGGCTGGCGGGAAATCACCCCAACTGTTCCACATGAGCACTGCCCAGTGGCGCAATTCGGCCAAATTGTCCATCCAATGCTCAATGGCCGACTGACAACCGGCGCTAACTCGAGCCTCAGTCAATAGCTCATTCACGAAAGGCCTCAATGTGTTCACCCGATTTCTCATATACAATTTGGCCTGCTTCTCCATCAGATGCCAAGCGAAACGTGTTGCCTCCAGATCAACCAGATCGTTGTCATGCCGGTGGCTGCTATTCCTCACCAATGCCATAACTCTTCTGGAAAGTTGTGCGAAATTTTGTTGATCAATTGGAGAGAACTTTTCTGTCTGATGTTGTGATGGCGATGACACATTGAAGATTGAGTCGATCGTGGGCAACATTGATGTGACATTTTGCGCCTCGGCCGAGGATGTGGTCAGTGGGCTCGTGTAAACAAAATAGTCGACCGGTGGCGAGCCCTGACAAAGGTGGCAGATATTTGTTAGGGTAGCTGCAAAGATGAGAAACTTGGTCAAACGCGATTCTGCAGTTGAGCCTCGCAACTGGCTCCATGGTTGCAGAGCGCCCATCTCAGTGCTCGTCTCTTGTTACTGGTCTCGGTGTGTGCGTCCTTTCACCTATTTCACTTCGCGCGTGTCCAGCCCTCTCGCTTGGAAGGATCTTGAGACTAGCTTGCGAGCAGTTATCAGATTTAGTTGACTGAATGTTCACTTTCTCTCAACTTGTGCCCAAGTAACACACACACCGAGAGCCTTCTCTTTGATGCCAAACAAACTTCTGATGCAGAGGACAACTCTTTGCCAAATATCATCCAGCCCTTATTACTGGCGAGCTCTCACTCACTGCACCGGTTTGGGCTCCGTTCTGGGGCAGTTATCACAATGATGCCTCGACAATCTTGAGCTTTCTTGACAAATTGTTATCTCTTGCAGCAAAACTTTTGCTGACATGCATCCGGAGGAGCAACAGGTGCGTGTGTCTTTGTGCGCGAGTGTGAAATTTGATAATAAAAGATGAATTTTTCCAACTTTCTGCGTCACTCTCTCTCTCTCTCTCTGTCCCTTTCGGTCTTGCTCTATGCCAGTCTAATGCAAAAGCTGGATTCGTTTTGAAATTTGAAATCAGTTCAACTTGATCATGACGATCACCATTCATGCATTCGCTCATTCGTTCAATTCAACTCCCTCAACTCGGCTACTCGGAGGACATGCAGAGAGGCAAGGAAAAATAGACAGACGGGCAGACGAACGGGCTCACACACTAACACAGTGTGGTGCACAAGAACAGATTGAATCCCAGAGACAAAGTGCGCGCGCTCTCTATTAGAAACTATTTTTCTTGCTCCTTCGCGCCTCTTCTTGCTTGCTCTAAGCTATCGGTTGAGGGAGAGCAAAGGCTGGAGACGAAGACCTCATTCTCGGCAGACACACTCTCTAATACAGACAAGCGTGTACACAAGCGCACGCGTACAAAAAGCAAACCACTCCGCTCAAAGCCAATAATTTTCCGCAACCCCAATCGAGGTGATTTTGTACACTCTAATGAGGCAGCAAGAGAGTGGTTGTTGTGAGTGCGGTGGGCGATTAAAAAATATAAGAAAATCTTAAATTGGAGCCGAGTAGATGGCAAGCATAATAGGCGGTCCCAGTGAGACTGTGTGTGGCGGCTCTGTTGCACAATTTCGCTAGCTCACACGAGAGAGATTCCCGCACGCGCAGGCGCCTGCATAGCAAAATCAGTCACAGACAGTCAGTCGCATGCACACAACTGGTCGACTTATCTCATACAAAAGCACTCGTTTTCTGCCACAAAGTCGAGACATAGATCAATGGGGCGAGGAGGTGGTTTTGTTTGAGACGAAGACGACCGAGAAGAGTTAGGAAGGGCATCCCGGTGCTATCCAACTCCCTTCTCGAGGGTCTTACTTGGAGGCACTACACGGGGCCTACCGATTTGCCCACAGCGTAACGAGTGGCTCCCATAGAACTTGTCTGTTCAATCATTAGTGGAAGCCCAACTGACGGAAGGTTCTCTCCCAGATGCTAGGACAACTTCTGGAATAAGTCCGCCCATTTCTACACTTACCATCCCAAAATCATCTTCATTTTCGTCGTCCTCTCCTCTCGCAACGCTTCAGAATTTTGGCCTCTGAAATAACGCCGACCTGCTAGATGTGGAAGCCTTTTGTGACAAGCAGTGGCTCTCCGTGAGAACACTCCATCAGCATCAGCAACTTGAACATTAGCAGACAAACTGGAGCCATCACGAGATAATTGATTGCTTGCGAACTATCAAGCAATCGGCTGGGAGAAATCTTATTATTTAGCTACCAGTGACTGGCTGAAGCACTGGCAAAGGTTCCGAAGAGTTTCACAGTGCGCCCTTCAAAATCTCTTGGTCCCAACGCGGTTTTGCAAAGCGATAACAAGAACACGTAGCCAAAAGTCGCTTAGCTATTTCGCCTGCAGAGAAATTGCAAGATCTGCTAACCTCAGACTCTTCCTTTCGGATGACGCGTGCCACTGGTCATTCTGGAGGCAAACTAAGTGTCGAATAGCGAATTACGACTGCAGAAATTGTATTGGAGTGGAAAAGCGTGAAATCATTGTTAGTTGCTACCAGCGGCCACCGAATCTTGGCAAAGAGGGTCGAGAAAGTGAATACAAATAGGAATGAGAAAGCCATCAAGTCTAGACGAGTAGAAAAGATTTGGCCGTGAGCTCAGTGTCTCCACCGGCATGCTTGTGAACATCGCGCTAGGCCTCAAGCAAATGCGGATTGATTGAGAACAGAGAAGCTCCTCGAAGCTTGCCGACAAGTTTGGGCGGCAAGCTCGTGCGGTTGACACCATCGCATGCAGGCCCGAGTTTCGCCACCAGACGCAAACCGTTATAATTGGCGAGGAGTATGTTGTAACACGATGAGAGTGCGTTTGTTCAAGCTTGGCAACTTGCTTTGCGCCCGTTCAATGCTGGCTTAGCCAGTCTCGTGCTTGGGGCCTAATGATTACGCCCCGAGCGAATGGTGAAAATGATCGTGAAATTAAGAAGACCTCCGTCTAGCTTGTTCCCTTCATAATGCAATAATTCAGCTATCTCAGCTCAACTACAATCATACGCAACACCATCGCTAATTCATCCGCTCGATCCTAATCACTTAGCGCGGAAAAACAACACAACAACTTGCTACCACTGTTTCTTCTTTCGTCGTCTCCTTTGATGAAAAATATCATTACTGAGCTCTTGTGTGCCTGTTCACAAGCTAACCAGTGCTAATCAGGGGACTACTTGCTTAATGTAACGCGCTCACACTCACAGAAGCTGCATAGCAAGTTCACGTCCTAAAGCGAGGTGCCGCGACGCCAACTTGGTATCAAAGCTGCCGCCTTGAGAGTCTTCCGAGCGCAAGTGGTCTCGAGGTTGAGCTACTTGCTCAAAGAATACCATACCCAAAGTATCTTGAGTGAGATTCATTTCCACCAATTTGATGCGAGAATCTAGTGACGATTTGTTGATGAAACAAGTCCGCCTGCCGACGAGTGCCTCTACATAGCTCGACCATTAGACTCGATGGTTTGAATGAGCGCCAAGATGCATCCGACTCATGTTGATATCTGAATGAAACAGTTAGCACGCCCGTCCCATTCATCAAGGCAAACCATCCGCATGTCAGCTTCTTGTAGCGACTGCCTTGTGCAGGAAATTGCCATTTGCTTTTGAACGAGGCAGTGTAGTTTCTATTTGCAGATTCAAGTATTTTTTGACGTCTCTCCAGCATCAACCAGCTTCACACGTGTCACTTGATGCTGAACTTGGTGCTCCAACTGCTACGTTGAGATTGGTCGGATGCTCCCTCGTGAATTATTGTCTTTTTCAAGTTCCGTCCTGGAACTTATGACTCAAGATCTCTCACCCGATTGAGTGAATGCTGTCTAGTTATACTCATGGTCTGTTTCGTTGAGGCAGACTAATGGAAGCGAAAGAGCGAGTGTAACGAATCCTAGGCTTTCGTTGTCTAGCTCCAAGTTTCTCCATTAGACATCATGCCAAACACATAGTCATACGGACAGAATGTGTATCTATGCCTCGAAATAGTATGGGCATATTGTTTGAATGAAGGCCTACAACCACCCTTCACTCACAATACGCTGCACAGTGCATTTTAACTTGACTCATAATCTAGCCGCTCTATCTGCTTCGATGACCATCTGAGAGTTTGGTCGGCTCAGACCGAAACGAACCTCTAAAGCACGGACTCGAGTACGTAGAAAATTCATCAGGATCCCAGGAAAGAGAGAAAGTCAAAGCATAAGAGTCTTACAGTTACAGGTAAGATGTTGTGCTAATGTGCGCCAATGATGAACTGGCGACATCGATTTGTGAGGTGAGTATCATACATGCAATCATGCATTCAAGACTCATATGCCGCCATTTCGCGGGTAGAACACCTATGCACAAATCAAGCTATATAATCGACCAAAGGTATAGAGGCGGGTTTTATTATCGTATATGTTAGGTTACCTCTTACATGAGATGAATCCTTATCATAGGAGTCTTTCGCGTAGTCCTCTATCTTCATAATCTAAATTGCGATCCTGGTGAGTCGTGCATTCGCTTTCGATGAGGAAATCAAGCTCATGATTGGCCCGCCGCGTCACAGGCCATAGCAACACCTACATATTGATCGAGGATGGATCCTAGCGGGACACTCAGAACATCGCGCTTGTAATCCAGCTTGACCAGAGTCTTACACGAGTTGATGGAGTTCATAAGACCGAGAACCTGAGAAGCAAAGTCCCTGCAAGCTTGCGGCGGAGATGGAGCGGCCCCGCCCTCTTTGTAGAGCAATTCAGCGCGATACAATCTCTCCACGGGTTTCAGCATCTTTCTCAGCTCCACCTCGTATCTGGCCAACTCCGCTGGGAAGTTGATTCTCTCAAGAAGAGGGGTCAACTTGGCTCTGCAGTCTTCAACAGTTATTGGGGCCTTTGTGAACGCTTCTCCTCCACAAAGTCTCACCATTCCGATGTAACGCTCAACTTTCGATCCTACTTCCACACTGGCGACCAGGTTCTCTCCTGCCCCAGTGCACTGTGGGGTCCTCTCAATTAATCCTGTAACATCGATTATGAATCTGGTGCAATCCCTCGGTGTTTGTTGGGGAATATCGCGCCTACTCAGCTCAGCAGGAGCCCGAAGAAGGCTGGTACCCTCCGGAAGCGATTGCCTCACCTTCTTTTCGTAAGTCTTCAGACCATCACTGTAGTATACCCGATCAAGCCTCGACTCTAATGCAGAGATACACTTGTCCAATTTTTCTTCCAGATTTCCACCTGGGTACTTCTGGCAAGCTCTTGCTAAACCAAAGTAACGCTCCAATGTGGATCGTGGTTGCATGAATTGGGCCAGAGAATCCACAGGGTCCTTTCCTGAAATGGAGTAGCATGATGGGACACGATCAATTGAAAATTCAATCTGTGCTCTGACCATCTTGCAAGCTGCTCGAGGGTCCATCTTAACATCCTGTCGGCGATCTCCTAGCGACAACAAGCTTGAGCCTGTGGGAAGGAGGGCCCTCAAGTGTCGTTCATAGTCCAGTAGCTCGCTCGGTAATTGGATGTTCTCAAGAGTTTTTGTGAGATCGTTCACGCAGGTGTGAAGGCTGTCGGAGACTGGATCTGCACTGACCAGCGAGAATGCCAACATCCCAACCAAAACGATGCACCCAGAGGCCATCTTGGACGCCCTCCTCTGAGTGCACTTACCCTGGATTTGAATCTGGTTCTGTATTTCGGTTTCCATTGTTGTTACTTCCACTTATCTGTCTGATATTCCACCTCTAAAGTCAGTTCCAGGTGTTAGTCAAGACTGTATGAGATCTAGTCTCAAACCTGGCATTCAAATAGACACCAGCAAGAGGAGTTTAGTCTATAATTAGGCTCGCGGAATGATAAAATACTGATAGAACATAAATTTAGTGCTTGACGACTGGGTGGAGCATGCTCATTCTTGGAACAATTGTTGGACTCGGTAGACAGAATTTCAACAGAGTGGGTACCAGTATGAACAAGTGGCAGAAGAGACGGAGTTCCTCTACATTGTAGTGGTTCTTTGAACAAGAGAGCAACGAAAAAAAAACAGTGAGAAATTCATTCCACGATGCTTATCACTAATGTTGTGTAGTAAGGCCACACCAACAAACAATCGATTCATTGGAATTTTACTGATCTAGCCTTGATTGCATGGGATCTCTTTCCCATCGAGTTCCATATTCTACGACGATGTCAGAGACCCATGCAATGGTTGGCGCCCAACGGGTGGCGTAGAAAGAGTCCACTTGGTGTGGCACAGCAATCTTCTGTCGTAGAGACATGCAACTTTGGCCACATATGCACAGTAGCAAGATCAATTGATCGCAGCATTAGTTGAATCTCTGGCTAATGTGGAGAGTGCACCAGATTGGCTGGAGTGGAAAAGAGGGCCCCCAAATGGAGGCCAAGTGGGTGACATAACAAGATATGTCACACTGCATGCAGTATTTATAGACCATTGTGCATCATTGGCCGAAAGTTGTTGCTTCTCGCATCACTGGTTCGTCATGCAGGGGCCCCTTTAGCGAATTGTGTGTATCAATTTTGAAAGTGGGCTTCTAGTTGTGCGAGATAAAAGTGTTTGCGCACACTAGTTGTCCAACTGGTGGCCAATGGTGTGATGATTATATTTTTTTCCATTCAGCTCGCATTCGTGCACCAGGGGCCCCAAAGCGTTCAAGCATTTTGCTCTCTTGTGGATGCATTATTGATCCAAGAGGCACAAATAGGCTAACAATCAGTAGTGCTACTATACTGTCATAAGTATGCAAAGTTTCATTGAGCTCACATGACTGGTTAGCCCGCAATGCGAGCTGACCATGTTTGAGCAAATTGTCAACAAGGGTCCCAGAATCATAATAGCCCTATTCAATGTGAGATCAATTTGGGATACAAATACTCATGCTAGGCCACAGAATTTTCTAC
>Ga0058701_10002334_pt1 | contig 14280 bp, 6 predicted proteins | sample AgamicOrMae_FD_97039 | JGI IMG/M metagenome (GOLD analysis project Ga0058701, IMG submission 97039) | Agave microbial communities from Guanajuato, Mexico - Or.Ma.e | ecosystem: Host-associated > Plants > Phyllosphere > Phylloplane/Leaf | place: Guanajuato, Mexico | collected 2012-06-04 | reverse complement strand
GACCTCCCCCAACCTCCTCCGACCTCTTCCGACCCCGTCCAACCGGAACATAACATGCAATCCAAGTTCCTTTGAACCGACGAAATAAAACCTCGAGCCGAAATCACATCGAGATTCAAGTTTAAAGAGCAGCTTGGTTTATCTATTACATAACTTCGACGTATTGCTTTATCGAGGCTTGGTCAGCTCAGCTGGGATATCCACACCAACTAGGTTTCCTTTCCCACCCATTTTGTTCCATCCACGTTAAATTTTTGAAGAGGAATGGAGTATACTGACTCATGGTCGGTTACGTGGTTTAAGCATGACCCCTTGATCAAAATAACCACCCAGCCATCAGTTTTGGGAGGTGGGGGAGGACTATAATCAGTTGATAAACAAACATTAGTATGTTACTTTTGTTGTCTTTCAATTAACCACAGCCTTTTAATTAATCAGTGATGAATGAAAACCCCCTTTTTTTAACCATAGTTTGGGGATTTTTTTAGAAATGTTTGTCATGCTTGGCATTTTAATCTGTTTCAGTTGGGCCCTCATAGGGTCATCTGATTCGGAATTTACACTCCTGTTTTGGGGATTTTGAGCTTTTATTGTTGTCTGCCGATTCATTTTCGTTTTTATTGGAGCAAAACTCGAAGTACGATGATCCAGTTGTCCTCGGTAAAAAATCTTTTTTAGGTTGTTTGGACGAAACTGAGGTCATGAAACATCTTTCCGATCGCGAATCTGGCCTCAGTATTCGCAATTTTCGTTGAGGTGTAGACGCATTAATCAAATGGGCGACCCTCTCCATTTGACCTAATCACGCACAAGAACTTCCCCTCATCTTTTCGCTGCAAAGTTTTGAGTTCTCTGCTGGCAGTTGGAGCTCCCTGACCTTTTGCCGATAAAAGCTATCTCAATATGTAGAGACGATGGGAGGATAAAAAGAGAAAAAATGGCAGTATATTTTATATTTGCTCTGACCAGATCAGGTTCCTTTAAAGGAACGAAATTCGGTGTTTAAATGTGAGGAAAAGACTTTCAGCAATTAACGCAAGTTTAAATTTTTTGTACCCAAGACGAAGTTCTTAAGAAGTTAATTTTGCCCTCGTAAAAAATATTACCCTCTCAGAGAACTTAGATGAATATTTTTTTCTTACTTAATAATAAACTAAGATGGAAAAGACCTCGTAGAGTCGAGATGAAAACTAGTCTGCTATATGGAATAGCCCAAGTGAAAGGTGACAGGATGAACTGTACTTGCTGTAAAAGTAAGTTTTAAGTTCGAACCGTTTTCTGTTAATTCCTGTTTTCATACCGGTGGAGAAACGTGGGACTCGGCGCGGCGCGGCTATGAGAGAGTCCAGTCTGGTAACCTTGAAGGGACTGAGCTTACAGCATAGGCAGCCTTTCAAGGTCTTCACTGACCAAAACGGCTCCAGTGTATTATAAAAGCCATTCAGAAGAATCGATGGACCGTTCGCAAAAGATTGAAAATATGCGTTTTGTCGAGGAGACTTGAACGCAAGAACGTATCGATTAAGGCAAAAATCCTACATCTCATCCTAAGCTCTCTAATTATTATTAGTATGGAAGATTTGATTTGAAGTCTCTTATGTTTTCGAGATTTTTTGTAAATTAAAGCTAACAATGATTCGATGTCGCATCATTGTTGAATATTACTCCGAACTGGAGACTCGCGATTCGCAGACATGTCTGCCTTATCAGGTTATTAATCTCTAGGGAAATATTTGCACAGACTGTGAATACCGGCGCTTTTTGAAATCGCAGACAGTCTGTATTTCAGTTTGTACAGTAATACAATGTGTATGTAACGAAATCCCCTGTTGAAAAAGTATTAAGAGATTGTTTTTACCCGTATCCGAAGCGAAAAGGGACGAACCTAAATGAACCGGTAACTGTTCCGTGAAGCCGCAGCATGGATATTTATTCGGATATCGTGGATATCATTCGAATAATATGGGTGGGTATCCATGCGAAGAATCATGAAACCACGAAATCAGCACCCTTAAATTCATTCATATCCATGAAATCGCGGTCCATCCATAGACATATCTGGTTAGATATGCTCTAAGCCCGTAAGTTTGATATGTCTATGTGGATATCCATTTGTGTTCCTAGACCAATGCTTTTCTTCCGTTAGTTTGCTCGCCCCTTTTATCTGAGGTCCACATAATGATTTTTCAAAAAGGATTTTAGTTGGTAATTCAATTATTTTGGATTTCTACTCAAATAGGCTTTATCATAATAAACCATTTCATATTACATCGCCAATTTAACTTACACTTCAGAAACCCCGAGCTAGCAAACTAATAACCAGTTCATCTGAAATGGTCAATAAAGCTATTCCAGGCGGTTGCCCTTCCGTTACATTCGCAATAAAGACACAAAAACTATTTTTTTAATCGTAGAATTCATCGGCCGGGGATATTGGCCTCTACAGCACCAAGCCCGTCCGCGTCCAACCTTGGCACACATGGCGAGTTCGGCAGAGCAATTTTTCATCAATTATTTACACTTCGGTTTAGAGGATGCATGCATATCCGATGTAGTTAAGCACTTTCTCTGCGACCTTGTCGCCCGAATCATTAACAATGCTATCGACGCCAATTAAATCTGACTCATTAATTTCTCGCACTGTTTCCTTGGTAGATTTTCTTAGTTTGACACGTTTTGTGTTTAGTCCATAAGTAATTCGGTTTAAAACAAGAAAAAAAATGCCACGATTCGCTATTATGCTATTGACCCGACGTGCCTTAATATAGGGAGACCTGCACAGTACCAACCTAATGCATTGTAAATGGGAGGTGACTCGAATGCACGAAACCCGACCTAATTCATTGTATACGGGGCAGTCGGGTCATTAGACACCCCCACGTTAACTCACTACCGCCCAGCGATGCCGTTCGGAAACCGAAACATTTATTTTAGAGGATTTTTTCAGTTCATTATTGTCACAGTTTAAAAAAGATCACCCCTCTTGAAAGCTGAAATTGAATAATATCGGCATTTTCCAAAGCTTAAAATTGCGTATTTTAGTGTGAAAAAATCGCTCCAATTACTCTTAACCTAAATTTTACCCCAAATCCTTTTGGCTGTTATGGGTTAACCGGACCCCCCCCCCAAAAAAAAACAAAAACGAGTATGACTATATTTAGGCCGTATTCGAGACAGGCACTCAAAATCGGTTCACGTTATCGGTCAATTGTTTGAAGTACTTCATTTTTTTTCGAAGAAAATCGCTTTTAATCCGCGAGAAAGAGTACCGGCAGCTTGTGAGAGCTAGCAACAGTATCTGTGTGCGTTATCAGCGTAGTGGTGGATTGACCTGTTTGAGTCGGAAAGTGGGCCGGCGCCGGCGGCGGCACTGACCTCAGTGAGCAGTGCGAAGCTAAGCCCGCGCAAATTCGGGCGCGAAACGGGCCGCGGGGATGCGTTCCGAACACTATTTCGAGCCAAAAGACGCCCGCACTTGAATCGCTACGTTTTCGGAACGTTATCACTGACCGGTCACCTCAAGATTAAGTCTAGTCTGTTTTTATCGCTACTCCGTTTTCATGTCACTTTCTCCATTCTCTTATTTTCGGTCATTAAGTAACGTATCTTAACTTTTGCCCTATTTTTTAATTTGCCCTCTTTATTAAATGGATATTTAAATAGTGTTTTATTTTAAAATAACGCCTATTTGTATGTTCATCTCGCTCCTTCCTCTGTATTCCCACCCTTGCTACCTTCTCTCTTTTCTCCTCCCCTTCGTTCAACCCACTACCACCCAGCGATGCCGTTCGGAAACAGAAAAAGAATATTTTAGAGGATCTTTACAGTTTTTTAGTCTTGTCACAATTCAAAAAATATCATCCCCCTGGAAACCTGAAATTTAATTATTTAGCCATTTTTCAAAGCTTAAAATTGCGTATTTCAATGGAAAAAATCCTTTCAATTTCTCTTAAGCTAAATTTCACTCCAAAATACTTTGGGATGTTATGAGTTAATTATTGTTCAGCACTTGAGATATGATCGGGGCGCCTTTGTTAGTATCAAAAACACGTCCTAATAAGGCGTCAGGATTTACCGAACATGTCGCCAAAAATTTCTCAGAAACATCCGTGAAAATAGTTTACATTCTCCAAATTCGGAGACGTGAATGGTATTGACTGGACAGTGTCGGCGAACCGTGGTTGCGTTTGTGATGTCGCGCTATTTGCAATGCAACGCCTTTCTACCTTCCTGCAGTCCGCTGACCTCGGCTCGTGTTTACAAGGCACTGACCTCTATGGAAATCGAATCGTGTCGTTTTCGACCCATTTTCGGGTGTTTCTAACTTTTGATAACAGCCTTACATTCCTCCCTTGGTCTCCGTTTTAACCCATAACAGCCCAAAGTATTTGGAGTAAAATTTAGCTTAAGAGAAATTTGAAGGATTTTTCCCATTAAATTACGCAATTTCAAGCTTTGGAACATGCGTAAGTTATCAAATTTCAGGTTTCCAGAGGGGTGATATTTTTTTAATTTTGACAATACCGGTACTGAACTACGAAGATACTCTAATATATTTTTTTCTGTTTCCGAACGGTATCTTTGGGCGGTAATGGGTTAAGGAAGGCTAACAAGTAGGCCATGCAATAACCTTATCTGCAATTATTATAGTCGGAACAAACTATGACTGATGAGAAGAAAACAGCTGAGAGAAGAAAGTCCAGTCGCAGATGGAGTAGATTTTCGTATTTGAGGGCACTAGGCTGACTTGTGAAGTTGCTTAGCTCAAGGTTAAATTAGGTTAGGTTAGGTTGAGTTAACTCGGTTCCTATGGGAAAAGGCTGGTTTGGGCGAGCTAAAAAGTACCATAACTTTAGTAGAACTTTCATTTCTACTGCAAACACAGACGACAGAAGTTGATTGAGCAAGCCTTGTGTAGCAACGACTACAAAATAGCTCGCGTTTTGATAACGCGCTGCTGTGATTTATAGAGTCTTTTCCGTGTTTCTTTTTTTTTTCTTTTTTTTTGTCGCCTTTGTGGTTTGCGTTCCCCGCTGAAAATGTGATTTGCATCGAAAGACGAGGTCGCCGCCGCACTTCCTAACCTCTTTCTTGTTTTCCAGGGCCGTCCTGTGGAACCTCACGACGGCTTCCAGCTGTGCGCGGCGCCTGTCGCTTCAGCGCCCATCAACTTCGTCTTGAATGTAAGTTTTCACGGCGGAGTCGTGTTATTCTATCCTTTAAATTTTGATAGCTATTCTAGTGCTCTACGTTCGCCAAGCTGAGCGGAGCTAATCCAAATTTTGAATCACGGTGAGCTTGGGTGAGCGTACCGAACGTAAGGTGAGCTTAAGCTAACCTAATCGTTTGTATGACGTGAATTTTCTTCAGAAATGCAAAAGTGGAAGACGCATTTGTGTTTCCCGTAAATCCGATTCCCATGGAAAACTGCACTTTATAAGGAGCATTTGTGCTTGTGTTATGCCCTCGTAGTTTTCCAGTGAGGCATATTAAACGTGGCTTACTCCATTAGGATTTCCGATCCCAAACTACGAGGTAGCTTACCAATATCCTTAATTTATCCGCTGCCCTCAGCTTTCCATTTCGCCACCTAGAAGCGCTATTTCAGGGAGTATCCCAATTAATCATAAAATTATTAACATGTTCTGAAAGTCCATTTCGGAAATTTTCACGCTGAAACTTATAGTGATTTTGAAATATGTATGTAAAAAAATATTTTTAAAAAAGTCAATTTTATAAATCTTTGACTATAAACCCTTTACATTTTATTGAATTTTATGCAGCTGATTTTGCTATATGTTTGTGCGCAATATTTTCCGCAGAATTTTTCGTACTAATATTTTATTTTTTTTTGAACAGAAGAGCAGCTTTATTCTAATAAAAGGGGAAGATATCACGCGTGATCTCACTAAATTGGTTGACTTGAGAGCTACTGTATATTATTTTTTTAATTTTTTTAAAAATATTTTGTAATTTTTTTTGTAGTCGAGCCTGGTTCGGCAGTACGGCAAGCAGGCGGCGCCGGGTCGTGCGCGCACGGGCTCCGACAGCGAGAGCGACTCGGATTCCGACGGCGAGGAGCGCTCGACCAAAGTACGGGTAAGTCAAGGACCTGCACCGCACCGCAACTACCGCCGCAGCTGCACGCAGAAAGTCCTTCAATTGCAATGCGGCTAAAACAGATCCACGCCAGCAGAAACACGAGTGCATCCGTTATCCTTTTCATAGGACCTTTTTCCTGTGTATACAATCCTGGATTTGGTGTCGGCCACTCTAAATGTAATCCGACTCACAAAATTTTCCTATAGTGGAATCCCGTATTTTGGCTATTAGTATTGTATACGGCAACTCTCGATTTGGGACTGCTTTTCGTGCCTTTTTTGTCATTAACGTTATGGTAGGCAACCGTCGTAACATATGTGCAATGCGATTGCCTACCTCTCGCTCTCAGCTCGTTTCTCCATTCGTTATACGGTGATTTCCACTTTTTACTGTGGGATTGTAGTGTGAAGAGATATTCCGCTTGTGGACACTGTTTCTTTCTCTATTCGCAGTTGTGAAGTGTACGTAACGTAATCCTTTTGCACCAGGGCGAGTCGGAGTTCTGGAGGAGGAAAATCCGTACAGTACACGGCATCCTTGATTTGAACAAGGACGGAGTGATATCGTTCGACGACTACAAGCTGCTCGTCGACCGGTTCGTTGATCTCGGACACTTGTCGCCTAAGGATACTATAGAATTTCACAAATTTATCGAGGTAAGATAAAAATCTATCGTAAAAAAATGTACGATTTCGAACGTCTGAGTACTACTTACTACTGTGTCTGATATATGAAACACATCTTTTGCTACATTGATATATTCAACTCAACAGGTGACTAGCACTGTTTCCGCAACGCCTGTTCAGCTAGTAACAGGGTTCAACATTGTTCATGAATTTTAATAGAATCAATAATGACGACTCATTCAGATCGCAAGCTTCGGGTAGACTGGTTTTAAAGATGCAAATCTCAACAAGTATCTTTACGCTGAGGCTTTTATCAGCTACAAAAATATTGTCTTTAGCTGAATTGTTCACCAAATGGAAGTGGATGCTTTTATCTAATCAGCAACGACTTCCGTGGAAAGCGTGCTTTGAATTCGTTCTTAAATTAAATAAATTTTTTATTACCTGTTGTTTGTTGGCGCCAAGCGAAATAAGCAATAGCGGATTGGGAACAGGGAAACTGAAGTTACCTAGTTGTAAATGAAATTGATGGTTGAACTGTAGAACACAATGGTTGGAAGTGCAAAGTTCAACTCTTATGTCGTCTGAAATGGAATGTTACAGTCGATGTGGGAGGAGCAATGGGGCAGCCGGGATCCATACAATTTTGTGACCACAGCCCAGTATTTGGAGGCCATGCATCATAATCTCAATGACAAATCATTGAAGAAGAAAGTGCATCGATTCTTGCCCTACTTATTTAAGGTAAATATCTTCTCTAAAGAGAAGATTTTCTTCAGCTTGTGTTTCTACCGAAATGCACGAGGTCATTTTTTTAGGAGCTCCCTACATTTCCGTATTTGTCTTCCAGTGTTGCCAGATTTCAGGACTCGTTCAAATTTAGACATAAACTAATAATTAGCCCCATGTTTGAATTGTTCACCTTGCAGGCGAATAATATCTCACCTTACTTACACGGATATCTCGAGTTGAACACGCTTAAATTTGACTAAGTCACTGAATCTGGCTATGTGCTCGCGTAATTTCTTTTTGGATTTGTAAATTTCACAGTTGTTATTTTTTTGGTTTCAGGCAATTGATAAAGACAAGAGTGGAGAGATTTCTGTGGAGGAGTTTAAGCTATTTTTCCGTTGTTTGGGACTCGGGGAACAGGTAAATAGTCTGAATGTTGTGATTGTTTTTTTTTCCGTTGTATCGTTTCGACTTTAAATTAATTCCTTGGTTATTATTGAGGACTAATATTGGAAATCATAAAATTATTTTTTCGAGAATTAATATCATTTTGTTCTCTGGAAAAATCCCAGAATCACCCTCGACCTTTGCAATTTTTTAAAGCGTATCCCACTGGAATTTTGTGGGATCTATGAGAATCGTGTCTTGTGTTAGCCCTGGAAGTTTGCGCGAATACGAATGTGAACACCGGTATTAGGGGAATAGCCGGGTCATTGTAAATCGAAAGAACCTCGATTGGTGCCTGAGAGCATCCGCCATTCTCCATGGCTGCTTGAACGATTTTTGTTTTTTCTTCCAGGATGCGGTCGTGTCATTCAACACGATCGATACCAACATGGACGGACGCCTGAGTTTCAAGGAGTTCGTTCACCAAGGCCGCGACTTCTTCTTGACAGAGGATCCTTGCAAACCCAGCAAGCTGTTCTGGGGCCCTCTGACAGCCAACTAACTTGCCCCTGGAACCCACCCTATATTGTTGACTCAGCTGCGCCGCGCCGCGCGCAAAAATAATCTGATCGCCTTGTTGTTGCCCGGAGAGGAGAATTAAAATACAGTAGTTGTAGAATTGATGTCATTCCTTGCCTTTACCGCTGGAGGTAAAATGCCTTGCATCGCCACTCGGAAAAACTGAACGAGTTGCCTTAGAGTAGCCTTCCTGTAAGAAAGGTATTTGTACAGAGGTTTGAAAAGGCTGTGTATACGTTGAATCCGTGTGATTTCAGACATTTCGTATTTTGTATGGACTCTTTTTATTGTTGTAAATATGTTTCGTTTTTTAATAAGTGGCTGGGATTTAGGTTCATTGTATTTTAACAGCAAATGTGATATCTTTAAATAAGACAAGAATTGCGATCGAAACTTTGTATTTATTTTATGACCTAAAATTTCCACATGGATACGGTAAAGCGCAAGTTTAAGTTTAAGGTCACCGTTGGTAGCTTTTGTCTAATTCGTTCTAATTCTCGCCAGGGCTGCCAATGAGTCTTTATCACTATTTTCAAATCTTTTTTAGCCTTATTCGTCGAGATATTGTATTTGCGCTGACCTATGATCTTCAACTATGATGATTGTTTCGCGGTATGCTCTCACGTAAAAGACTATTGTGAGTTACTTCCCCTCCAACCTCCCGGCTGTGAACTGACCCCCTCTCCCGGTACGTAAAAATCGACAAGATTGAGCAGCTGACATCGGTTCGAACCATTTTTAGTTCCTCTCAATGAAATCTAATCATTAAAACATAAAGATGCCACAAAAAAAATTGGCTCAAAATTTGAAGAAAAAAAAAACCGTAGAGGTACCCCTTGCCATTTTTTTAAAAAATTTAAGCCAATTTTTTTCCCTGAATTTTTAACGTTTGACGGTTGGAATTTATGAAGGGAAACCAAAAAGTGTTAAAATCGTTATTTGCCTCGCCCTGAAACCAACTCTGAATTGTGATGCAAAATCCCAACTCAGAATCGCCCTAGATATGTTTGAACCTTTCCTCAAGAGTTCTCGGTCCGAATCGTTTTGTTGGCTGGAGTCCATTGGTCACAGATATTTTTTTCCAATCAATATAGATTCAGGCGAAGCTGCTGCGCAAATGAACAATTCGTCCCAAAAGTATTGATCGCTCCAATTTTTTGAAACATCCATAACTTTGAAACCGAGAGCATCATGAGTTTTGTCTGGGGAAAAAGTACCTACAAGCGTATTGTAAATATAGAAGGAAAAATGCATGCGACCTTTAAGGCATTCGGGGGAATTTTCCTCAATGATGCGACAAGTCCCACTGAAATAAATAGTCCATTTATTTCAGTGGAAAAGTCCGCAAAGCTGCACACTGCGCAGCGTACGTTAAATCGTACGGCTTTTTCGCGCGCTTTCGCGCCTCAAAATAGTTCGTTTTGCCGCCACTAGATGGCGACTCGCCAGCGCCTTGCAAATCGTTTTGACCGTCACATAACCTGATCACAACACATGTGATGTGAGTGTCTGTATTTACAGCTGATTTACAGTGTGTCAAGTGAAGAAATATCGTAGTTTTTATAAATCATGAGTAACGAGGAAGAAGAACGGCCCGCTGCTCCGTCAGGGCCCATCGAAGATGCGTGGAAGATGGGCATTCCGGAGTTCAAACAAGGCGATATGCGACATCCACTCGTAGAGGAGAGTTCTTTCGCCACTTTGTTCCCAAAGTACCGCGAGCAGTATTTAAAACAATGCTGGCCAATACTGCAGAAGAAGTTTTCAGAATATGGCATTAACGCTGAACTGGACTTAATAGAAGGTAGCATGACTGTGCGAACCACGAAGAAAACCTGGGATCCGTACATTATTCTTAAGGCAAGAGACGTCATCAAGTTGTTGTCTCGAAGTGTTCCATACGAGCAAGCTATCAGGGTACTCCAGGATGAGATTGGATGTGATATAATTAAAATAGGAACAATGGTGCGGAACAAGGAGAAGTTTGTCAAACGTCGACAAAGAATCATTGGTCCCAACGGTTGCACCTTGAAATCTATTGAACTCCTTACAAACTGTTATGTATTGGTTCAAGGCAACACTGTGGCTGCCCTCGGTCCATATACTGGTCTTCTTGATGTGAGGAAGATAGTAGAGGATACCATGAACAATATTCATCCAATTTACAATATCAAGGCTTTGATGATAAAGCGAGAGTTAAAGAAAGATCCCAAACTAGCGAATGAAAGCTGGGATAGGTTCTTGCCTAAATTCAAATCCAAGAATGTGAAGAGGAAAGAGCCTAAAAAGAAGAGGGTGAAGAAGGACTACACACCATTCCCTCCAGCTCAACCCGAGTCCAAGGTTGACAAGCAACTGCAGAGTGGTGAATACTTCTTGAAGAAGGAAGAGGTGAAGCAAATGTGGTTGAAGAAGAAGAAGGAAAGACAGGAACGCGCAGTCCAACTTCGAGGAGAGAAACGTGAACGTGCCTTTGTTGCACCAGAGGAGCCATCTTTCTCTGGAAAGCCATCCACATCTTCCTCTGATGTTGACATTGATGCTCTTAAGAAGAGGATGAGTTCTTCTTCAAAGAGGAAAAAGCAGAAAGTGTAATTTATAGAGTGAGAATTCTTCATTGTAAAATTGTATATTTTGATGATTTGAACCATGCTTTTGACTGTTTATTATCTCTCTTATAGCAATTTTTTCTGGGAGTGTAATGTTTTAATAAAAGGGGTTTGTTCAAATAAATCATGTTTTTTACTGTTTCTTTTTTAATTTTTTCTATTATTATTATTAATCCCTAAAAAAATGTGCTTTAATGTTGTTACATGCAAAAGAAAAAAGTATAGTTTGTCCCAGATTATTTAAGGTACTTGAGGAATAACAGATGGCTTTAAAAGCTGTAAATATTGCTCTTAGGATAGACTGGTCCGCAGTTTTTGCGTTAGTATAGCACAATCTAAGGGAAAATGGGGCATAAGGACTGTGTTCTAGCAAATTAAAATTCAGTCGGTAGAACTTTGAGGAATTTGAGTCTTCATCATTTATTACTCTGTCATTGATTTTATAACTAATTAGACTTTATACGTATTCAATCTTTATTCGCCACGGATTTCCTTTTGAAACTCGCGCTCGAAAGAGACGCATAGTGTAGAGCAGTGTAGAGAGTCGACAGCAACTTCCGACGCCTTAAATCATGGAGTCCTCCGCTTAAATCAAATGTTTTCGACGCTTTCTCCGAGTTGAGTTGAAATAAACCCGTTAAAAGCTGTTAAAAATACTTGCAAATTTATTGCTGTAAAAATAACTCGGACAGTTATTTCGGAAACACCTACAAGGCTACGACAGAAAAACGAAAGGAATGAAAGGAAAGAAGCAGTGAAAAAGAAAAGAGAAGAAAAACATGAGCGGATAACCTCGAACTATAACCTTGCTCAACCCAAAGTTTCGCACTCCTCGAATTAAATCGAATACGAATGCGTTACTTGTTTACACCAATTGGTTCAGTCATTAATACGTTATAAATTAGTCCGTTGCAAGATCCTTGTTTCTGAAATCAACTGTCGGTGTCCTCTCAAATTTTCATTTAAATGGTTTTTGTGTTGTCTTCCGTCCAGGTTCGTATGTCGATGTGGGGTCATAATATTATGAAACATATTGTTTGTAAACGCGTTAACATTTTTTGACAAGACGTAACTGTCGTCCAGCGTCGTAAGAGTACTTGACTTATTCATTTGTGTGCCTTTAATGTTAAACTGGGGCGTTTTACGGCCACAGGTATGGCCTAACCTAGAGTGATGACAACACTCAAAAGAGTTTTGCGTATTACCCGGAGTATTTTAATTTGACAATTTAGAGTTAAAGTTGATCGTTTACGCAAGTATTATACCCGTTTAAATTGTGCTTTTGGTTCTCATTACTTGCTTTCGGCTTGTTTGGGAATTAATTTGTAATGCGTTATCTCTCATTTTCAGGTGGCACCACGTATGTGTCAGCTTCATATTTTGCGATGTCAGCGTTTGTCTCTTCCTCGTAACTTTTCCAGCATGTCGCGGTCACACAAATTGATGAAAAAGGTTTGTGTATTATTGAAGGATGATGCAACCTTGTCAGCCGCTTATTTCCCTGTGCTTCAGGATTCATCACATTGTGCTCTTTATTTCAGTTTAATATTGGTGTCCAAAATGGCAGCCAGTTGCAGAACAACTCATTTAGGGTTAGTCACATTAATTTCTCAAACCTAGAAGAAATCCTGAAAGCTGTCGCAGCATCCCCGACAAAGAGATATTACTCTACTATTCAAACAAGGCAGCCGAAGGATGTTATAGTTCACACAAAATCTGATCTTCATCTGAGGTGTCCTAAAGTGCTTGGAATCCTAAACATTCATGATGGATCTAAGGTTGTTATGTCAGGTAAGAACAGTTGGCTAAGAGCCATATTACTTAAAATTTGGAGTGTGTAACTTAGTAGTGTGTTTCTCAATGTTCAGTTATTCACTGCCGATCCTTCAAGACTGCCCGAGGCATTGCTGCAGAGGTTGAGAGAAATCCCTCTTTTGGAGAAAGACTCAGAAACATGTTTGGTGGCTCTTCTTCAACAAAGATAACTTTCCCTGCTTCAGCTGGATTCAAAGGTACATATCTTTATTATTTTTTTATTTTTTTCTGTTTTGTTTTTTTTCAAATTACTTTAACAAGCCCATGCTCAACAACAAGAGCTGTTTGGCTGTACATACAAGCCGCAACAGGACATGTCAACACTTTGAAGAACCTTTAAAAAAGAACTGTACAATAAGAAAGAAATAAAAATCTGACCCAAAGTATATTTTATATGGCATGTGCAAACAATACATAAGCTAATGTTTTTTTTAATAATTTTAATTTGAGAAAAGTTGAACAGTTATGAATGTTTGGCAAAGATGGCAGGAATTGAACTTTACTGAGTATTTTTTACAAACACTTTCAGCATGGACTGTTAAATTTTATCTATCAAAGAGTTTTTTAAGGGGAAGTTTATGCCAGAGCAATTTTGTTCACTTGAATTTTTCTTTCATGTCTTTTTATTTTGCTCAGACATGGACGATGCCAGAGTGGGAATGGCCTACGCGCGGGGACTGGCAGAGGGTCGGGAGCAGACGCCTGCGTCTAAGAAATTCACTTTCATCAGTTGGTTCCTTGCCGGTGTTTTGTTCGGAGTGGTTTCCTTGGGAGCTAAGCAATGTAAGTTCACTCAGCAAATATGTTCAAAAATGACTGTGAAGCATACACTCATGCTGTTTTCTTCTTCTTGCAGTTCTAAGCCCATTCGTAAACAAGAATATACAGGTTATCAAAACCAATGTCACTTTTGATGACGTCAAAGGGGTAAGTACGGTTCTCAAAATATCTGTGAAACTCGTTCCCCCGATTCGGAAGGCTGCTCCGATTTCGGTGAACAAGATATCTGTTCAATTAAGTCGTGGGGAAACGACTTTTTGATTCACATTTCTCCTTGATGGGGTTAAAACTATTGATCCGCGTTTTTCTGTTTCGTTTCTTGTTTGTCGGGTTCTTCGTGAAATACCTGCATATTAAAATCGATCTTTTTTTTTCCATGGTAAATTTCACCGCAAAGAATGTTCATGAAATCCAAACAAACGAGTCATGATGAGGGGCAGCCAATCAACTACAGTGCTCTCTCGCTAATCCGGCACAAGCGGGAGAAGAGGCTGTCGGATTAGCGGATTTGTCCGGATTACCGAGTAGTTTCTGTGTTTTGGTCGTAAAGTAACATATGAAGAATAGGCCTCCCTTTTACTTTAATATTATTTATTCAAAAATAAACGATCAAAGTACGACAAACAAGAAATCAAATCAAACGTTTTAAG
>Ga0058701_10002333_pt1 | contig 14281 bp, 7 predicted proteins | sample AgamicOrMae_FD_97039 | JGI IMG/M metagenome (GOLD analysis project Ga0058701, IMG submission 97039) | Agave microbial communities from Guanajuato, Mexico - Or.Ma.e | ecosystem: Host-associated > Plants > Phyllosphere > Phylloplane/Leaf | place: Guanajuato, Mexico | collected 2012-06-04 | reverse complement strand
GCCTCCCCGCTCCACCTGACCCCTCGCCCAGGCGCGCGGACCGCCGAGCCGGCCAACGGTGCGGAAACGTTCAACTTTTGACATCCGAAAAAGGGGTTGAACATGAATATGGGCCGCTAAAACGTTTCACATTAGGTTCTCCGTATTTTTAGCTGCACGCCCATTTAAAATTCATTACGATCCGAGATTTACACTTAGGAAGGTTCCCTTGTAAGCACAATGCAAGTGACATGACCTTGGTTGACCTGACCCCAGTGAATCGAATTTTCAGTTAACCTAACGTAACCTCAGTTAACCATAATTGAGTTAACCTCACCTAAGTTAGCTTACGTTGACCTAGGAAAACCAAGAGTTAAACTAAGAAAACCTAACGCAACCTAGGTTAACCTAACGTGCCCAAGTTAACCCACTACCGCCCAGCGATGCCGTTCGGCAACAGAAAAATTTATTTTAGAGGATTTTTTCAGTTCAGAATTGTCACAATTCAAAAAATATCACTCCTCTGCAAACCTGAAATTTAATTATTTAGGTATTTACTAAAGCTGAAAATTGCGTATTTTAATGGAGAAAATCCTTTCAATTTCTCTTAAGCTGAATTTTACTCCAAATACTTTGGGCTGTTGTCGGTTTGAACCTAAAGTATCCTAGGTAAATAATGTTATTATTTGAAGTTAGAGTTATCCAGATGAAACACACGAGGTAGAAAATGCACAATCTAGAATCCGAGACAAAACAAGGCCGTTTTCTAAAAGCCTTATTAGAATGAAGCTTACTGGTAGAATGTGTTTCCATAAGCTTAGCAGCTAAAATATCCAATACACTAAGTAGCTCGAAAAAAAACTGAACCAAAATTTAAGAAAGAAGTTATGTTGTTAGTTTTTCTGAAGACGTTTTTCTTTAGAGAGAACAGTAGCTATGAACTCTTCTTTCGTCGCGGGTAAAGCCCATACGCTAATAATTTGCGTAGAGACGATCTTCACCTGTTACAAAGAGCCCGTCGAGTGCAGATAATGACTTAATAAGGAAGACTCAGGGCGTGGTTGAAGTACCCGCACCCAGTGGAGGAGGTACCCAACGGTGGGCACGCGCTCTCCTCGGGCAAAGGCCGCAGGTGCCGGACATACGCCTGAAAACCTTTCTTAATTCGACCTACAATTACCTTTATCCCGTCCTTTTGGCCAACAATGCAGCGAGACTCACCCTGGAAAAAAAGAGAAAAAGAGGTGAGTGAAGAGAACGAGAGGCCGAACAAAACATCAGACAAGGACTTAGGTCCTTTCTCATGAACGAATATCGACACTTAAAACCGAAGGAAAACGTTGCGTCGACGGCAATCTTTGCTACGGGCGACAGATATTCTTTTTCATACGATATTTTGGCAGCATACAATACACGAACTTTCATTTCTTTAAAAAATGGAGATTTGCATAGGCTGGACGTAGTGTGGATCGGACGATACGGGGGAAACCGAACGTAATCGTCTGCACCAAAAGAAAGAGCGGGTGAATCAACGCTGTTTACTGGTGTTTTTTTTTGTTTTTGTTCTTTGTTGTTTTTTTTCGGGTTTATTTTGGTTTTGTTCAAGTCTTCCTTGCATCACCTCACGCCTATTTTAGCCTGATGCAACTTCGCTTAACTCAACCTTGCTCTATCGCGGTTTATTTTGGATCCGTTTAATTCCTCCTTGCTTGATCTAATCCTAACATAGCTTAACTTAAACTTAACCTAATGAGAATCCTACGCTAATTTAACCCAATCCAACTTGCCCTCGCTAAACCTAAGCTACCAAAACTCCACGTTACTCTCGACGTTCTCTATTTAACCCAAACCCTCCAAACCACCGTCTCCCAAATTGAAACTAAAATCTAAATCAAGGTTTACGAAAATCACCTTAATCATCCCACCACACGATACGCTGTCACAACACACCCCCAACCAACCGAAGGACTTGTCATGCGTCTCGTCGCAGTGACTTCCTATCTAAATGCTTGAGAAAGAAGTCCTCAAGTGCACGGTAACGATGAAGAGCCCCTACTGTTTAGTTTTTGTGTCTCGATAAAACGTCAAAGACGAGAACGGAATATGCTGGGTCGTAGAATAGGCGATGAGGCTGGTCCTGTCGTCGGCCCATCCCGGTTCGAAGTGCTTCTCTCTGCGGGAAACTGCCAACTTGAGAGAATATCAGCGCAATGACCAAATCGCACGCGGCGCGGGAGAAAGCGTCTGCAAGAGGGATGTGACGACCAGTCCGATGTCTTTTGGAGCCGTACGTACACCGATTTGGCTTTATACTTGCATCGGATTCCGATAACGTATTTCCGCAAAAACACTTCGTGCATTTCAGCCGGAAAAATCAGTGGATGATGTTTGAACATATTCTTTCCGAGTATTAATTACTGGTGCGATTTTACCCGAAGCAGATTAGGCCTACTCGCAATGCGTTATCGATCTTCCGCACAGATGGATACCACGCCTTTCTGTGGATTAGCCAGCTTTTTTGCTCTTCAAATCTCCCCTGAAAAAATCGCTATATTTTTCAGTGCAAGTGGTTAATCACAGGAAAAGTTTTGAAGAAATGCTAAGATATTTTTCTAGCATTTTTATCAATACTTAATTTTAAATATGAATTATGGAAAAAAAGAGAAATTTATAAACCAGTCGAGAAGAGATATTTCGTAATGAGTGCTACTTATGCGGGTGCTGGCAGCAATTCCCAAAGGCCCGCCAGAAAAATGGTCTGCTTTTTTCAAGTATTAATTACTGGTGCGATTTTTGCGGAGACAGCTTACAGACAAAGCTTTTAGGGGTCCCAGGAAACGCTGGGACAAATGAAGAATGGAGAGAAAAGAACGAAAAACGGCTCCTCCTACACCATCTTGGCCGCCACTTCTCTCCAGCGATATAACAGCGATGGTGTTTGCCAGATTTTGCGATCCTTTCTTAAATCCTGTGGTAGCTCAATTTTTAGGAGTCAAAGTTTTCATTTCAGCAACATACCTTTTTTGAGTTATAATGTGCTTATTCGCAAGTTTCTGTAAATGACTGAATATTTAATATCAGCACTTATTGATAGAATTTGAAAACTTGAAATCTTGAAAACGAACACAACAATACATTTGAAATCCATTTAGAATAACCTCTGCGTTGCCAAAGGTAATCCTAAGAAAATCGATCAAACGCAGCAAACTTTTTATCAAGTTTGGCTAATCTGAAGCTCTTAAATATGTGTTATACAAGATGTCTAGTGACCGGGAAAACCGGGAATTAGCCAGGAAACTGAACAACCCGGGAAAAGTCCTGTAAAATGCCGGGAATTTCGCAAAAAGAAGGAAAAATCCGGAAATTTCCATTTGATTATATTATTTTTGAGGAAGAAAAATTGTGAGTCCGTTTTCGCCTTTTTTTTCAAGGAAAAAATAAAACCCGTTTTTTTTCAAATCTAGAACTTACAAAATATAGCTCCTAAACTGTATTTCTTTAGAGGGAAGGTCCAAGTATAAAAGAAGCTTAATTTAAGTTTGAATTAATGTGCAAGTAAAATTTTGGGAATTTTCGGATAAAAGGGATCCGGAAAAAAACGGAAATTAGCCGGTAATTTGGAAATAGGAAATAGCTAGACACACTGTTTTAGGAATGTTTCGCGAGGCTTGGTGGGTCTAGAGCAATCACGTGAGAACAAGCACCTCGCTACAAGTTTCGATTCCGCGGGCCGCAGAGCTCATTCGGCGAAGCCTGAAGAAATGGTCTAGGTAAAGAGAGTGTCCGGAAAAGTTTGAAGGGTCCGTCGGGAGGACGCCGAATGAGTTATTACTTGTTGATCTGAGTTTGAGGAAACAGTGGTTGGCAGGGAGCCGTGGCAAGGAGAGCCCCAACGCAAGCAAAGGCCGCCGCTGCACAGCACTTGTCCTGCGTTTGCTGTTCATAATTGATAGCCGTTCTCGCCAAAGTAAATGGTCGCCAACTAACCGGACGAGGGGGGTGGGTATCCGGAGAACAATCCGGGGGAGGCTTAGCGACCGCAGCGGAATTGCCTGACAAGCATCCACCCTTACGATTGCTACCCATCTGATCTTCTGCTTATAATAGCGTTTCGCAGTCGCCGATCTGCCCAGACGTCGTTGTGGGCAAGAGTGTCTGAAAACGGACGATTTTTGTGACGGAGAGAGAATCTAGACGTGGGGGAATCTGACGAAAAGACGGCTAATGCGTTTGTTTAAAGAGGTTTATGGGAGTCTCCGTGTATGGTGTGTTTTCTTTGTTGCAAGATCAGAGAGAGTTTATTCTGAACTATAGTCACAATCAGTTGGGCCCAAGGACTCGAATCGAGGCGACTGGAGCACCGAGTTGAGCGCCAAAATCATCCAATCAGAAGCCGAGGCTGCGAACGCTCGGCTATCTCCGGGTCTTAACTCTTCTGCCGATTGGCTGCCTCAGACGCTCAACTCGGTAAGCGTCCTTTGTCGAGACCTTTGGCTGAACTGATAATAAACTGGCCTCAACATACCACTACCTAGTATAATGAAAAACATAACCTTAGGCCCAGGTAGTCTAAGCTTATGTTTGGTTACAAAAGATTAGGTTTGGTAAACTTAACAACCTAGTCAGTTATGAGGCTAACGACAAGTGTGATTGGGACGGGGAAGTTTAATTAAGGTTATTCGCATTAAGGTTAAGTTAGATGAGATCCGGTCAGCTGAGGGTAGGTTGAGGACGATGTGAGAAGAGGCTGTTGGAAGACACTGTTGGAAGAGGCTGGTGGAAGAGCTGTTGGGAGACACTGTTGGAAGACACTGTCGGAAGAGGCTGTTGGAAGAGCTGTTGGGAGACACTGTTGGAAGACACTGTCGGAAGAGGCTGTTGGAAGAGGTTTGGATGAGGATGTTGAAAAAAGTTGTTTGGTGAGAATGATGAAAGATGTTGGAGAAAGCGTAAGAGGCTGTTTAAAGAATTCCAGTCGAATGAAAACAAGTCGGACGACGATATAAGGGACGTTGAGATACACTTCTACAGCGCCCCTCAGAAATTCAAAAACATTCAGATACTCGACTCATTGTAAGGCAGCCAGCCAAGTAGCGCTCAAAAACTGCTACTGAAAGCATTGAGTAGCCACTCAATCAGCTTCCATTTGCTGTGTACGCTCTCCCTACTCTCGCGGAAAAAAAAATCGTTCCGTAAGTGCAATCATGCTGAAAAGTAATTCCAAATGCCATCTACACCATCGATAGCAAAGTTCGGGCGTCCTGCTCCAGTTGTCGCGACGCGACCTGTCATACAAAGGAAGGCAAAAAAATGAATCAGCACAGTTCCAATTTCAATGTCAGTGCAATGCGCAGGCGGGTTGCGCCTCAGCGTGCCATGTGAGGGAGGTCCCCGAAGATGGCCAATTCCCCGGAGCCCGGCCCGGCCTGGCCTTCCGGTGGTGGCGGGTGCAGGCCTTCCCCTAAACAAAGGCCACTGGAATAAATTTGGGCGGTGTGCCAACCCATCGCAACCAAAGCGAGGGCCAAAATATTTGCTCACAATTGTGACACATTGTGGTGAAGTCATTAGCATACTGTACGAGCAAAGGCGCCACATAGGAGAATACCTTGCGTTTCTTTGAACGCGGGTGGTGTAGACAAGGCCCACGTCGATAGGACCCGGTTTCAAGGAAATATCAGTCTCCGATGTCCGGCTTAGATACCAAGTCTTTTTCTAATGCATTTGTCAAACCTGACTTTGAGACGAATTAGCTAACATACAGTAAGTAATACTTGAACCAGGTTTCCTTTTTCGATTTGGAATTCTTTATGACGTGACATAAAAAGGAAAATCCCCGAACCGAAACCCAGCGAGGTAATCTACCCTACCTAATAAACCTAATAAAATGACCCTACCTTTAATCTACCTTGGTCCACCTCAACCAGGCCCAATCCAGCCGCGCTCGATCAAACCCTCCCCGAGTCAATCTCGCCCAACCCAACCTTGCGTTATCCCACCTTGCAGATTAGGTTAGGTGATTTACCTTGTAATCCACTCTATTTTGCAATGGTGAGGTGGACAATAACGAAAAAATCAACAATAAAGCATCGTCCTGGCATGACTAGGTTGACCCACTACCACCCAGCCATGCCGTGCGGAAACAGAAAAATTTATTTTAGAGGATCTTTTTAGTTCAGTCTTGTCACAGTTTAGAGAATATCATCCCTCTGGACACCTAAAATTTAATAATTCAGGCATTTTCCCCAGCTTGAAATTTCTTATTTTCGTGAAAAAAAAAATTCTTCAATTTCTCTAAAGCTAAATTTCACTTCAAATACTTTGGTCTGTTATGGGTTAAAAAGGTCCACTTGGATCGATGGTTCGTTATGGAAATGCCTCGGGTACAGAACCCTCTGTTCGTATGTCGAAAACTAAGCTAGTCGACCTTAATACAAAGCGAGTACCTATTTCGCAACAGCGTAGCGGCGGTGGCAGCGCGGTGCCACCCCAGGACAATGGCGGTTAATACTGGCACAGAGCCATATGGGGGAGGAACCTGGCCGGTGCACCAGGCGGTGAGCGGCGGGGATCGACGGGAAACCAACATGACAGAGGGATGGATTCGCAAACGAACTCCATGCAAACATCTTCCTGCACATAAAAACACTCTGCTCCCAATGTGGGCCTCTTGACTACATTTTTATAATACGTGTCGCATTATTGTCGAGCTACTTCTTCAGTCACGTGGTCCAGGTTTTTCGGCAGCATCTCTACCACTGTTCTACCTTTTATCGGCAAGATAAGTAAAGTCCTAGTTGTGCTTATAAAGTGGTACCTGCTTTTGGTTTTCCTAAATGCTCGATTTGGGTATATAAGTGTGAAAGTAGTAAGGTATATTTCAAATATAAGGATGGAAAAGTAGTACAAGAGTAGGAAAGGAAAATGGCAAGTTTCAAGTATGGGAAAGTGGTACTGTAAGTTTAAAATATTCCATAAAAGCCCATTTCGTATTACGGCAGGATATACTGTACGGTGCCTGACAGTAAGAGTTTGATGGCAACATCCGTAAGTTTCGGAGCCTGCGTTGAAGTAAGTGTTTTTCGTGAGTGGTTTCTTATCCCTAAGGGGTGATGCTGCAGTGTCCCGCTGTGCAGCGCGATGCAACGCGAATGCAAAAAGCGTCGGCACTGCGATGAACAGCGGCGTTTCGCTGCGTTGAAAGGTGCCTGTGTGTCACTTGTTTATGAGGCGTGATGACAATTAATCCCATAGGGATAAGCGCAGCGCAGGGGGCCACTTGCCAAAACACAGTATTTCGCTCGGCCAAAGCCACTTTCCTAACCAGGCCTAGCCTGTCGTTTCATCTGCAAATGTCCAATAAATTTTATGCGCCCAAAGGGGATCGCCTCTTCATTAGTACTCGCAATATGCGAGAGGAAGTCAGCAATGCATCCTTCAGTTCAGACTTCTGTTGGAAAGGCTCATGATATTCGACCTGATTCTAATTTGACTTCAACCTAACTTAAACCAAGCTCGTCTAAACCAGCCATATTTAAGCCATTCATACCCAGGAAGTGCCGTAAAAGTGCCATGAACCGTAAAAGTTTTTTTTTTAATAAATGAGATTTTGTAAAATGAGTTCATGAACTTTAATGAAATTCTCGATTCGGGCAAAGATGAAGTGAGGTGTGTATATAAAGCAGAATTTCAATGGGAATTTTTGTCGATGTAAAATATGTGCGGCGGGTTGAGAATAGTCCATTCTGGTGAAATGACACTAACCTAACCTTAGTTATGCGGGAAATAGAATGATATGTCTTGCTTCATGTAGAATTTACATGATGTTGTCCTCTCTCGGTGGAAGGAAGAAGTGTTGAAAAGAGAGATGGGGTTCTCTGCTCGTTGAGGAATAAGTTTATGATTGATGATTTTCATAAAGCAATTGTACAGGCAAACTTCATTCTTAACTAAACGTAACCTATGAGATCAGCTAGCTTGAGCTTAAGTATTTATTTTGTAATTTAAAGTCTAAAAAATTGAAGGGGGGAAAGAACGACATTATTGTTGTCTTTAAATGAAATAAAGAAAAGAAATCGCGAGGAAAACTAATTCATCAACTATATTTTAAGACCCGTAAAATTTTGGTTTTATGTAGTGGATTACGCAGTACTTTAGCATGAAATATTTCGTTTCAGATTTTTTTAAGGCGGGGTAGCCTATCATTAGAAATGCCGGAGCTAATTAAGCATAATGTCAAAATTCTGAAAATATTTTTCTCCTCGTCGTTTTGCTTTCCTCAATTTCCTTATCCTAATATTAAACCTTTATAATAAAAGCTCAGTATTATTAGCAAATCATTTTCGCTCTCGGAAGCTTGTTAAGGCGAAAGTGAATCGCAAGAGACCCGTGACCTTTCCATGCACGGGCTATGGGCTCCATTGTTTTTAAGACATACGGCGTGAAATACGCTTCAATGTCGGATCTTGATTTCTGCAGGTAAAAGACTCGTTCGTCCTCTAAGCGTCCATTTCCATTTATCGATTAACTGCTAAAGCCTGCACGCTGAATAATCATTTTGACACTAACCCTTGTTTTAATCAAAGGCAAGGGTGATGGAGCCGATCAATTCAACCCTTTGTGTGCCCTGACAAAGCTTTTGGTTGCGTTGGGTTGATTCAGCTTCACTGTGATTTTTGTCATTCGGAACTGTATTTGATGTCAGTTACAGCTAACGGCTTTCGTTTCGCAGAACTGTCACTCTTGTTCATGGCTGCCAAATCAAGAGTCTGTGACTGTTTTGTTTTAAATACAAAATACAAGCTGATTACCTGTTCTCATTTCTCGCGAAGCCATAAGCCACAAGTAACCTACACCAGGCAGTTCACTAAATAGATCTTTTGTTTCTTCTGATCCTTACTTTTACCTTGTATGTTTCTCTTTGAAAAAATCACTGCAATTTTTTTGGCCGACTGGATGACGGTTGCTTCGGTGATTTTACATGTCAAAACGTCATGAAATACGGGTAGTACCGATTGTAGTGAAGTACGTCCTTTTGCAACAATTGAATCCAATCCCATCATCGACATCAAAAACCATTTCCTTGCAATCAAAACCTTGAAGCATATGTTGCAAGGTTAAACGACCAACTGGTTCAAGAAGAGCTCCGAACCTCGTAAAATGCTCCCTCCGAGTAAAGAGAAAATCTGATGCTACGTGTCAAGTCGGTTTACATTGAGACTTCCAATCTATCATGTTGGCCCATCACAGGTTTTTGATGGATCTCTAAGGAAGGGTTTTTAACTGTTCTCAATGTCCATGATAACATTACAACCCATTGGCTCAAAAGAACGCGCTGACATTGCATCGAGCCAATGGCGTTCTCCATGTCAAAAAAAAAAACAACAAAAAACACCTATTTAACTGGATACCTCATGAACCGTACGTAAATAGACCTAACCTTGGAACACTGCAGTCATTTTGCGAAGGCCGTATTTTATCTTCTAACGGAGGGAATCCCCAGAAAATTCTGCGGCTCAGAGTCTGAATCCGGCAGCGCTCCATTTTCCTCTGACAGTTCCAATGATTTTCAGTGATTGACCTCAAAAGTTTCCGAGTACGGCTACCTCAGCAAAGCGCTTTTGTCCGTAGAAGCAGACAAAGGTCCTCACTGGGATCATTCTGGGCCAACTTCGCGTGTGTATCGACTCGGCGACCAGCGCCAAGAGGAGGTCGCCAGCGGAATTCGCATGCGAAAAGACGGCGCGACGCGGCGGAGTGGGGGAAATTGCAAACTGCGACCGGCGCGGGATTCAAACTGCTATCGCGCAACGCATGTGCCTCATGTCAGAAAATGAGTAGTAAATGATCGAGTCGTGAGGCCAGCATTAATTACCAGCATCAGTCTAAGCGGTCAACTCTATCACTAACTATAAAAATGTCGCTGACGAAAAAAATGGCGCCGGCTGTAAATCACTTTAGATGTTCCGATATGCGGGACCACAAATAAAAAACATGGCGGTGGGTTACGCCAGGGGTGAGCTTTTGATGCAGGCTTGTCTACGGGAATGTTACTCTTTCAAAAGCAGGAACACATCTCAATCGAATTCAGTACAGATGTGCACATTATTCCAACTCCAAAGAAGGAATTCAGACTCAAAATATTCTGCAGGTATAAAATCCATCTCAGTTCCGAAACTACTAAGCTTAATGTCTGAGGCTCTGGTTTGTCAACAAAAATTCTATTCATTTATGCTCATGAATGATTGCAAAACTAAGGTAAAATCACTGGGCGTTAAGGGGGGCATTCGATAGCGCCAAAAACCACAAGCGCGAACGCCGCAAGCGCCAGTCCGTAACCGCCAAACGAGGAAAGTCGCAAACGCCAAAGTTCGTTTAGGTTAGGTCAAGTTAGGTTAAGTTAGGTTAGGCTAAGTTAGGTTAGGCTAAGTTAGGTTCGTTAGTATTGCGTTTAAGACCTTCGGCGTTTACGACTTTTCTCGTGCGGTTACGGATTAGCGCTTGCGGCGTTGGCGCTTGTGGTTTTTGGCGCTTATGACAGCTACCCGACGTTAACACACGCAGTTAGGATTGCAAAATTCTAATATCAGCTGCGGTAACCGTTGTTTTTCCAGGCTGTTCTTATTAGGTTCAACGTGTCGGTGACCTCCCTTGCTGATGATATTTCCCACCCAAATCCCCTTCGCAGTCTAGTCACGAGGTCGTCCTACAGATCCTCTAAAGCCCTTATTACCCCGGGATAAATACCCAGCGAGTCTTCCACCTCTCGCTACCGGGATTAGCAGATTGATCCATCGTCCAGACATTTATCAAAATCATTTTAAGTCTGTCGGATGCGAATACAGTATTGGATATTAGCTCCCGCTCTTCGTATTGGTTTCCGAAGCAGTCGCGGGACTTTGAACATACCTGGGCGAACACGGTGCGGTCGGCGATCGTGGATGGGCCCCATGCGTTCCAAGGGAATTCGTCGAATGTACGGCTTACACTGCCCTCCTCCCGTACCTCCAAACATCTAATATTGGACGAGGGCCGAACCTCAGAGCCAGTGGGGACCACACCACAGTCTGCGAGCCCTAAATTCTGGGATCATCTTCAAGAGGGAGATATCTGATCGCTAAAGGAATGCCTAAGGACTTAAGCCGTTACGGTTTAAAGTTGTGTTGAAGGTGAAGTCTTTGCACATACCTGGAGGATGGACAGGACAGAGTGTAGCGTTGAGTTAGCCCACTACCAGTGATGCCGTTGGGAACTAGAAACAATTGTTTTAGACGACCTTTCCCGTTCAGTACTGTCACAATTTAAAAAATATCGCCCTTCTGAAAACCTGAAATTTAGTAATTTAGGCATTTTTCAAAGCTTAAAATTTCGTACTTTAATGGAAAAAATCCTTCTGATTTCTCTTAGGCTAAACTTCACTGAGAATACTTTGGATCAGCTTTGAAATGTGAGGCTATTTTGCACAAAAAAAAATGGAAGGACGATCGTGGACTTTTTGGAACGCAGAACTTCTTCCTGAACAAGAAGAGAGCGCAATCTCTTTCCAGGCAATACTTCCTTCCTCCGAGAGACGCTAGCATAAAGTACCTTCAACTAGAGGCGAGACATATCTCGCGAATTCCCCTCCCGAATTTAGGCCGTTCCGGCGTACAGCAGTACAAGCCACCCCCGTTATTATCAGATCCGTGTTATATTCCGCAGGCGGTGCTCATATCCCGCTGGGAGGCCTCCGTATCCCCCAACTACCCCCGACTATCCCCCCCTTTCCCCCGATCCCTGTCCCAGTCCGAGACGCTTGGCTCCACGATAATTGTGGCTTCCGTTCAACCCTTCTGCTCAATTTCGCAAAATTAAACGGTCAAATCCCAAATTCTTTGCCGTTACCGAGAAGAATAACTGCTTCTCGGTGGCCCTTTATGAAACCGTATACGGACATCATCAACACAGCAGACTGTCCTTCGACAAAGAAAAATTTTGGCCTTTTCGAAGAAAAAGAAGAAGAAGCCAAAATCTCGCATTTTTCCAAAGCCTTGGATTTACTTCCAGATCTCACATGATTGTGCCCTAACGAGAGAATGCTTAAAAAATTAAAGGGAAGCTGTCGATGAAGTTTTGTGAAGTTTTCCCATGATTTCGGAATGCATTTTTTTAAACTGGAATTTTTTTAATTTGTTATTTGTCAAGGAACTTTTGTGTCACATGTTTACCTAAAAGACATAATTTACATAAGAATGTTCTTTGTCGAATAAATATTGGAGAGTAGATTCATTCGTGGTATTTTCACTTGGTGCGAATCAAGTTGAGGTAAGTAGGGGGGTTGCAATGGGTTTCGGGTTAAAATAGGTGAAATGTTGCGGTCAGGTTTACGTTTAATTTATAGACAAAGTCTATTAATTCAACTATAAAATAGACAAAGACATAGCTGAAGTTAATTTGGGGTAGGTAACATGGTATTAGGTTTTATTAACCTAAGGTTAAATAATACCTGCGTTCGTTCGCATTAAATTCGGTTAGGCAAAGCCAAAGTCGAATATATAAAGTCAGATAAGGTTAGGTTTCTGATATCTAAACGCTGCAATATAATTACGAGCATGCTGTTCACGAGCCTGATTATACTCGACCCTTCATCAATAAAAATAAAAAAAATCTTCTGCGGTATCGGAACGTCTATTTCCCGTTTGGAGTAGAACAAAAAGGGTTATTTAACTGCAGTCGACCAATCAAGCTACGCACAAAGTCCGCATTCACTTTTTTCAATAGCTGAATTTTTCATGAACGGATGTGGTAGTGGATTATTGGGGAAGTCGGCGAGTATTCCATGTGCTGAATAAAGGTGGGGCGAAGTGGGGCAGGCGGGGATCCCTCGGAAGGGTGTGAGCCGAGGCCTTTGCATTGTGCTCCTGATTTATTGACTAACGTAACCAAGTATGAACAAGCAAAGTTATTACACAAAAACTCTATTTATGAGAATGTTCTTTTGCGGGCTGAACTCCGTATACGAGTCGAGGCAATCTGCCGAAAAAAGAATCGACTTTTATAAATTCAGTAACAAGAGGAGAGTAGGACGGACGTTTTTCTTTCATTTGATGAGAAATCTGTGATGCCGGCACGGCGAGAACGTACACTGTAATTTAGTTTTCATGGGGGCGTTAATGTTTTTACGCGCGGACTTTCTAGTTTGTCAAGTTTCGTCGTGATTACGGCCGTAAAAAAGAGAATAGATGCCGTATTTTGGGAGATAAAACACGAGGAGGTAAATCACGACTACAAATGTGCTCCGTTCCGGACCTCCTAAAAGCGCCAGCTGATAAACTAAATTAATAAGGTGCGATACGCGTGTCAAAAACGCTTTTCTGTTTTCCGTAGACAGCAGATAGTTAATCTTCATTTCGGATTATATGGCAACACTCATCAGGCAACCTACAGATTTGTGCTTTACTAAAATGGGTTAAGACATTATTAACCCTGTGCTGGTAAACAACACAACTTATGCTGATAAAGCAAGTCCTATTCCTGTTCCATCTAACCTAAGCTGACCCAGCCAAACCTCAACCTCATCCTTGCATAAGTTAGCCTAGCCTTGGACACCCTACCTAACATGAAACTACCCGTGGGCAAAATCCTAAGCTTTTGCATGGGTTGGACTCCTTAAAAACTATTCAAACTGCGATATGTGCCCACTTCAACTTGACAGAGCATCTCTTTGGTTCACTACGAGAGATTGACCTGTTTAGAGTCGTATCAATTAAATCTTCTAGTCGAAGCTGTCTGTGATAAATATCAATAAGTTTTACCTTGAAAACTAACCAAAACACGTTATACCACACATCGGCTTCAATTTCATATTAGAACCCAGAACAGATGACTACCGAAAACAGGTTTGATTGTCAGTAACGCATGTTCTCTTCGTAGAGTGAAGTCACTCATCTTTCAGTCACGGACATGCGGAAGATTTCGGTGACCAAGAGGCGAAAACTTACAGTTCCTGTGGTACCAATACTCCGCTGCTCGCTGCCGAGACAGCGCAAGGGACGATGTGGGGGTGCGGTATGGTACCTGTGAAGAGTATCTGCATACGCGTTCGCGAATACACTTCGTTTATCGATTTTTCATCGAACGAAAGTATTGCGCAAAGTTTTAAGCTTCCATCGACGAAATGTTTTAGCGATTTCACTGAGCAAAGTTCACTTTCCCCGCGTCTAAAATACCATTTCAATACACCAAGTGACTATTCACACGCTGCCACATTTGAAATGTATTAACAAGTTGGTTTCTGTGCATTCAAGTCACCTCCCATTTAAAT
>Ga0058701_10002332_pt1 | contig 14281 bp, 11 predicted proteins | sample AgamicOrMae_FD_97039 | JGI IMG/M metagenome (GOLD analysis project Ga0058701, IMG submission 97039) | Agave microbial communities from Guanajuato, Mexico - Or.Ma.e | ecosystem: Host-associated > Plants > Phyllosphere > Phylloplane/Leaf | place: Guanajuato, Mexico | collected 2012-06-04 | reverse complement strand
GTTTTGAGCATTTATAGCGCAGTTTATGCAAAGAAAAAAAATATATACTCCGGAAATATTTTTTCTTGTCGAGGCCCACACTCCAGAAAACAATTGAGACATCGTAATTACGTTTTAGGAGTGCAGTGGCATAGGAGTGGCGTCAGTCAACACGAATGCAACAGCGGTTGAAGCAGTGTGTTGACACTGGTCGACAAGTCAAGGCAGCCACATACTGTGAGCCCTTTCTCTTCCCTTCCCATTAAGTCCTCATTTGTCCACAAAGCTCCATCGGTTAGCCTTAGGGCAACCCTTCTCCTCTCCATCCAAGCCTGAAGAAAGGGGGCTGCCGAGGGGGAGCGCTGACCGGCCGCCGAAAACCGGGTACGCTAAGGTAAAAATCTGACAGTAGACTAGCTCGAATTACCCGTTCGTTTTCATTCTGATGAGTTCAAGATGAAAATAAAATATAACCAAATATCTGATTTGGCATTGGTCACCTAATGAACATGTATCGAGCTCAAATGACAAATTATTCGGGGTTGTGCAGCTTTCATGTCATTAAAAACCTTTTAAAAAAATCATTTGAGGGAGTAAAAACGCATCACTGCCTTCTTAAAGGTAAAAGTGTAATGTTATCAAAAACTGCTCATGTTTTAATGGAAATTTTAATAAAAAAAAATAAAAATCTTCATTTTTTCTGTTTTATACGAAAAGTCAAACTTTCTAGCCCTTAGTATTAAAAAAAAGAAATTCCAACCTACATCTATTTTTTGACTGGGCTGTTTTGAGTCAATATCTGACTAGGATCTGCCTTACTTCACCCTCTGCCATAAAAGTGGTAAACTCATGAATGTTCATAATAACTGAGACACCTTGTTCCCCTTTCCTAACGTTGAAAATGATCATAAATCACATATTATGAGGTGTTCCTGACAATTCACAGACTACCAAAATCTTGCTGACTGGCCTCCTTCCTAAAAAGACATTATCTTTAAGCGGTATTTGAGAAAATACTGAAAAAAGCACCACCCACAATTTTCAAGGTTGAGATATCTCAGGTTAAAAGCGTTGTGCCTCGTTTCGTTCAGGTTAGCAACGGAGGTTAAACATAAGCTTTGGAAAATTGGACCTCAAGAGTATGGTATCATTTTTTTCCGTGCTAGTATTCTGCCGACAAAGTTGTATTCTCACAAGTTTCTTTCCCTTAAAAGAAGTGCGGAGGGGAACACAAGCCCAGAGGCAGGCAGCTCTCTCCCAGCAGCTCTACTCGAACAGCGCCGCTCGTCGAATAAAAAAAGTGCCGGCATCTCTGAGTCACCCAGCACACATGCACTCGAGGGAAGGCCGGTGGGTGCGGGTGGCGACCGAGCCGAGTCGAGCCGCGCCAAGCGGGGCCGAGCGGAGCGAAGCGATGCGCCATTTTGGCCAGCCCATCAAGCAGGCGTTTTCTCTCTCCTTTTTATCTCCCCTTTCCCTCGCTCCTTCTCCTTGCAGCCCCACCCTTTCGTTTTCGTTTCTCCTCCCAGCTCATCAGCAGCGCCTCCCCCGCCGTCTCTCTCCTCCCCCTTCAATTTCGGATCCCCTCCTCTCTCTCTTCCTCCCCCATTTCGGAGAGTTTTAATTTACAAATTCCCCCAGTTGAGCTGAGCTGCTGGGCCGCGCCACGCCGCGCCACCGTCGTTAAAAACGGCCCTGCCGCGTTTTCGCGATTAATACGCCCTTTTCTTCGGCGCATTACAGCGTTTCCTCACAAAATACATCCATTCATCCGACGCTAAAGTAACAGGATCATTTTGGAAATTCTCCAATGCTCCACGTAGAAACTAAGTACAAAGAATTACATACCAACTAGTTGGACACAAATGTTCAGCTTACTGAACCCAATTTTCGGATTTATGTTAATAGTACCGCATTCTTAAAAATACTATTTTCCATTAGAAAAAAAAAAGATCATGGAAGTTATAATTTAGTATATTATTCGATTCAAAGAAAAAATGGTCTTATGCTTTGTGAGGTGTCACTCTGAGAAAAGAATTACACTTTCTCAAGTTAAATTATGGTCCATAGTTTAAGTTGAATACCTCATGGTATTACTGCGAAGCGCCGGTCAGATTAAGTGAGAACATTAGATTCGGGGAGGTCAGAAAGGGTTAGACTGGTTTAAGTGAGAATAGGTTAGGCACCGTTTAAAGAAATTATATTCTTATGCTACGGTTTCTTCAATGTTAAGATTAAGATGGTTAAGATACGGTCAGGTTCTGTTGGTGAGCGGTTACGTTTACGCAAGGTAATGTTACATTTCGACTTTTTTTTTCCTTCAGAATCTTTACGAAATCATTTTTCATTAAATAATCAAAGCTTCTACGTTTTTTTTCTATTTTTTTTTCTCATATCAAATGGCATTCTCAAGGAAATTTAAAATGATGTCTGTAGTGTCTACTGGGATATCTGGACATATTCTACTATCTACGGGGAGGGTGGTGTAAAATGTCTAAAATATGACCATGTGGTTTATGGTTGACCCCCGAGAAGCTTGGGCGAATGAGCGTCAAGACGCGGCGGGGCATTGGCGGCGGAGGCAGAGCGCCCGCCCCGCCCCGCGTGCCGCGGTCGCCATTGTGGCCGCTAGACCTGCGTGCTTTCCGTACCGTGCGGCGGTGGTGGGGAGAGAGAAGAGAAACAGCAATCGGAGATAAAATATCGGACGAAAAAATCGAAATAAAATAAGAAGGAAACGACAGCGCAATGTCTTTCTTGAGAGGTCGCATTTGCGTAGGCAAACAGCCAGCGTTGCCCCTAAGACACAGCTACTCGGAAAAGACAGAATTTATCAATTAAGTAGAACGTCATATAAATTTGCATCAAGGCGGTGTGTTGAAGTGAAATGCGGCCCAAAAGGCGAGCCAATGACAGGATATACGTTTAAAATATGAAGAGAAAAACAAGTTCCTCAAGCAACCGCTTTTACAGACAAGCAACTTAAGTTTTACAAAGTAGCACAAACCTAAAATCTTCTAAGTGAACAGTTTTAAGAATTCGCAATATTTTCATTTTTTTTAATACTACATAATCTACTCATTATAGCCAAAAGCTTCTATTTTAGAAACTATAATCATAACGATTACGAAATGCACTTTTTAAAAACTAAAACGGGAAAATCACGTGTTGTCGGTTCGTAGCTCACAGCTAAATAAGTAGGGAGTTTCCGCAAAGTTCTTTTGTTTGAAGTTTTTGAAAGTTCAAACACAGCCAAAAGCCACTATAGAAAAAAAGTATTACTTTTAAGCATGTATTACTGCTTGGTAATATTTTTTGAGGGTCAATAGGTTACTCTCGAATTATAACAATCATGCTGTCTCCGGTATTTCACTCCTCAAACGCAACTTTTTTAAGAAGTCATAAATCTGAACAAGAAGAGATTGTGAACCCTGGAAAGGGGAGCGGGGGGAGATCTAACGAAACCACAACTCCAAATTCCTTTCGCGCCTCCCCCAACAACATTCCTCCCGAGTAAGAGAATGTTCCCACACTTGGAACTTGTCCAACAATGTACATTTTTTAATATGGAAGTAGGGAAGGTTAAGCTAGGTTAGGTGACGTTACATGACGCGGAGTTTGCTCAGCTTTGGTTATAGTTTGCTGTTTGAATCAGCTGTTTAGGTGGGATAGTGTTAATGGGTGGGAGGAAGTTAGGTTATGCACTTTTGGCGGGCGATCCCTCCGACACTTCCATTACTTCCTCCGTAAACTTGTAACCAATCCGGCTAGATAATTTTTTTGGTACTCACGCTTGGGATGTTGTCGTTGGTGCATACTCCTTCCGAGAGCAGGCGATCCCGGATTTCCCAGGCGAAGATTGAAGGGCACTCCCGCTTGTAATCGGCTATCTTGTTGACGACGGAGGAGGTGGCGACGCGGGGCTTGGAGCCGCCGATGGCGCGTGGCTTGATGGACCCTGTCTCGTAGTACCTGCACGCCAACCGCCAAACAAGCCAACAAGCTGCTCTCAATATTTGCGCATCTTTTTAGGGCAGGCAAACAACCTACACGGGGCGGGGGCACAAACAAGCTACCACGACGAGGTACACACGCTGGATTACGTGGGACACACCCTGAAGGTGGCCACAACATACCTTTCGAAACAGTATGAGATAAACAAGTGGTCTCAGAAATTACATTCAAAGTTTATGTATAGAGAAAAAAAATCTCAGAGCGAAATGTCAATATTTTATAATCTTGATCACCGGTAATTTATTTATCTTAAATATCTGGAGGGTGCAAGGATGAATTTCTTTGGATAAGGCTTCTTCTTTCACCATACAATCTCCCAAAACAAGACAATATTCCGCGAGAAAATACTCTGCTATTGACTTCGTACAGTAAAAAATGCATAGCTATGAATGCCTCCCATTTTTCAAAATCACTGTTTTGAAATAACATGCTTTGCAAAAAAAAGGGGAAGAAAGGGGGGCTAAAGCTTTTCTTTCTTGCATTAATTTTTCAAGCATAGAAACTTGGATGTAAAAAACGTTTGATAGCAGGAAACCTTAGGGAAAATAGGACCCAATAAGGCATATCTGAAAATTATATTTTTTGTTATATACGGATCATCCGGTAGTAAAAAAGCAATAGAAGCACAAAAAATTACATATATGTTAAGGGCCCATTTTTTTCTCCCAGTTCATTAGATTTTATCTAATGATCCATATTTCGAGTCATAGCACCTAAGCAAATCAATCGCAGTTTCAGGCAGAAGCATCCCACGAGAGAGTAAGAAATTAAAAAAAAAAAAAAACACTTACAAAAATAACAAAAAATATTTTTAAAAAAACGATTTTTGAAATTCTGAGTATAAGTCGATTTTCAAACTGACCTTCCGAGTATTTTGGATACACAGCCATTGGAGACTTGGAGGATCCTGCTGATATCGCAGGGTCGTGCGCCGGAGTGCGCGAGCTCGACGATCTTCTGGCGGGTGGAGTCCGGCAGGGGGCGTCCGTTCACATACACGCCGCCCAGCTGGTTGATGCCCGAGTGGCCCGCCGACGTGCAGCCGAACAGCGTCGACTGCGCCACGGCAGCCGCCGCAGCGGCCGCGGACGCCGACGCCGACACTGCCGCAGCCGCCGACGCGTGACAGTGCTCGTCTTCTGGAACCGACAAAAAATCAGCTCAAATCAGAAAGAGAATTCGCGACATTTTCAGGGGTGTGTTCGCGGATCAATATATGGGGCGCTGGTGGTGGGCATCAAATGGTGGTGGTGGGCCTGAAATGGTGGGCGGAAGTACAAACAAGGGACGGACGCGCCGCGGTGCGCCGCTCAACGGTGCGTCCGTGTTTCCAACTAAACTCGTGACAAGAAGCTGAAAATCTTTCGCGTAGACTTGACTTTGTGTAGTTTGAGTCTTTCTACCACGGCGAACTTAGTTCCAAACTTACTTCCTGCCGACAGAAACGTAGCTTCATACTTCACTGGATATGAAAAGGTTGCGGATAACGTATGCAATTTGAAAACATGCTTCACTGTAAATTGAAAACCTTAACTTTCAACACTTTCATAGACATTTTTCAACCCAAAGCAAATACTTTCTTAATTCTGTGTTTGCACGATCTCCCGTCTCTCTCCCCCAAACTCTATTATTTCGATTGTTCAGGTCCGCCATATGTAATCCGGAGCGTTCTCATTGGATGGGGATGCCCCGGATTACAATTGGTGGACCTGACCGAGCGAGGAAACGGACTTTGGGGGAGAGAGAAGGGAAATCTCCACGTAAAATTATGTATTTTAAACAAAAATGTGTCTAGTCACAATCCATCATCCCATAGTCACACCATCTTTCCTAAAGCGCGCGATGATTCAAAATTCGAACCGGCGCGCGCCTTTAAGCTGCACTGCTGCCAACTGCACTCCGACTATTCATAGCGGCGGCGCCTCTACGCGATCTCTGTAATGAGATTGCGACCCTAAATTATTTCGCCGATTTGTTTTGGGTTGAGCCGCGGCGCGTCGCGCTCCGCGTTTCAGTTGAGGCGTTTAGACAGTCGACTCCAAGTGTCGGACGTCCCCTGACACAATGAATGCCTCTTTTTCTCTTCGTTTAAGAATACGGTCCACCGGAACCGACTGGCGCGGCGGATGCTGCGGGATCATCTCGAGAAACAACCAGAGCAGCAAAACGAAGGGCGGATAAAAACTGTCCTACACGCTGAAAATTTGAAAGGTGGAATTTTCTATCTTCCGTCGCTAAATTGACCGAATTTTAGCGATGCCAGCCGCACCTGTGGCCACCTTACAAAGCCTCCTCATCTTTGGTAAATTATCTCAAACAGGTGCAACAGTTTTCGCCTCTTCCCGTTGCAAACTGAAGTTCCACTCTACATTTGAATCTGTGAAAGTCTCTGAATTTCAATGAAAAATAACTGAATTTCACTGATTCAAATTTAGAATGCAGGATTTTTTTTTCAACGTCAGTTTGATTTGCTTGCGATAAGCACATGTAGGAGTCAAGATAGCCATCGGCTAGTAAACGCGTGTTGCCTCGCGGGGCATGGTAGGCAACCCGCATTACTTCCAGGAGAACCCGTTTGCCTAAGTGAATCACCCGGCAACTCATGTGGGAAGTGAAAACAGCGTTGAAAATCCGTTCCAACGAGGAGGCTGCACAGATCGTCCATGTTGGCTTAGAGAACTTTAATCTGATTAGTTTGAGTCGGTGTGACGACAGCGCCGGCGCTAGAGGGGGGAGGGAGGGGCTGAGGAGGGTCAGACAATGGTACTGTACAAAGGCACTGTATGAGAAGGCGCGGAGGAAGGCGAATCAAGACGCTCGCTCGTCTTTCCGCCGAGTTCGCAATGCTGCCAACTTTGCCCCGCGTTTCGTGAAAAGAGCAGCAGTGTTGCCACATTTCGCAATTGCGTCATTTTTACGCGCCGCAAACTTTTAAACTGGTTAAGATAAGCTAATGAATGGTCCAAATATTCAACAGCTAGTAATCCGAAATGCTTATATTAGAAATCGGCATGGTAATTATCACCACCACATCTAACAATAAGTATTACTAGTGATATTGTGAAGTAAGTGTTGATATAATTTATGAATTTTTTTAGTTATTATGTTTGAAATAAGCATATGTGTTGGAAAAGGAAGGAAAACAAAGAGGAAATTACGGCGACGAAAATTTTAAAAAGGACCTTTTGATTACTTTTAATAATGCATAAAAAAATGCATTGCTTTAAAATCAAAATTTTGAAAAAACGCTTTTAAAACAATAATAATTGAGATTAAAAAAATTGCCACAATTTATTTCTTAGCTCAAATTAAATTTTTAGTTGGAAACGAGATACAGGACTAACATACTGAAAATCGTAGCTTCACAAGCATCCGTCTACCCCAAAGATATTGTACCCCAAATGAGATCAATTTAAGACCTTAATAAAATCGGAGCATTTATGCGATTTAGCGCTGTTAATCTCTAATTTTATTTCATTTTCCGGGTCGCTGGTATTTGCGAACCGGTATTTTCCATGGCCCTCATTTCCCTTTTAAATTGAACCCTAATCCAAGGCGAGCAGACGCCCGCTATGCGCGGCTCGCCAGTCGCCAGCCTTCGCTCCTCGCCAAGACACAGGCGCCCTCTCGCGTATGGTTCGTCAACCAGATCCTCGCTAATTTGCGGTATGAATTGTTAAGCGCGTCTAAATTAAAGGTCGTGTTTGTTTCGAGCCGCGCCGCTTCAAGCCGTTCCGCTTCAAGCCGTTCCGCTTCAAGCAGCGAACTTCTTCAAGCGTCTCATTTCCGCGTCACATAACACTTCAAACTCCCGTGATACACTTTATGCACGCTTAGATTTCCCCCCTTTGCCCAGAAAACCGCAAATTTTACAACACACCCTTAGCAAGTTCCACTCAAATAAGGCATTAATAATCACGAGGTGATACAGGAAAACTCAGCGAATATTTTTATTGAAGTCCGGTGAAATCTTACAAGAAAACCAATCGATGTTATCGCTTCACTGGTTTTCCCACTGATATTTAAATCGTTTCCTGGTGAAAACTTAAGGGATATTTCGGTGGAATTTCCCGCCTGATAGTCCCTTTGGTGACGATTCAGAGGAAACCTGAAAGTCGCTAAAAGTGCAAAGCTGCGTTTTTACCCATTTAATTTAACGCCACCTCATCATATGTTTTCTATTCTTTGCTTATCCACCCGATTGACACAGGGTTTAATGCAACAGGTAGAATAACGACCTTTTGAAAGGGCTTAACGAGGCTAATTCCACTCTTATGTATAAATGTACACCTTGCTTCCTTATTCGCACGACAATTACACTATGCGACAGTACGTGCGTTAAGTTCTCGTCAATTCATAATACAGCGGGCTAGTCGAATTTATCCTCATGAGCCGTTCCGGCACCTTTGTTGATGCTTACGAAATAACGAAAATCGGTGCTAAATTTTATTTTTGCGTATACAGATGACCTCGGCTTTATCTTCAGCAAGAGTTCGAGCATTTCCATAGTGTCATCTCACAAAATATTAGGAGAAATGACCGTTTAGATTTCCGTGGTTAGAAACTGGTTGGAAATGAAGGAACAAATCTGGATATCATAAGTGCGCTAACGAATGTAAAACACAAATGAGTTTCAAGAAAGACACACACACAAAAAAGATTGAACATAATTTGCTTATGAAAATACTTTTTTCCTTCCAAAAGTTTAGGATTAAAAAAAAATATCAACAAAAAAAACGTAAGAAACATCTGATATTTCTTTCCAATACTCCAAGGCTAAAAATGCGGTGGCTGAAAACTCTGAAAGTCAAAATATCAACTCTAAAAATAGGCCTATTAACAAATAAAAGTTTAAAACAAAAAACGTAAAAAATAATAAATACAAAATGACATTTCTTATCAAGCGAAAACGAAGGGCTGAAGAAGACGGTTGAAAACTCTAAAAGTCGTCGTATTTCGAAACTGGAGTTCTTGGTAAAAATCTTTGTTTTGAAAAGATTGTGTTGACAATCGTCTCAAGAAGGGCGCGCAAGTTTGCATACATCATTGTACGAAGGACTAAAGAGCGAGCGAGTCGAGCGCGTGGCGCCGGCGCCAGCAACGCAGCCATGCCGCCTCGCCAGCCAACCGCGTGTTCTAATCAATACGAGGGTCCCTCCCCCTGCTCCCCCACCCCTCCGTCCCGCAACGCCCCTGCGAGCAGCCATTGAGCCCCGGCGCCACTACCGACACGCTGCGACGCGCGTGCCTTCACCGACGAACTCCGCACCGACCAACTCCGCAACCGACCAACTCCACCGACGCACATACACACATAGACACTGTGCCGACATTTTCGCGACATTTCTCAAATCCTTCCAATGCGGCCAACTGCTGACCCAGAGGTTACGGCTGGTTAAGCAAGATGTCACACCACTGACAAAGTACACAAATTCAGCTGGACCAAGCTAGACTTGTATTACTGATGCCGAAATGGTTAGGAAGTGAATGTCAATTTAAGGGCTGACTTTCCTACCTCAGTCGCGTAATCAGACGGAGTGACAGCAGAGAGACACGAGACACGTGAGCTAAACTGACTTAACCAAGTTTAACCTAACAGGTTGCCAAGTCTATAATGCAGCTTATACTTTTGCAGGAAGTTAAGCTGCGTCAGGCTTGGCGATGGCAATGGCAAAGCAACGACGAAGCGAGGTAAAAGGAACTTGTGGAGTGGCAGCAAGACACAAGGCGCTTAACCTAGGTCAACATAACCTACGCGGTAAAGTCGCTAATCATTATGGAACAACGCTAACCCGCAAGAGGATCGTAGAGGTTGAAAATTCAATCATTTTATCTTTTTAATCCACGATTAATTAATTGCTTGACGGCTGTTCCATTCACTTGACTAAAACATCCGACCGATCATTAAGTTTTCATTAAGATAGACTTACAGCCTTTTTAATGGAAGGTTTTTGCAGGGATCTTTCTTTTGATATATATTGATACATCCATCTTGCATATTAACTGAAATGCGCGTTTGACCGGTGTAACTTGAAACCCTTAAAAGAGGTTCTATTTATATCAGCGTACGTGCGATACAGGATGTGCTATTGAGTTTTCGTTGCAAGCCGTGAGGAGCAAACTGTTCAATTGAGACTTCAAGAGGCCCGGCGCAGCGCGGAACGCATGGCAACGTGTGCACTATTTCCCCTGTCCGGATTAATTACCATTAAACAGTTAACAGTGACAACTTAGCACCATTATGGCAAAACTTGCCGCGGAAACCTTGATTCGGACGGTATCGAATCCATGAGCCAAAAAAGGATCTGCACTAAGTTTGGTCACTACGGCCCGTTTGGTAATAAGGCGAGGGGCACGGCTAAACTGTTATTTTCCAAGTGGTAGCCTGGTATTGGATTTTGTTCGATAAAGTGTTGAACGGCGCATTATTAATAATACACTGAGAAAAGTTTACAGCATTTTGAAATATGGAATATTCAACTTCTTGTTCTCTACCTTTGGTCGCTTAACCAAGCGGAGCGAGTCATGAGGAACGTAATAATTCAAACTTTATTAGTTGTTAATCATAATTGCCGCTCTCGACCCATATCAAAAAAATAAAGTAAACAAAGAAATATCGTGTTTGATTAGTGAACGTACCATCCCAAATTAGACGAAAACAAGAATATAGTATATCCCAAAATATCATTCAAATTTTCCGAAAAAAAGGACTAATATAAGGGGTAACCCTGGCGTAGAAATCGGTTCAACAAACAGTGCATTAATTGGAAATCAGCTCAAAGCCGCAATTATGTTGAGCCCAATCAAATTCCGAATCAATCAGTACCCGATATCTGCAAAGAAGTGAATAATCCTAAATGCTCCTTGGTTCCGAACGCGGTGGCAAGGCGTCGCGGCGTGCGGCGAGCCGACCAGTGAAGGTGCGTTGCCATAGCAACGGCTGCGCTGGCGAGCTGCCCCTGGCGGTAGGCAAACCCAAGCACACCGCTGTAGTGCACGGCGCCATGCGGCGTGCTGCCTCCCCTCCAGGAGGTTCCCCCGGGGGTATCCCCCCTCAGTGATAGCGCAAGCCCAGTCAAAGTCATTGTTTACGTGTTCAGATTCCGCGGCGAGAGAGGCGAAGGCGAGCAGGATGCCTGCCAAATATCGCCGACAAAATAAAATTTGAAGCAAGTTTTTGCATACCTAAATTAACCTAACCAAAGGTAACCATAGCTAAGTTAACGTAATCTAAGATAACGTAACCTAAGTTAAGAACCCTACGTTTACGTAACCAAAGATAACATAACCTAAGGTAACGTAAGTTGGTTAACCTAACCTAACATATCGTAATCTAACCTAACCGAAGTTAACCTAACGGTTTACAACCAAGCTCAATGCCCCTTAGTTATGGACGAACCCGAACAAATTGATTTAAAAATTGACTCCGGCTGGAAACAGCTCAGCATGAAATCTAGTAAGGAGAAACTTTTTTTAAGGACATTGGCCCACTCCGCGAAATTGGATCGAACTTTAAACCGGATTAGATGTTAAGTTTTGTCTGGTGCAAGAGCAACTTGTCAGATATTAATTGAATAATAACACTGTAAAAACATCCCCATCTAAGCCTATTCTGCTAGGCCAAAAGAAAAAGATAAAAAAAAACGCTCAAGGTACAACATCAAACAGTAAGCGGTAATAAGCTAAAACCACTAAAATTCATTGCAAATATACGTAGGCGACGCGATCAACTTTCAAAAGTCATTAGTGGTCGAGACAATAAGCGATGGCCCTTGAACAAAGCTTCACAAATGAAATATCACTAAATCCACGTTTTTAACAATCACCGGTAATCAGTTAATCACTGCGAGCCAGCTCGCCATTTCAGTGGGCGGACAAATCATAGGGTTCATCGCCCAACACTCCCAGCCCACCAAACTATACAATAAATTATACTAATGACAGAACGCGTGTTTAGCAAACCAGCCTACCAGCGGGCTCCCAATAATTCTTCCCCCCCCCCCCCCCCCCCGCGCCCCCCCAAGGGCCCCATCACCATCCACATTTTGGCTTTCGCTAACTGGGAATTTGCAATTCAAAGGTGAGGCAAAACTGCATCGCATGCAGTCCGCTATCCTGCATCCTAAATGCGTATTTAACAGTTTACCCTAATTGCTCATTAAAAGAAACTTCCCCTATCACACATAGCCATATAGAATCGTTGATAAAACCATGCATTTTTTGTTACTTTATGGCATGATGACAATATAAGAACCAATGCTTCGTTTGTGTATTTCACTCCTCTAAGTTAAAGCTAATATTTTCTTGGGGATAGCACCTCGCGCAGGGTCATTAACCATTTATTAACGGGGCCACATATTTCACGCGCTCGTTTTTATTGCAAGTCGCAGCGAGAGGGGAAGTCTATGTTCAGCCCAGGTCACAAGTCCCTTGCGTCTTCGTAGTCATTGCCCGGCCCGGCCTCGCTTCTTGGGCCGCCCCTCCGGGTGAAAGGCCATTTCACCAAATAAACGATCATCGGACATAATGTACGGCAAAGGTCGCCACCATTTTTATGGTAATAACGAGGGAGGAGATGAAGACTAAAAAACAAAGAACTCCGCCTTTCCAATTACCACCACAAACTCAGGAGACATTATAAAACGTTCCTTCAAAATCAAGCTTGTAATCATTATTTTAATTGGTTGAAAATTTTATTGTAGTAAGAATATTTCGAAGCAAGCACAGCACAAACTGTCGCAATTTCGTAAGAAAACAAATGTTTTAAGACATTCAGTTCTTTCCTTCAGCTGCAAGTTATTGTAATTCAACCGATGCACAAATAGTGCACAAAATCTCTTATAGAGAGAAACAAACTCAACCGTTGAGAGAATAAAGTGGGTTGTTCAGGTAAAAGAAAGGGAGCGGTTGCATTCTAACAGTTCCGCGCGTGTAATTCTTTTTATAAAAATCTAATTTTTAATGAAAACGAAAATCTCTTTCGCCCGTATTTCATATTCCTCGCTAAATATCCATTAAAACCAGAGTTGACAAAAAAAATTCAAAAAGAAGTCCTCTTTGAACGTTACAATTTATTGCGCTTCAGTCTCTCCCCATATCTTGAACATGCACAGCAACCATATGCGTACAATACAGGAGGGGAAAAGCAGAGACTTTATGAGAAGGGACAAAAACAAGATTTTCGAATGACAAAAGCAGGTTAACAAGTTTGAGATTTTTTTCTCTTTCTGAATTTGCACGTGAGAGTCTCGCCAGCGGCGTATGGTCTTTGTTCCCCGTCTGTAAACAAAAGCTCACAGGAAAAAATCACAAAAACTGCGCATTTTTCCGCGGTAATTAAACAAATGGTTCCGAGCCGAGATGGTATGAACAGCCCAGACGCCTGCAATTACAATTTTTCTGGTTCTGGTGCCTTAATGAGGCCATTTCCGGAAAACGAGCGACGCCTTTATGCCACTGACAACAAAAGTTAACATTTCTGCACAAATATTTTCGCAACCCATAATCAGTTCCTGTCTTTCAGCCATTCTCCCCTCTCTGTGACAAAATCATCGTATCAAGCGCCAAAATCATCATACCAACAAATATTAAAAATCGAGTCAGTGATAAAATCTATCATATCTAAAATGGCCTATATCAAACGGCGATTTGTACTAATGACAAAATGGTTGTACCAAACGACAAAACGGTTGTATCAAACGAGAAAATGGTTGTATCAAACGACAAAATTATGATATCAAGACACCGAAGTACGAACGGACAGAATTCTGACATCAAAACATACTGTGGTATTTTAACAAATAAATTATGATATTGAATGAAAACCTTATGACATATCAAAAGCTGAATTTTCGATAGAAAAAAGAGGTGCTACAAGAGGGCTATCCTCAAACGGAAACGAACATATTAAAACCCACGTGACTAACGTTGGGATAAGAATCTGTAGCATTACTTGTCCTTATATTGATACTCATTATTCCTTGTGGCGAAAGTAAGTCTGTACCCAATATATCTACATTTTGGTTCGTTTTTTAAAGCAATATTTTAGAAGTTAAAAAAAAATGAAAAAGATTTTTTTTTAATTAAAGAACAACACTTAAGATTGGAACTCGTGAATGAGATGTTCTATGAAACCAGTTTTGATATGTCCTGATAACGGCTTTGATACGATGGACCACCTGACCAGCTCCAATAACGAATCAATCTTGTCAGTGTCATGTAACTAGTTGACGAAATAGGATCATACGACAATAACAACTGTAAACACGTATACGTTTTAATGAAGGGC
>Ga0058701_10002331_pt1 | contig 14286 bp, 10 predicted proteins | sample AgamicOrMae_FD_97039 | JGI IMG/M metagenome (GOLD analysis project Ga0058701, IMG submission 97039) | Agave microbial communities from Guanajuato, Mexico - Or.Ma.e | ecosystem: Host-associated > Plants > Phyllosphere > Phylloplane/Leaf | place: Guanajuato, Mexico | collected 2012-06-04 | reverse complement strand
CTCATAAGCATCGAACTCATATTTTGACACCGCAGACGTGTGTGACACACACACAGACAAAAGTGACGTTTGTACTCGAAATACATACGTTTAAATGGCACCCTCGGAACTATCTAGAGTAGAAATATGGCCGATGAGGGTACATTTTTAAAATGGAAATCGAAACAGCTTCCTAAATTGTACGGTACGTCCAGTTAGTTTTTTAAGTCCCTGTCTTTGATTGTATTTTTTCCCATAAGAATACATCGTATAAAGTAGACCGCTTGATCAAACATCCTTAAACAAGTTGACGTATTCAAAGGGAGTTCCCAAGGTGTCAACGAGAAGTTTTCTTCAAAACTATCGTGGACTGTTGCGATAGCAGTCTCAAAAGTATTGATCGCTGTAACTTTCGAAACCTCTGTAACTTTGAAACGGAATATGCAACAGAAAGGCTGAAGTCAAATTGGTAGATCTCTCAAATATGTAGTAATTTTATTCTGTGCTTTTGTGACGAATCTGTCTGTTCTGTAGTAAAGGGGGTTAAAAAAAATGGAGCGGCCAATACTTTTGAGACTGCTAGCACAAGGTACACGGGATTTCGTAGTTGACATTTTCCCTCTCATCGTTCCAGTTTGACCCCTGAAACGGGAGTCACAGGATGAATTTATTAAGTTTACTCGACAAAATTCATACATTATCTATTATCAAGAAAATCATAAAATCAAAGACTTGGTGGGTTGAAAATAATATTCAGAGTTTTCCGCGTTATAAGGTTTTAGATAAGAAAAGAACAAAATCGCTTGCCACTTCACTATCACCCCGAGAGATGCGTTCAAATCTCTCCTTTTTTAGTGGAGGATTTTACTTATTTGGAAACATGTATTCTTCGCATAAGTTCTGGCGAGAGGGAACTATCGAAACGTATCCTTTGACATCCTTTTAGTGGATCCAAGCGAAACGAACGCGAAAACATTCCCCTGTTGTCATCACGCAATGCCCTCCCGATACATCTCGAAAAGGACCTGAGATTGATTCCTGGGGAATCTTCCTTCTCAAAACAAAACCCCAAAAATCAAAATCAGTGAAACTATATTAGTTAACAAGTGTTATTACATTTAGGAGACAAGTTGTGAGAGTAATATTCACAGACAAGCTGCCATCGTGTTATAAAGCAGTAAAAATGAAGTAATGTAATAATAACAATAATAATACAAAAAAGGCTCGTTGCTTATGATTTTTCGTTGGCATACTAAAGTATCTAAAATCAAGACACACTAGCATCAATTATTGTTAGATCATCTCGATGTCCATGCAGAAATGTCATAACTGAAAAACCCAGTGCTGTAAGGTCATAACTGAGGAACCCAGTGCTGTACGGCCATAACTTTCCGTGTGAAAATTTTAGCTCTTTCAGAATTTAAATTTCTACGCCCACGGGCTAAAATCGGCGTATATTTCATGTTGGAAGCCTACTTTGATATGTAAAGTTGTAGGAATCAGAATTCTAAAAGAGCTAAAATTTTCAGGCGGAAAGTTATGACTACAGCACTGGGTTCCTCAGTCATGACCCTACAGCATTGGAGTTTTTAGTCATAGCTTTCCTGCATGGAGGTACCGAATCTTCACCCTAAAAGGAACTCCTCGGAGGTTTATAAATGGAATAAGTGTGACATTTAAAACGAAAAAAGAATAAAAGCCAGATAGTTCAACACGTCCCTCCAATCTCCCGATATGGGGTTTTCAGTCACCTCTGACTTAGCTCCATAAAAAGTCGTGTTTACGGTTATCCTTTTTTTTTCTTTTTGTCCATCGGTGAGCCAGTGTTATGGACAGTGAACCCAATAAAAAGTGCAAAGTAAAAAACGTGGGGATCTTCCGGAGCCGAGCGTGTTGTGCTTGCGCACCGAGCGTGTCGAGTGTGTCCCAAGTGCCCGGCTGCCTGCCTGCCCGCCCGCCTGGCTGCCCGCCTTATGGGGAGCGAATCTGGCCGCCGCACCACCGCCGCCACTCCATCACCGCGAATTAATAGCTGTGAGCAAGCCATGTTTGCGGTCGAGGGGTGTATAATCACATCAACTGCGAGATTTCATTTGTTGGCATTGCCACTTACATTACCGTAATCGGCCTCTTATTTATTTACTTATTCACTGCTACTTCCTTGGTTTATTCTTTTGTTTCAACACTACACTTCAATGAGTGGAATTTCGCACCTTTTGTGTTCGACTTCTGTTTGTCAATCGGCGCGGAGCGAGACATGAGGCGTAGCTAAAGGGTCATCAATTACGCCACGAGAAAAAAGGCCATTATTAAATCCTTTTTCTCTACTCATCAAGAATCAAAATACAATGCCTCGCCGTCATAGGCTGTTTTTTTTTATTTTTGTAAAAAAAATTGTGACGTTTTAAAAAAATGATTGTTAATGTCGGCGTATTTTAAGTTTACAAAGCCGGACTCCAGATCTCTGCTCCACCCTGTTGAGCTCTTCTTTACTGTAAGAGGATAACCTCGGGATTGTCAACATACAACCGCCTTTATTAGGTTAAACTACGTCGAAGAGTGCGTTCTTGCATAAATAAGTGAGTACGGAAGTCCATGGTTTGCCCATGGATATTTATGGCTTTCGTACGGATGTCCATGATCAACCCATGGATATCCATGCTCAATTATTCACGCTGGCATGTTAATTCTTGAACCTGGAAGGTTTGGTGTCTAGTGCCTCGCTCCGCTCGAAAGTGGTGCCGCACTTGGTCGCTAAGACTTTCCCTAGCCAGTCACCAAATTTGACGCCGCTTGCCTCTCGAAGTAACTCAGACTCGATGACCGTTAGGCTAACTTTTACTCGGGAAAGAGCTCTGCTTTCACTCTATGCTTGAGTAGGCGTTGAAGAGGTTGAAAACCCAACCTCTCAAATACATTAAGGCGGCGAAATGGTTCAGATGACAGGTCTTGAGAGGTTAGAAAAATAGCTGCCGCTCCTTCCTAATTTTTGTGGCTTCCTCTTCCAGTAGTCTAGCGAAGCGAATCGCAAAGGGCATCGCACAACATGAGCACTCCCTCAAGCACCATATGGGGTCTAAACAACTTCATTCCACACCGACTCTTTCATTATAATGAGGCCTCCATTCAAAGGAAGAGGGGAGGATGTGGGTGTTGCCGAGTCCCTCGAGGATATTTTGCTTTCCCTGCGATGCGATGATGTCGACGCAAGCAAGCTAAGATTTTCCAAGGCATTATTGCGCACTCTACTCCACTCCACATTAAGGGCCGATTAGCTGCAACTCTACCCGCGAAGTAACCCCAAATACTCCAGCACACTGTCTCGCTGCCGGTTGTCCCATCTGGATAAATAGGAGATTTTGATGGAAGTTCATCTTTGCTCCGACTGGGTGGTACGTTTTTTTGTGTGGCGAATGAGAACTACCCTCTTAGTTTTGAGGGATAGAGTTCCTACCTCCATAATCCATTTTTCGTCATCCAGTCGGGCGACAGTGGAGGCATAGGGCACTTGGCCATAGCCAACGTAACTGAAGAAATCTAACGATCGCTAACTCGGTTGCCGGCTACCTCTCAACGGCAGATATTGCCGTCGAAGGACGCGGCATCAGACTTGGTGAAACCAAGAGGAGCGAGGTACAATACGCTTCCGAGTGACATCGAAGCGAGGCACAAAGAACCTAACCAGAAGTGCGCGTTAAAAAAAAACTCATCCTCGTCATGTTATATGGAGGTTCATGAGGGTTATAACAAGTGAACGATCCGATTGTTAAATCAGAGTGTGCTATGATTCTGACTCATGAGCTAAAGTCTGCACGTAAGACGAGCAGGGAAACCAGGTACGCTGCATATAACCCTCCAATGTCCTGTTTTGGCATTTCGAACTGCAACATGAAAGTCGAGATAAGCTAAGTCGAGATGAGGTAAGCGTAAATAAGGTAAGTTGAGATAAGGTAAACTTTCAGGACCTACCCCTTTCGTCAGCCCGTCTGAATGCCTTCGGAAATGTTTTTTTCATATCTGTATTGTTATCAAAGACCAGCTCTCCGCAAACAAAACACGGACCCCGCAGCCTTGTTGCCTCAGAATATTTAATTAAAGATTCAACAGCTTCGTGATAGAAGTCTCCGCCCAGCGACATTTCTTGAGAAATTTTGAGGTCCCAGATATTCAGTTAGTGGCCGTGAGAGAAGAATTTCGCGCTCCCCTAAACTTACTTAAAGAGCCTCGAAGCGTTTGCCTGAGGATACAAAAATCAGCTTGGCGAACAGAAAATATTGTTTCTCTGACGTATCAAATATTGCACCACGACATGTACTTGAAGAATTTCATATGCTGAAGGATACAGAACTGTTAAGTGGAAGGTCTGAGCTCCTTTTAGCGACACCCTTTATATGTGGACTTACTGATGATAGCGCAAATTCTGCTTTCCTTCATGGGTGAAGATGTTCTGAAAAGCGGAACTGCACAGCTAGTTGGCAGAAGATGTTTCGGGTGAATGATTCCAAATGGAATTGTCCCAGTGCATGGTGAGCTTATATTTTGAGCAGAACTTCTCGAAAAGACTGCAATGAAATGTATTGGTAATAATAAGTCGAGGTGGGTGTTGGAGCGACTATTGGAAGCAAAGCACTTGAGGTCCTGTCCTCGCGGTCACTCATAATAGTCCATGTTGGCAAACGTCAAGTTTCCCCAATGGGCCCCATTAATCCTACTAAAACATCGAAGGGAGTGGAACCCGCCTCCTGCTCAAACAAAGCGGACACTGCAAAAAGGGTCTGGGCGGCTCAGCGGGTGGCTTACATCAAGAGAAGGGGAGGGCAGGGATAGGAGATGCACTTTGCAAACACTACAGTGCCAGCTGTCAAAACGCGGCTAAATCGAGTAATTGGGGTTCAGGAGGTGGCTGTCTCTCTCTGTGCTCTCCTCTATCGACTCGGTAGCAGCGACTCAAATCAAATTGATGCACCGGAGGAGAGGAGCTTTACCCTGGCGGCCCAGTCACGCCCACTTTTCGCAATCGACCTTCTCCGTCTTACACGGCAATTGTTGCGTTGGTGTTGCTCTTCTCTTCTCTAAAGGACCATTCACATTCACGTCTCCTTCTTCATTCTTCCGAACCCTCCGTCCCTCTTTTGCCTCCCTAACCCGGTTTCGAGAATCCATGTGGGTGTTCTTATCACACTCACAAAAATTTATTATCATCTTAAGATCCATACATCAAACGCTCCACAAAATTGTGTTGTAATAGGTTTCCTTGCATCAATTTTTTGTTTGAAGACGGAAAAGAATAAAGCTGTAACCCAAAGATTTTTTTTATTAATGTGAGGAAAGAATTCCTGACTTACCACCAAGAATAAATATTTTCCTCACTAGGTGCAATATCACTGCTAGTAAGGATATCCTTACCGACATTGATGTTTGCTAGATGTAGTATTCAAATGTGAATGTTTGCGTATGAAGTAGTCCCGTTGCTCATGGTTTCTCAAGTTATCAATACGGGTTGTCTTGGCTTGTTAAAAATACGCCGAATCATCAGTGCAAGGTATCCTTGTATGAAAATCTATGGACTCATATCAGTCAATGTACCTGTGGTTTTATCGGTATTCGCGAGTACACGTGCATTTTATTGATACCCAAGTGAAAATACCCTAAGAAGCCAATATTTTCTAATAACATTTTTCTAAAATTTTTCTCTTGACACTCATCAAATCTTTAATGTTACCTATAGCTAGGCATATGCCCTTGAAACTTTACGAGACTGCTCATTGGCTCGCTGGGATTCTGAATGAGAACATTTTGAGCGAGGTTTGCTTCCTCCAATCATTCTCGGCCTTTTTTTGTCCGTCTCCCGAATCACCGATCCATCCCTGTGTCAACACTTCCCGAAATTTGGGTGTCGTGAAAAATGATTCCGAGTTAGTGGAATTCGAGCGTGTGCTCTTCCAGCCAATACCAAAATAATTAAAAATAGGTATAATAAAAGTGACACTAATGAAGGTGTAAAAAGTTTGTCGGCAGCGCGTCACAGCGCAGCCAGGACGTCAAAGTCATCATAAAGGAAGTTACTCGCTTCGCTTTTGGCCAAAGGCCTGTCATGAGGCGGGCGGGGCGGGAAAAGACGGGGCAGGGTGGTCCACGGCGAGTACGGCCCTTCATGTGCGAGCGAAGCGAGCTGATACTAACGAGCGCAGTCCTTTGGAAACTCGACACCGCTTCATGTGTGACGCCTCGTACACGGACTTTGTCTAACGAACTTATACAGTGTTTAAAGCACGTCTGGCGCCACACCTCTCCTCGATCCCGCTCTCCGACGCCTTCCCAAACCTCCATCTATTGGCTGCCTTTCACTCGGCAAAAAAAGTCGGAACATATTTCATAGTTTAATCTTTACTAGGCTAGCTTTACAGGTTCGCTACAATTACAAAACGCCAGTGTCGTTCATCGCAAGAATACAATAATTAATTACTCCAACTGGAACTCAAAGTTTAAACAAATTAAATGCTGATTTTAAAAGAAATGTGTAGGTCAAGCTTTTCCAGATGCTTTCTGAAGAAGAATGTTTTGGCATAAACCGATGACATATCGACGTCGCGAATTTTATTAATACATATACATACATACACAGTCCATGAGCTGATTTTCAGAATGTATATTGAGGAAAAATAGAATGAACGTTATAAATAATTACTGTAATGACGTTCTATGAACGGTTTTTTAAATTCTCCTTCTTTCTATTTTTCTTTGTTTCTTTAAAGAGTTTGTTGTGAGAAGGAACAGGTCACGACATGCCTCAATATAATTTATTTTAAAACGCACGAAATGCAGGCTACATATGCGCGTTAAAAATGTTTGATGTAAAACCGCTTAGTTGAGGTTTTTAGATCCTCCTTTTTCCACATTTCTCCTTTCTTTCTGCGAAATTCACGCTTTCTGAGCGTTTAGGGCGTGTGAGTCTGAAATCGAGAGCACGCGCGCGTGTTCCCGACGCGTGTCCTCGATTTCACTGCTTTATATTTTATTTCAAAGATTAGCAAGCCCTCACATTGCTCTGATATATTGCTTCGATTCATTTTCCAGGATGCAGTCACCTAACGTGTTTCGTGATGATTCCTTCTGAAATGATCTGTCCTTATCATACTTTGATAAAATGCATACCGGTATTCCACTCTTTCTCTCAAACCTTGGACAAGGTCCTGAAAAGGAATAACTTCTATAAAAATGCTTCGGTACTTTCCATATGATGACAATACGAGCTTGTCCGAGTAGGCGTATTGCAATTAGGCTTTATTTACTTACTGGTTACATTGAGAGACCGAGAGACAACACTGAAATTCCCATCAATAGGTAAAGCCAATGGATGCGTATGATCGGTCAAAGCGACCAAGATTCCAACTGCAGATGTATTTTTTTTCTTTAATTCAGAAATGACGACAGCAATTCCATATCCTCCCCCTTGGCCGCATCAGGTAAACTGTTGCCAACACTTCACATGCACACACACACCTCACAATACCAACTTAGTCACCTCAGTATAAGCAATGTTTCAAAACTTCTTCTAGTGGCCTGATTGAAATCGAAAATCACTCGTAAAATATAACACTACTGTGGAAAACCCTCCTCATATAAAGATAGAAAAAGGTGGATTTTATCAAGCTTCGAATAATTCTGAACTGTACCCACTGCTGCCCGTTATCAACTTGTGTGTTTCCCGGCCTATCGTCACCGTCCTCCATCCCCTTCAGATCGTCATCATTGTCCTGAATCTTCTTCAGCCCGCCATCATTCTGTGTGGCCATCAAAATATAATTACGATATGAACTGGAGTCGCACTCTGAATAGGACATGTTAAGCCTCTTTCCGACCATGGAATAGATCTGATGTAGAAAACAACATAACCTCTTTCTGTGAAACTTCGGACAGCAATCTTCCCAAGTAACCTCTGTTACCATAACTAACTTGATTAAATAAGGAGAAATTTAAACTAGCCGCAATAGGATAATTATACCCATTGGTGACGGTTTGCTTTAAAACGAATCCTCAGTGCGCGCGAGGGGATAAGGTGCTTGAGAGAGTGTTATCCATGTTTTGACTAGCGAACTGGTCCTTATCATCGGCTAAAACAAATGAGGTAGTGATGAAGGCCCCTCATCTAGGAAAACGCAAATACGATTAACAGCCTATTAAGGTTAAGTTCGAAACATCCGAGTAACAAATCTCTTGTCAGTTTACGATATTTTCAAATGGTCGGAATGTCAAAGACCTGGCGTAACACGACTCTTCTTTCTTCACAGTTGTGATTCATATTCTTTTAAAAATCTTCCAAATAAGAGCTAAGCTTTGCCAAAAAGTACTTTGCGTACTCACGTATAGAGATGAAATTATTGCTGCATCGAGCGCCGACGACGAAACAATCTGTCTCCTCAATTTTCTCTTCTTCTTTCATTTTTAAACGTTTGCTTGCTCGTAAAATCTGACCCTCACATTTATTCTTCACAAGATTGACCCGGAAAAAGAAACAATTAAACTTGCTGAGAAAACAGAAGGACTTGCTTGTTTTTAAGCAAACCCAGTTGTGTTCGCATAACCGTCCTGTATTTCCCGGAGTCAAAGTTCGTTTCCGGACGATTTCCATGATCTTACGACCTAACTAATCTGATTGCTTTTTTTTAACAACGCAGAATTGTTACAGAATCCAAACGAGTGGTTCGTGCAATTAATGTGTTGATAAAGATACAAACCCAAAGCCAACAAAGGCGGATTAGTAACCAAAACGAACTCATTTCTCTCTGTGCGGGCCGCTTACACTTGCAGCACTCTCAAAGTGTTTATGACTGCGCCATAGTCCAATCCTACATCATTTTCTCATTACCAAGTGTCGATCCACCTACATGGAAGCGCGTCTAGTATCTCAGTACAAAATAAGGGAAAAGAGAGGGGGAGGGTCAGGGGGCTCAGAGTATAATCACATTTGAAGTAACACAAGGCACCTGTCCCGCCCTTCCTCCGCGCTGCTCCTCAGAAAGCTGTTTATGGCTGCCACTTTGGCGCCCCCTGGCGACCCGGCCGCGCCACGTTTGCCAACTAATGCACGAGAAACTTGACACTTTCTTTGCAGATTTAATTGCAACAATAAAGCAGGCTACATACCCGCAGCATATAGCTTTGCGCGCTGTTCGTGCTTAGCACGGCTCTGCACTCCGGAGGAGCGACCTTCCGGGAGGAGGGACTCCCATCCCGACCAAGAGGGCTTGTCTCGCCTTGCTCTGAACTCCCTCTCGGAGCTCCTTGGCTGGAAAGGCTCTCCTCTTGCATTAAACACGCCAAGTTTCAGAAAATGCATCTTTTTTTATTTCCTCATGTGTCGTCGCCAGGCCGAGCGGAGCAACAGAGGGTTGAAGCTTAACCGAACCTAACCTATCTCATGGCTAATGCCACTTGTAGACGGTGTTAACCATCGCTAGGAACTAAGTAGCAACGGGATTGGCTCCGAGTGTAACGACGGCTTATGCATAGGGCAACCAGTTTAACCTTCGAAGTTGCACATCGTTATCCTAGTAATAACATTCAATGCCGAATCAGGTTACAGCAGAGACGTTACTAAATACACTTTCAAGGCCACATTGCACGTGATCCGTCCAAGTCGTTGTTGTAAAATGTTTTTGTTACCGGTAATATGTTTCACATCTTTTCACTATTAATTTTTTGAGGTTTGGGTTGCATTTTTTTACAATGTTCTGCGCTCTGATTGGCTGCCGTAATACGACCTCCTTTGCGACCAGCTAGCGACGCATACAGTCATCGATCTTCGCTGTTACTTATGGGTTTTCGAAAGACTGTGATTTTCGTAGAAAACTAGTTTACAGTGTAATTCTTTTGATTGAAGCAATTCGCGGATCGATTTTTGCTACCACTTGCGATGGCCTCATGACCCTGCACTCTGCGACACAAGTAGATGGGCCTTACCACGAACGTCTTTTCCAGACATTGCCGCGCTAACGCTGTCGCTAAATCAGCGTTCGGGGCGCTAACTTCAATTTAGCGTTGACAACTGATTTTTTCGTTGGTGGAACCAAATTGCTCTATGAGTGCTTATAGGAAGATGGTCTGGTGGCGGAGCCCAGGCGGCCGGCGCGGCGTCGGCCCGGACGGGTCGCCCGTACGGGTCGGTCGCCCGGACGGGCAGCCTCGCCCATGGCCGCGGCCGCGCGCGGCCAGGCACGCCACCGGTCGGCCACCCACAAGAAGTATTCGAGATATTGAGTTACGTTCGATTGCGCTTCAGGATAACGTGGGTCACTCACTCCCTGTTTGGTAATACAAAAGCGGTGGTGCTTCCTTTATCAAGTCAGATTAGGTTACATCAATCTGAGGTAATGCGCACATGAAAAGATGCAATTATTTTAGTGAGCCGCGCATGTAATTAATCTCTTCTCCCAACCACCAGATGGCACTGATACCCTTCATCAGCAATTCCCAATACGAAACAAGAATGTAGAGGCAACATTCGAGTGCATTCGTCGCCAGGGATATACAAGAGGTATTTGTCGGACACGTCCTTTTCCGATAGCTGTGTACCCTAACCTGACTTCCTCTTACCTTAATCCCCAACCGCCCAGCGATGCTGATCGCAAACAGATTTTTTTTTCAGTGGATCTTTTTAGTTCAGTATTGTCACAACTCTCCAATTCTTCCAATTTCTCTTCAGCTAAATTTCATTCCAAATACTTTGGACGGTTGTGGGTTAAGTAAGAAAATCTTCAATGTGTCGTACGATTTCCGCGAATAATATATTTCTTAGGTTAGCAGTTGGTTGAACCTATAAAGGGTTATTGAATCGCTCAATCGAAGATTTTGATCTCGATCTTTGTAAGGAAGACACCGATTGCATTGATCCAGTCTAGAGACATAGCTGCAATGTCTCCAATAACAGGAGGACGATTAATAATCAATTTCTCTTGCGTCAAAGTGTGATTACTCATGTACAAGGCCTTCTGTTTTGGGCAACTATATCCATTGTCACACCAGGGCTGGTGAATATTTTAAAGCAGGTCTCCTTGCGGAGGGCTTAGTATTTTCGCTCGTTTTAGGCCATGATTACTAACTTTCGTCAATATGACCAATTGCTTGATCACCAGGAACTCCTGGCAGTCCCTCCGTTTGGCCATCGCTGTTGGAAGGATTTTTTTTTTCAAAATGATGAATCCCAAGGCAAGCAAATGAATGCTTGTCATTTGAACAGGGTACCCTTTTTACGATCGAGGACAATTGTGTCGCCGCTTGGCGTAGATGGTAGCGCGGGGAGCTACAAAGTGAACGGTATAGGGTTCGATTTTTGCGTCCAGCTTTAGGATTTTCCCGTCTTCGCAACTTTGCCCTGCGAATAATTGAATACTATCGTGCACGTGTCTTGAATTTGTTAAGTGGTTATTTTTTAGCTAATGGTCAGGGACGGAGGAAAGTGTTCGACACGGAAATTGTTTGACAGGGAAACTGTTCGACCATGTTGGGTGTCGTTAAGTTGGGTTTTGTCAGACAACTTCCGTGTCGGACAACTTCCTGCATCTCAGTGGTTACTGTTCCGAAAAAAAGGAATGTATTTGATGAACGAACAGTCCCGCCACAATATCTGTTCTTGGAAGATACTTATCATCGTTACAATGGAATAATACGATAACAAAATAATGATATTTCAATCGTCAAGCAGTAATTGCCAATGGGCAAATACGGCCCATCCTAAGTTGGAAGCAGTAAAAAAATCATTTTTTGCTTTTTGGTCTTCGAATTCGAAGACCAAAAAGCATAAAATAATTTTTTTTAATAGATGATTTTTTTACTAGATTTCCACGAAAAACACAGTCTTTAAAAGACTGTGTTTTTCGTGGAAATCTAGTTTGTGGTGTATTTCTTTTGATTGAAGCAATTGGCGGATCGATTGGCGAGGCGGAGAGATTTTTATTGCGTCAAAGTGAGGAACGGTGGAAATCGCGTAAGCTTTGGCCTCCAAGGCAAGAAAACCTTTTAAGACAATGAAACTGTCGCTGTGTATCGAATGAAAGGATATTGCCTCCATACCTCGCTCGGAAAATCACTGGAAAGCGCAAATTTGAGGAAATCACCCTACTGAAAAGCGGAGAAGTTATTGCATTGCATTATCGATACGGAAAGCTAACGGGATATGAGAATATTTCCCCCCCTGTGAAGGACAAAAATAACCTTCCTCTGGATTTGAACCTCAATCCAGGCAACGTCATTTTCGTTATCTCTTTGGTAATTAAAGGTAAAAATAAAAGCGTTAATACCATCCTTTATGATTATCCTGCTTTATGCAGTATAATTTATTCTACGTCCTGGAAGCGAGTAAATCCTCGAAAAGTTGGCGTAAATTACGCTTGCTGTGTTCTTTTTGGCGCCTAAATTTGCAAAATTTGCGCTTTTTTAAAATTATTTTTAAGGGCGTGGAGTAAATTATGCTGCGTTCAGCCTGGAATTCCCGCGTTTTTTATAGTGTATTTTTTAGTAACATATATTTATTACAAGAGGACCATGGGGCGTAAATAATGAAAATTTGAAACAGCGCTTTTGGACGGGAAAACAACCTGTAAAACGCAGGTTTGGCTTCCGAAATGAGCCAATTTGATTAATTAACTTTATCGCAAACAGTATTTTTTATTTTGAGTCAATGCATGTCACTGGAAGCTCTAAAAATGAGAATTTTGTAGATTTACTATTATCTTTGATCTTTTTGAAAGAGTGACTACTGTTTCCTTAAGTTTTGAGATGGTCTGCCGTGTTTTTCAGCTCCTTCGTACACAATCACTGTTTGATCATAATTTGAAAAACAGTTTTCAAGAGATTTAGTAGGGTATACCTCTAATCCTTTCTGATAATGGAACCCGAAAACTCCTTAAAGCGAAGCTATTATAAAAGTCTCGACGTGCGTAATTTGTATTGAAATGAATGTAAATCCAAAGGAGGGAGAAAGGTGAATCCATCCGCCTGCATGCACAAACATCATTTAACTTAGCTATTGAAAAGTCGGTGAGAATTGCCATTAGCAGAGCAGCACACAGCGCTGCGCAGGATGTCAACCTGAATACGGTTCCGTAAGGAGATAAAGGATGTGCAATCGGAGAGCGAGTCGGATTTGCTCGCAAAAAAGTCAGATTATGTTGATTCATTGTGCCGGGCCGGCGCTCCCAGTCACTTCCAACCTCGAGCTTCCGCTTTCCGAAACGAGATTTTCATATTATTTTCATTCGTGAAAAACTGGCGCGCCGTTCGGTTTTACCTTCGGGCTGAAAGTTGATTCTTGAAAGGATTGCTGGTTCTGCCCGCGGTCGCGCTCATTCTATATGTCGGTCACCATTTTCGTTTTGATTGAGGAATCATTACCAAAGGGCTTGAATTTCTGTGGGGCTACGCTTAATTGGACTCAAGAACTCTGTACTTGTTCTTTCTACGCAGGCATTGTCTGCTTTCAGTCCTGATTAGTCTTCGCTCTTTCAGTGTGTTTCTATTTTTGAAACGTGGACGAGTTCTTTTCCTTACGTTTTGGCTTGCCGATGAACGTGAGTTTGTGCGAATGTATTCCCAGGTCAACGAATCCGTGTGAACATCTAGAATTTGACATCATGGCTATTTTGGATATCCATGGATGTATCCATACTAGCTATGGATATTCTTGCCCGATTCTCCTCGAAGAAATAACCATATACACGAATATCCAAGTGGATATACATGATGTAAATATGGATCTCCTCAGCCCTATGCATATCCCCATGTAAGTTATATATGTAACACAGATATATAACCATATTGATATCCATTAAAACGCATTCATACCCATAAGGAGGTCCATGTGAGGATTCTCAGACCAGGGGTATCCGTCCAGGCAAATTTTTGGAACTCCGTCAACTTTGTGGCGAAGCTTCCGTGATTGAGGAAAACCAGCCTTACTCTGTATTGTATATTATTCCGTTGAAACTCTCTGCGAACAGTGAAAATTCCTCCTCTGTGGTCACCAAGCCGAGCGAAGTGACAGTGGAGCAAGGAACATGATACAGAATATGGTGTCCGCGAAAAACACTTTTTATGCGGATCTTCGCTTGCGCCCTCTAATTGTTTTCCTTTTATGCCCAAAAGACACAGTGTAAAATCTCAGATCAATCGATTAATATTTAGAGGTCCCCCACATCGCTTAAAGTTTTGAAATTTTGGTAAAATTTGCAGAAAATTGGTATTATATGCGGTAATACTAAATATCTATTTTTCATTAATCGGTAGGGTTAAAATGTGCCTTAGAGCAGG
>Ga0058701_10002330_pt1 | contig 14290 bp, 3 predicted proteins | sample AgamicOrMae_FD_97039 | JGI IMG/M metagenome (GOLD analysis project Ga0058701, IMG submission 97039) | Agave microbial communities from Guanajuato, Mexico - Or.Ma.e | ecosystem: Host-associated > Plants > Phyllosphere > Phylloplane/Leaf | place: Guanajuato, Mexico | collected 2012-06-04 | reverse complement strand
TCAAATGCATGGCGTCATTTGCCTTCTTTGGAACTGACATCATAACTTCAAGACCATCCTTGATCTCATTCTGGCCCGATTCATCGCATGATTGTAATAAGTCTCTCAGCAGGAGCTGATACTTGGTTATCCTCTGCACGGGCTTGATAAGATAAGCCGATACTGAGTGGGTTACCTGATGAGCTCGTTGAAGATCGTTGAAGAATGTGCCTCCATGCTGAACAATCAATTGATTTGATTCGGGTTTGTTCTTGCAGTATTCTACGTAGATATTGAAGCTATTTGCCCAAGTTACAAAACAATGACCCACATCTTCAGGCATACTCTCATACTTGTCGAGTTCCTTCAAAAAGGTGTTCCGATGGAACTTGTGAATTTCCTCAATGTTTCCAAATATGATTGACTCTTTGTCTTTTATCCCAACAGGAAGTGAATCACTAGAGCGACGATAACCTTCAAGATAGATGCGGATACAAGTTTCTAAATCTTGCACATACGTTCTCTCGGTTGCTAAAAGCTCGGCCATGACAAATTCTTTCCTGGTCAAACTTTTTCGCTTTTGCTCAATTGAGATTGCTAGATTTCTTGTTTTCGCAATACTGTGTTGATCAATCAAATGGTTGTTATTGAGGCTGAATTCAGAGTTTGTATTTGGCAAGGCCGAAATGTGAAGATCCGCCAAGGCTTTCGAACCCTTCTGGATACTGTATTGATTGAGCCATCTTGGTGCACCATGCGATGAGCACAAGTCCGAACAGTTGGTTTCTTTCGAGCTAATGCTGTCACCCTCGACCCCGGAGTCTGAGTTTCGATCTTTGTTTGCATTATTATGCTTGTGGCTACTTCCGCCAACTTGAGATCTATTATTTGCAGACGAAAAGCTAATGTTCCTTGATTGTTGTTGCTGAGATCTCGAGCTATCGATGGAGTCAATCGTGGAGGAAGAGGTTTTAGAGGTGCTGGTGGACTTTACACTATCACCAGATGGCAGTCGCTGGAGTTCCTTTCTATCGCTTGCTAAGCTTGCCAAATTGTGCTTGTCGTTGAAGTATGTTGCTTTATACTCTTCATAGCGCTTAACAAATTCCTTGAATTTGGAATCTAAGTATTCGACGCACTGTTTAAGCACCGCAGCATGAGAATGACCCCGTTGAATGACGCTATAGCTCTCTTGACAAATCTTTCTAACGGCATCCTCTGTGCCTTGGAAAGAGTTTTCAAACTCACGGAATTGTTCATACTTGACAACGCCTCGCTTAGATGAAATGGCATCACTATTTTGTCGAATCCATTCTAACAGGTGGAAAGCACAATTCTCAACCAATGCAAATTGTTGACAATGATCAATTTGCGTCTTCCGCTTCGACCAATATCCAAGCACTCGGTTTTCCTGTTTCAATATAATCTCAAGCTCGCTTTTCACGCGTGATTCTGCGTTCCTTATAAGTGATCTTGATGCCTCTGTGTTAGAGGGGGAGTAAGTTCTTTCAGCACAACGTACAGAGTACTTGAGAAATCCCTCGGCCTTCCTTCTGACCAAGGTGCAACCCTTTAAGAAAGCCTCCTTCTGCTCACGGTGCTTTGCCTGCTGTTGCTGTATGATCAATGTCAAATTATTACCATTCCATTTTCCATTCAATGATTGAGGTCTCGATCGAGCTTCCTGAATACTCGCCTCTTGCAAACATTCGGCAACAGACTTGTTTGAATACCGCTCGATACCACAATAGTCTTCGTCCAATTGGTAATCGCTCTCCAAGCTCTCGAGTACTTCGCGAACTTTGTCAGATGTTCTATAAAAGTTGATGGCGCCTTTGATGAGCTTGAATCTATCTTCGGCATGGGTCATGAGCTGTTGCCACATAGACTCAACTTCCGACGTAATCTGATTGATGCTCTCCTCTTCAAAATAATCGGCATGTATCAAAGCCTGAGCTCGTTGTTTGAATTGCATAGTGCTTGCATGAGACCGTTCGAAAGCTTGCTGAAACTTCTCATGAGATACCTTGAGTTCTTCAGCCTCTTTCAGAGACAAGGGTATGTGAAACGATGCTATAAGCATCGATTCTCCTTTCCTGATCCATGATTGTACCTGCTGGGCATCAACTTCGAATTGACGAAACTTGATCGAGTATTCTATGTGCAACCGCCTACAATCAGCCAATTCGTCAGCCTCTTGGGCCCTCTGATCCATATAATCGACTAGTAGAGTGATCTGATCGACCGCACTTTGCTCTTTCTCTACGACTATGGTACAGCTAGACTGCTTCAGTTCGTCAATGAGCTCTTGTCCTCTTTTGATAATCCTAAACACTAGTTCGCGCAACTTCTTCGACGTTGTGTTATGTAGTGCCAGTATTTTTTCGCCTGATTCAACACTTTGAATGTCAGGTAATTTTTGAGCAGTGTTTTGCATATCCTCGATCGCGATATCCAGCTGTCTCGAGGCTTCCAAGACATCCCTCTCGTAAAGCTTTAGTTGCAAACATAGATCTAGACCACCTCGGTGCTTGTTGAAATAGTCTTCTGTTCTTCTGAGATCCTCACCAAGTCGGTTCACTATGTTTTCTATGGTTTGTATACTGGTAATCAAGGAGGTCACAGGGTTGGTAGTGGTAGCATTGGTTGCATCCACATTCGTATTGTCTGTTGAAGATGAACTCTTTTGAGATGATGATGAGGGTGCTATATTTGAGCTAGTTGAGGGGTGTGGATGAGTGCAGTTGTTAATTAGTTGACCATTGGGGTTTGGCGTATTGGAATGCTGGTTAGATGCAGACGAGCTATTGCTCGACTGACGACTATGATGGTGATGAATGGATGGCTGCGTTCGCGTCGAATGATGACTGATGCTGGAAGCCTCGCCATTTGCACCTGATTGCATAAGTTGACGTTGACTACCTATCAGATTACTGCTATTAGAGCCCTGGGATGACTTTGAGCTTGATGAGAACACACGTCCTTGTGTGTTCAAAGATTCAAAAAAATATTGCGCCAGCTGATCATTGTTGGCGGCAAAATCAGCTAACCTGTTCTTGAGCAGATCCAATATGGCATTTCCCTGCTCTAGAACACGATTGACTGAGCTGAAGATGTTCTTCTTCTTATTATCCAACTGCAAAATAGCGTCCCTAGCGGACTCAACGGTATCCGGACATTGTAAGCTAGAGGCCTCGATCACAATAAGTAGTTGTCTAAATTGTTCAAGCCTTTGACTCACGTGTAATTCGTCCTTATAGAAATTTGCTACTTGGTTGAGCAAATTTTTACGCTGATCCACCTTTTGAGCAAACTGTTGGATTTTACTGCCTAAGTCGTTAGCCAATCTGCACATTTCCTTTGAATCACAAGTGCCAGCCTGAGCCAATTCATGGGCTGCGGTTAGCAGTTTACCAGCATTTGTATAGGTGTTTTGCGCAACCTTGTCAAAATGCTCATAAGAGCTTTGGAGAGCTCTAGTCTTCTGGAGATTCCTACCGACACCAACATGTTTATTGAGGAATCCTTCGCCATGCGTGTCGATCCACTCGATCACTTGTTTTACATCTTCGACTAGTAGAGTGATCAGATGATCGATATCCATCTTGAGGATACGTTAATTTGAATAAGTTATCTTGATGTCGTCTTCTTGATTTTCGGCTAAGGGTAATGCCTCTAGTTAGTAATTTGTTGTAAAATTAAGTCATGATGGGAAGTATCAATTGTGTAGATTGAGGGGATCATTAAAATAAATGGATCTGAGTCTCAAAAATAATGAGCATCTATATGGCAGTGTTTTAGAAATGTCTCGATTCACGATCCTCGATAGACCCATTCTGGTGTCCGATATCGAATCATCTATGTTAGTTGTTTGTTATAGTTAAATGCATCATGAGATTCATGAGTTGACGTTTGTATAAGACATGGGACAACTCTATCGCTCTTAGCTGGAGATTTTTCAGAGATTTGCCCGAATGGACTAAATTATGCTTCTATATTATTCATCTATTGGCGGTCGATTTATCGTCTAAGTAGATATTTCAGACTGAATCTAGAATTATAAATATATATATATATGTAGGGATATTAAGTATTTGTATTTTTTGCTAAAGGATTGATAACGCAAAGTTACATGAGATTTGGCAAGTCACAGCGAGAAATAATTTCCCCTATCCACCGCGCACGCCAGCAGCAGCAGCACTTCACCTACTGCGCCAACAAACAGACGTAATGCGCTCCCCCTGACAGTGGATCGTTATTCACTTTATTGCTAGTTGTGATGTTTTAATGAGTTTGGTACATCTTTGGCTTGCATTATTTAGAATCGAATGTATCAATGTTAACCTGCTCCTGAGTGATGATATCTTACTGGTGCTAGCATTGATATCATCTGTTAACTTTTCATCAATTTTAATGGTATCCAATGTGGAGTTCAGTAGGTCCAATTGAGAGTCCAGCTGACACTGCGATTGGCTGACTTTCAACACTTGATCATCTATATCCGTTATGATTTTGGCAAACATATCCTTCATCCTATCCCGAAGGATCGCTCTATCTTCCTCACTGATGGCTGTTGTTTCCTCCATTTGATGTGAGTGCTATGAAATTTTCTGATCCTGCCGAAAGTTTATTGCAGTTCAGATATCAATTTATCTCTATCCTCATGTGGCTTACCTGTTCAATTTGACCATAATTATTGTTATTATTTGATACCTGGTGCCCAATTGACAGATGTTATTGTTTGGCCTAGTTTAAGTCCATCTTTCTCTGCCACTCTGTCAGTCTCCTCCCCGAATGATACGCGCGCCACTGCTCACACGAGCTCGAACAGTCTGATCCTCTTTCGTGTAACTGATTCAGTATTATTATCTATCTTAGCAGATATAGTAATAATGTTTTATGCAGTTATATTAGACTCATGGGATAAGCACGACAATTTTGGCATCTTGTCGGACCCTGATGAGAAGGAGTTTATCTTCTCTGACGTCAACAAAGCAACACAAGTCCTGAAGAAATACAAAAATTCCCGCATGAAAGCATGTAATACCTATGACGAGGCCATCAAATGCATACGACATCCTCCGAAAGATGCCCTCAGAAAGGAGACATGTGCTGAATTAGACGATAGCGACCAGGATCTATCCTCATCGTTGGAAAGTTTATCACTCAACAACAGATCATTTGGTGGAGGAGGCTCACCGGTACCAAAGAGTTCCACACCCACAGGCACTCCCACTCAGACAAAGACAAATGAGAAACCATCGGCTGACGAAGCCGAACCCGTATTTCCCTCAGCAAAGCCACCACTGTTGAACAATCTAAGACGCAAGATTGAAGCTGGTGATTATGAATTAGTGGACGAAATAATATGGTCAAATCCGAGATCTCTCATAACCTGCTCAGATTCTGCCGTCTACCTGATGGCCGGTCCCAAATATAATGCGGCACATATATCGGCGCGTGCCAATAAGCCGGATATATTAGCACTTGTATTGGACACAGTGACGAATTTAAAGTTTGTTCGTAAGCTATATCCAAACGAATCTGATAGTAACCTACAAGATCGTGCTAATCATCTGATAGACTCATATCTGAACACGCCGGATCCCAGGCAAGGGAATACGCCGCTACATTTTGCTTGTAAATACGGCTACTACAAGGTTGTTCGAGTATTACTAACTTTCGAAGGCTGTGATTTAACTTTACGTGATTCAAATGGTTTAACTGCTGAAGAGAGCACCTGTACACAATATAAAAAGACCACCAGTAGCACCAACGGAAAGGGAGGTGGAACAGGAGACACCGCTGATGACGATGAGAACGAGGTTGAAAAGGCTAAAAAGAAGATCCTCGGCTTGTTTAAGCGTCAATTGAATATGCCAGCATTTCGTGATCAACTTCGCAAGAGACTTACAATGGAGAGGCGCCGTAGCAAGGCCAACTCATCCATGGACTCGTCTATGGATACCTCTCTTTCTGACATGAACGATAGCTTTTACAAATCTCTCTTATTGAACCAGACAACCACGGACTAGGGTGAAACAATTGAGAGGACTTGCATTCTACTCAAAGCACACAGAGAATAGTGATTGGCACACTATTGATAGTTTTTTATAGAGGATAAATAAATTCCAAGATGGACTCGAGCTTGAGGCGTAACGAAGTTTCGCAGCTAAACTCTTTGTCCTTGTCCCATTGTCTTCGACAAGTCCGTCCATTGAGCCGACAGCTCAAATACCGGACAGTGTTTGATCCGTCAACTTCCAGTGTACGTCTCTCTCTTTTCTTCCCACGTCCCTCATCGATAAGGCACAGCCACTCGAGCAATCAATGTTTCCGCCAAGACTCGTTGCAATTGGTCCTTTGAGGATGGCTTAGTGTGAAAATTTTACTGTAAAAGTCTACTATAATTTAGCATAATTTATGTCAACTTGATGATGCTTATCTGCCAAATAAGTCCAACTTGAGCCACAGATTTCTGTGTCCCGGGCCTGGAAAAGCTTTGCGCCCTAAGGGCTGCACTATTTGCAGGGATTTTGTCTGAAATCGATGTGAAATCCACGGGCGTTTCTGGCCATGTTTGAGACAAACCTGAGCAGAAAGGGGCCTGAGGTGGTGTCTGTTATGATGGTGGAGCCAGCAGAGCCAGTCGCCCCATTGAGCGGTTCCTGATTGTGGAAATCAATGGTAGCCAAGCCTTGTTGTCCTCTGTTGTGGGTGAGCACTTGTTGCTGCTGGCCGTTGGGCGAACCGAGTAGGCTCATTTGTTGTTGTGTCAACATGATTTGCTGTATCAGCGCCGCCTGCTGCTGTTCCAGATTGTTATTGTTAGCACCAATTCCAATTCCATTTCCATTTCCATTGGCCAACTGTCCATTGGTTGCATTGGCCAGCGACTGTTGTTGTTGCAATCGGGCAAGCTGTTGCATGAGGAGAGCGTGTTGCTGTTGCAACTGTTGCAACTGGAATTGGTTTGAGTTTCCATTGAAGGAGTAATTGGAAAACTGTTGCTGCTGTTGCTCATAGAACTGAGAGTTGCTGGACCCAGTGGCACTTGGCTGGCCACTGCACAGTCTCACGCCGCCTATGAGAAGGTAGTCGTCGCGGCACTCTGTTGAAAGGGGCCCCCCGGCGCCCGCCCCTTGCCACGAGGAGGCGGCCGAGTCGCTGGCGTTCCCGTAGAACTGTTGGCCACCCACGGCGAAGGGCGACAGTTGGCCCGTCTGTTCGTTTCTCGACAGGGCGTAGGTGATGGAGCAGAAGCCCGACTCCTTGCGGATGCAAATGGTGTAGTCCAGGTCGTTTGGATAGCCGCCGAACTGGACGGGCCCCAAGCTGTACTCGAGTGTGGAGAACCTATTGGACAGCTGACCTTGTCTGGCCTGGAGGAAATTTCCATTTCCGAACTGCAATCCGTAGGGTGCCAGCTGTTGTTGTTGTTGTTGTTGTTGTTGGAATTGTTGTTGTTGCTGGAATTGCAGTTGCTGCTGCTGGCCACTGGCGGCGGCGGCCAGAGCCAGTTGCTGCTGAGACTGACTGTCAAGCGAGTCGAAGGGGTTGAAGTTGGGCCCCGCGGTGGCCAGGTCGTCGTCGTAGTTGAAACTCTTGATGGTTCCATGGGTGCCCATGTAGTACTGGAGACAGTGGGCGGGGGCGGCGAAGTCTGAGCGGCAGGGAATTTGCGTGATGAGGATCTCGAAGGAGCGTCTGTAGTTGTGGCCCATCATCATCATGTGCAGGGTGATCACGCCCGACTCGTCCACGCCGATGTAGTAGTGTTGGCCGTCGTTGAGGCCGCAAATTTTCGGGATCACATAGTTCTCGTTCTGGCCCGACACGACAAACATGTCCTGACTGCAGTTGCCATTTGTCGGCTTCCCAATATCAAAGCGGAGCATGTCCAGCCGGAACTGGCACACGCCCTTGTCCAGCTTGCCGATCTTGGCCCGGCACATGCGGCTCTGCTCGAAGGGGGCCGGATAATTGGGGTTCCTGAAGTAGACGAAGCGTTCGGCGGCAAACTGGCCACAAGTGACGTCGAACAGGCAGCACACGTGGCTGGATCCGGTGAGAAAGTCGTGCTGTTGTTGTTGAAATTGTTGGAACTGTTGTTGTTGTTGTTGTTGCTGGTTTTGGCCCTGCAATTGGGAGTTTTGGTTCTGGTTGGCCGAGCTTGGAAATGGGTTGGCCGAGGCGCCGCAGCGACCCATTGGGGTGCCGCCGCGCTTGATGCACTCGCTCGCCTGGTAGCACGTGCCGTGACGACCGTCCGCCGCCACGCACTGGTCGACGCGCGCGACGTTGCTCGCGGCCAGCGCGCCCAAGTCTTGCCCCCCGAAGACAGTCCCCGGCGTCTGGCCGGCCGCCTGTTGCTCGGCCAGCCCGAATTGGAGACCACCTAGAGCGCCGCCGCCGCCGTACTGCTGCTGCACAGTGGCCGGCGACTGGCCCACCAGCGAGTAGCCCGTGTTCTGCAGCCCATTCGGGCCCCCGAAGTTGGCCGGCTCCAGGCCGAAGGTGGCGGCCAGCTGGTCGGCCAGACTGAGCCCCGAGCTCGCCGACTGCTGCTGCTGCTGCTGGAACAGGCCGCCCGTCTCCTCGTCGAGCTGCTGCTGCTGAGGTCGCCCGCCGAACTGGCCCCCGCCGGAAGCCAGCGGCTGCGCCCCCTGGCGTCTGGTGAAGCCCGAGCCGAAGTGGGCGCCCTGGCGGCCCGCGAAGTGTTGGCTTGGCCGGATGCTTTGGCCTGGCCTTGAGAAGGGCTGGAAAAGGGGCGTCTGGAGGCCAAGATTGAAGCCCGAGGGCTGCCCGAAGGACTGTGGCTGCCCGTAGGACTGTTGCTGGCCGCCGAAGGTGCCCGCTTGGCCCTGGGCCCCGAGCGCCAAGCTTGGCGCCGCGCCCAAGCCAAAGGGCGAGCCACCGGGCGGCAACTGGGCCACGCTCAGCTCGGCCGGCTGGTACTGGCCCGTGTGCGGGTTGTAGGCGAAGGTGGTGGACATGAGGGGCGTCTGTTGCTGCAGGAAGTGGGCGGCGCCCGAGGCCTGCTGGATGGGGAGCGCGTTGGCGGGCAGCGCCGTGCTCACGCTCGTCTGCTGGCTCTGACCATTTCCCGTCTGTTGCTGCACTTGTGGCTGCTGCTGCTGCTGCTGCTGCTGCTGCTGTTGTTGTTGTTGCTGCTGCTGCTGGTTGTTGGCTCCTCCGGTGGACTGCTGCTGGAGCAGCTGCTGCGTCTGCTGCAGACTGGCGCCCGTCTGGGCGGCCTGGCCGCCCGGGGGAGCCGCGTTTCCTGCCCCGCCGGCCGCCAAGTAGCGCGAGTTGAGTCCGCCGCCGGCCGCGCGCTCGGACAGGCCCACGAGGGCGGCCTGGTTGGTGGTGCCGTTGCTTGGGGGCGGCGCCGGCTGGTTGCCCGCGGCGGCCGCAAGCAGACTGGGCGCACTCGCAAGCACGAGCCAGAGGGCGGCCCACGCAGTGCACAGGCCCAGCGCGCGCCTCCTCCTCAGAGTGTCCATCTTCTTTGCTGGAAACTTTGCGCTTCTGAGTTGTGGCAAACTCTTGAGTTTAATAATTTTCCTAAATTTAGTTGTTTCAGAACTCTGAAAATCTCCACCAATTTTTGGGCCAATATCTATCTTCCAATAGATATTGTTTTTCAATAAATAAATGCACTCTTATTATGGAGAAACAAACTTCTCTTTGTTAAGAACTTTTCCTTTAGATATACTCTATTCAGAGTATGATAGTGTATTCTTTTTTAGATATATGCCAATTTCTCAGATGACTGCAAACTCTCCGAGCGCAAACTTTGCAATGGATATGATGCAATGCATAGGATAACTGCACCACAAGATGCTTTGGGTGATTCTGCCAGAGACTGTTGCAGGCGAGCCAAGTGGACTGAAAAAGAACTCTCGGAAGGATTATTATAGACTGTGGAGGCTGCGAAGTGGCGTCTGTTGCACATCCGCCTCTGGCTAGAGTTTGTGCGGCTCGAAACTCGGACGAGTTGCTGGAAAGCCGCCCCGAAGCTTAGGACGTCTGCCAATACCGATCGAGAGCTCGATATTGGCGTCCAACATTTGATAGCTCGGTGTCTCAAATGGTGGCCGTTCAAATGGCGCCAAATGGGACAAGAGCGGCCGATGGGTGTCGATGGGGTGCTCATTGTTTGCCGCGAGCGAGGTGGATGGACTCTGGTTGGTTGACACAATCAGCGTTGAGACAACGCCCCAATCGAGCAGCAAAGAAGAGACAGAGGCAGTCCCTAACGGAAGTGGCGGCGGCCAAAGGAGACGCACGCATCTGCATGTGTCCGTTTTCTGCGTGGCGCCGCACAGAGGCTCTTGTGCGGCATTGCGTCGCTCACTGTGTGCAGACCAATAGAGAAGCAGACCAATGGAAAAGTATCAATCCAATTGAGCTCCAGCTCGTTCCGATGGAGCGCCGATCGTTCCAATGGGCCAAGAAAACCGGAATGGCGGCCCAAACAGTGCAGCAGACTATCCGACGGATGAAGGCAATGCGTCCGGCGGCGGCGGCAGCAAAATCGAGTGGCCACCCAATGCGGAGGGTCAGCCGGCGAGCTAGATGTTCGCGTGCCAAAAAACCAATCAATCAATGGGGGTAAAGTCAATAGACTCGGTGGGGCAAGTTTGGCTTTATTCACTTGGCGACTGTGCCTGTTTTTCTCTCTCTCTCTCTTTCCAGGGCAACATGGGCAAATGTAATAATAGAGGTAATAGCAAATGGGGCGCTTGGAAGCATTCGTCTAATGCTTGCTTCTTTGGAACAATGTGGCAAAAATCTTTGTATAAAGACGTGGATCACATTTGGGCCATGCACGCGTATTCCCCTTGTTCTGCGTGCATGTATTAGTATTTGTCTGTTCGCTTAACCTTTTTCCTGTACTTCTGCAAAGGTTGTTTCTATAACGAGTACACAATTCTTACTTATATTTTTTGGGCATATATTTTGCAAAATCTGATTCTGATTCCCGCACTGACTTGTTTGCAATGCTCCATTTGGCCAAAATAAGCCCTCGTTTCGTGCCACAACACTCGGTCGCCGATCTCCGTCATTTCCGATACCTGTCTGTCGCAACGATCTCCACTTTTGCCGTGATAACTAGCAACGTAACATTTTTCTCCTAACATTTGCAAGTTGCAACCTTATTCATTTTCCCATAGAAACCCATAGGAACTCTGCGCGCGATGTGCATTGAGCGCCGCACACAGTCTATGGGCGCACCAGCAGAGCACAGCGCCCACTTTGCCGCACACAGTCTATGGACGCAGCAGCACACAGCACTCACTGTGCAGCGCCCAGTGGGCAACAAGTGGCCCCCTTGGGCCCAAGTCAACCAGCCATTCAGCCGTCGGCCGAGCTCTGTTTCTCTCTGGACTTGGCGTCCCAGTAGAGGAAGTTGTTGCGCAAATTCTTCGTCTGCGTGCAGGCCAGAAACTGTCTGTTGAGTTTCCGCTTGGGCTTGGCCGGGGCGCCACAATCGCCGCTGGGCGACGTCTGCCCCTCCTGCCCCTCCTGCTGCTCCTCGTCCTCGATGAGCCAGTACTTGGTCTGCTGGTACACCGTCTCGCCGGCTAGCTCGGCGTCTGTCTCGCCAAGCGAGCCGCCCCTCGCACATGCCACGGGCCCAGACTCGCCCTCGTGGGCGCGCGGGAAGAAACCGGCGGCCGCGTACGAGTGGCTGAGGGGCCCCACCAGATGGTTGATGAAGGACTTTTGCAGCTCCGGCAGACGGGGGTCCGAGCGGTCCATGTAGAGCGAGACGGGCAGGTTGAGGGCGCGCTCCTCGTCGCCCTGCTCGTAGAACTCCTGCGCAATGCGCTCCGTCCACTGGCAGTGCAACTGGTGGCCCTTCATTGGTCCATTAACGTCGGCCAGTTTGATGATAATCTCCATCACCAGAAGACGGTCACTCTCGCAGAACCAGTCGATGTTGTGGCGCTGGCCAAGATCGTTGAGTTTCTTATTGAAGGCGCTCACTAGTTCGTAGTGGCGCATCAAATCGGTGGCCAAAATGAGCTCGATGATCATGAAGCGGAAACGCTTGAATTCGTCCTTCTCCAAGTTGCACAGCCAGTTGAAATTGTCGCCCGAATAGAAGAGGGCCCAGGCGGCGGCCGAGTGGTGGTTCTCGAGCACCGAGCGGTCGTTGTAGAGGAGCGCCAGGGGCGAGTTGGTGGCCACCAGGAAGGAGTTGGTGCGCCCAGGGTGCTGGAAGTCGTGCATCGCCGCCGCCGTGTACAGGGCCATCACTTCGAGCGCCGTCAAATTGGCCCCCATGATCCCGAAGGGCAACTCCGAGTCAGCCGCAGCCGCCGCCGCAGCCACCACCACGGCCACAATGTGGTTGTGCAGCTGGCTCACAAAGGGACTGTCTGCGGGGGCCGCCATTTGGGTGATTGCGGGAAAAGGGGGCGTGGCAACCCGCAGATCATCGGTGGTGGGCGTGGCCGCGGGCTTTTCCTCTCCAGAGACTAGCTGCGATGCTGCGGGCGTGATGGTGGCCTTGTCCTTAATCATTTGGGCGCCTTGCTGACTGTCTTGCTGACTGCCCTGCTGACTAGTAGTAACCAAATGCGGCTTGGTGGTGGCCAGCAGGTTGTCGTAGTGCTCGATGAGGTCGAGGGGCACCTGGCAGAAGTTGTCGATGGGCTGCGAGGTGAGATAGTAGACGGCGTGCAGGACGTCGGCCGCGTGCAGCCGGTTGTGGTAGGGCTTGTCGTGGTAGCCCTGTTCGAGGGCGTGGAAGAAGTTGAAGAAGGCCTGTTTGGGGATCTTGAAGGAGTCGAAGAAGCCCGAGTCGAAGAAGATGCGGTAGCTTAGCTTGGACAAGATGGCCTGCTGGTAGCGGTCGACCAGTTCGAAAATGGGATAGTTCCACTCGTAGAGGCGCGCCAACATGCTCGATCCAGACTCCAGCTCGTCCAGGTCGTACTGCGCGTCCGCCAGCACAAACAGTCGGCCCTCCTCCTCCTCCTCCTCCTTGACGAGCTCCTCGCTGGACACTTCGCCTAGCTGCTCGCCAAACTCTTCGCCCAGCTCCTCGTCAAGCTCGCCCCCAAACTTTCCCGCAAACTCCCGCTCACTTGCTGCACTGGAGGGGGCGAAACTCGCCACTTCCGGTTTGGGTCCCAAACCGGAAGTGGCCGATTTCGGCCCACTGGCGGCGAGGGCGTGGCCCTGGAGCGAATCGAGCTGTTCCTCGTCGTCGAGCTCCTCGTCCTGTTCGGCCACGATGAGCGGCTCCGAGCGGCGGGCGCGCGCGAACCGCGCCCCACAGGCGGCGGCCGCCTCTTCCGGTTCGCTGCGGGCCTCCTGGGCGGCCTGGTCTTGAGCCGAGACGCCCGGAAGCCTGTCTGCGGGGCGGCCGCGCTTCCGGGGCGCCTCGTCGATGGAGCTGGAGGAGCGCAGCTTGCGCAGTTGGTCGCGGAGGCGCGTCGAGGCGGGCGCCACGGGCGGCGCCTGCGCCCCCGACCACTGGGGCTGGCGCGGCTCCTCGGCGGCCGCCTGCAGCTGGCTGCTGCGCTTCCGGTGGAGCTTGTCGCGCGTTCCTGGCAAGGCAGACTGTCCGCCGGGCTGGCCAGCAAGCTGGCCAGCGCCAGTCAGTTGCCCCGTTAGCTGGCCGGCGAGCCCCTGTTGGTGCAGCTGCACCTGGTGGATGGCGTGCACGGAGCGGCGCCGGCGGGTGGCCATGATGAAGTTGCCGTTGCCCGTGTCCAGGTCGGCGCCCTGGGCCCAGAGGGCGTGCATCTCGGGGTCCATGGCGCCCGGCTGCAGCTGGAACTGGCCCGCGGGACACGCCTCCGAGGAGGCCGAGCGGCCGGCCGCCTGCGACGAGAGCCGCCGCTGCTCCAGGCTGGCGCACGAAGACTCCACAATGGTGGGCGCCCACGCGCCCACTCGGTCGCCCCGCTCGCGTTCCTCCTCCTGCCCTTCCGGCGACGTTTCCGGCGCGCGCGGCTCGCCCTCTGCAGCAGCTCTTAGTGCAAGCGCGGGCCGATTTCCCGCAGCCACGCCCCCCCGCTCGCTCGCGTCCGAGTCTGAGCTGGACGGGTCGTCGCGCGGCCTTTGCGCTAGGGCGAAGCGCGGCTGCTTGCGGCCCGCCCGCGGCCGACCCTTAGGGCTCATTTCCGTCCCCGAGACTGTCTCGCGGGCGCCCGGCGAGGCGCGACCGCCCTCCGCCCGCAGGCCAACTCCAGTGGGCGGGGCGGCGGCCGCGATCGAAGCGGCCGAGATGGCCAGCTTGGCGTGCGGCTGCCTGTCCGTGGCCGAGGTGACAAATTGGGCCTGTTTC
>Ga0058701_10002329_pt1 | contig 14294 bp, 7 predicted proteins | sample AgamicOrMae_FD_97039 | JGI IMG/M metagenome (GOLD analysis project Ga0058701, IMG submission 97039) | Agave microbial communities from Guanajuato, Mexico - Or.Ma.e | ecosystem: Host-associated > Plants > Phyllosphere > Phylloplane/Leaf | place: Guanajuato, Mexico | collected 2012-06-04 | reverse complement strand
GAATGAATGATAATAAAGTGCAAATTTTAAAGCCTCACAGAAGTCTCTTCTTTTTTATAATATTGACATTTTTCTCCACAATTAATTAGAATCTTTTCTGCAAGTTTTGTTGATAAATGTTTACTTGCTGTAAAACCTTTCTCTTGGACCAGCTTTTCCAAATGGGCTATTTTTGATGCACTTATGAAATGACCATTTTATTACAGAAATATTCATTTAATTTGTGTTATAAAAACATATTTTTAAGTTTGCCTGTACTACAAGTTTCATCAGTTCAATCATTCTTTTTTTACAAATTGTTTATGGCAAAACAGTTTGCTTGTTCCTTTAAGTTATATGTTTGAGCTTTCCCAGAAACGTGTTGCCTAAATTATTATTATGCTTCCTTTTTTTTGCCTCCAGCTCCATTTTGCTCCAGACGCCTACGAGCTACAAAGACAAGACGGGGTTATCAAGCTCAAATGGAACGCTGTGCCTACCGTCTTTTTAAAATCCAAAGGCGATGCTCCTGACGTCACAATGACGTCGGATCGCGTCTACTCTACAAGTCGCCAAGAGAGGCAGGAACGGACCAACTCCCGGCGAAAGGTTTTAAAAAGCATAAATGCCTCTATCCCCGATCATGTGTACGCCGCTCCAGAACCCGGCTTGTCTAAAACCCCTCCAATCAACACTGTGGGCAATCAGCAACCGTCTCAAGAAGAGGAAACGCCTCGATCTCCGTCTCCCCGAGCTGAAGAAAGTGATGACGACATGGTTCGATTTCCGACTCTTCTAGTCCAAGAAACTGAAGACGACATGGTCCGATTTCCAACTCGCCGAGTTAAAGCACCCAAATGCCCTGAATTGATTAATCTCGATGGAGATTCGTCAGCTTCGGCATCAGAGGTGCAGGAAATTCCTCAAAATGCAATTAGAATGGGCGTAGTGAATGGCAACGTTGTCTTAGCGCTGCCAGACGGGCTTGGTCTAGCCCCGTTGGTAGGCATGGAAACTCTCCCAGAGAGTAAGAATGTTTCGGACTCGGAAGTAGACAAAGTCCAGATAAAACGGTTAACTGACGAAAACGCCAAGTTGCAAGAGGAGCTGAATAAAGTGAAACGGTATGCAGAGAGGTTGCTGTCCCTGAACGCGCGACTGAGACAGCAAAACAGGGTCACCTCGCGGGCGTACCGCAGGATGAGAAACATGATTATTCGTGCTAACGAGGATCTCAACAACCCATTTAGCGATGATGAGACCATAAGGGAGGAGCGATTCAACGAAGAATCCGACGAAGACGCTGAGCTTTCAGGAACAAAGTGTGGATCTGCAGTTCGGAAAAACGTAACGAAACCGGTGCCGTATACTGCAGTGGTCAAGGCGCTTAAGCAAAAGAGAAAAGACGGTAGTAGTAACGAGTTACTGAAACTCGTAACTCAGTTTGTACCGAACGGAAGTCCTCAAAATGACTCCACGCGTAGTGAATGCAACGCAACCGACGAAGTTTTTTGACGTTTCGTGAAATTTTTCTCTTACCTCTAATCCGTCGACTAGCATCTTGGCAAGCCGATTTCTGTGCTAGAGACATTACTGTGATAGCCGGCCCACGGTGTGGGGCCTTACCCTGCGCGAAACGCTTTAGATAAGATTCGTTAATGTGTTCTGGAGTTCCTTCTTGTAGGAGGAAAAACACTCATGTAAAATCGACTGTAACGGGTCAGGGTTTATTCTTGCCCGACTCTCTGTATTAGATGTAAAATTGTCAAACGGTGTTTTGTGGCAGGTTACGGACGTATTGTGTCGTCTGTGCCTATGTTAGTCGAAGTTCTCTGTATGTAAGGCCGGAAGTCTTTAAGCCTTTCTCTTGGAAGCTCTTTCATGCGTCCCCGAGGCGGTTAGACTTTGTCGACTCATTAAGATGAAAACTTTGGCTTCCATTCGAGAAATGTTTCCAAAGAGTTTTTTCTTTGCTCAGGGCGTGCGTTAGCTTCTCCAACCAATTCCTAACAAAATTCTTGGATTTGAAAGATGATTAAGATGAGGGACTATTTGGGAGCGGTGACTGGAATTCAGAGTAACATGCTGAACGGGCTGACCACCCTTCCCAAAAATCCCCAAAACAACTGAAGAAAAACTTCCTAACCTTTACAGGGTAGTCTTTGTTGAGAAACGGAACTCGGCCACGCGATCAATCTGTAAAAACTTCAAACTGCCAAGAAACTCAGTAAACAAAGGCCTCTTTTAAGGGAACAACGAACTTCTCTGGTGGCAAGATAAAACACTATAGCTGCCTCTCTAATAGAACGGAAAAATTCACTGATTTTACCATAAACTTTCCAGGTCCATTTTCATTGGCATTCAGCTTTTTTTGTGAGCGTTCTCATAAGAGCATCTATTCTGTAGTGCAAGTTCCCAAGTCTGTGACCATCATCTCTCGACAGTCAGACTGCGATGATACTCGATTTAAAAAGATGAGTATCAAATATAATGTAGGGATTGATAATTCAACAGGGTTCACAAAATTCCTTGACCATATCCAGCTTTTATAACTTTGAAGGCTAAGGCCGCAAAGTCACGGCCGACTACAAAAAAAAAAGTTTCTTGCACCTGTTCCATGACTTTTCCCGACCGTTTATTTCGCTTTTAAGGTGTGGCCACCCCAGCTCAACAGAGTGCTCTCCATGTTTTCACATCAACGGCCGACCCAGCCGTTCACCGAATTCACTGTCAACACTTGAACAATTCTGATCACTTATTCTAAAAGTTCCTTATTAGCTAGTAACCCTTGTGATTCTCGAGCGCTAGAGTGAACTAACTGTCAATCTGAGAAGGTGTGATGGTGGTCAAACAATAAGAATTTTATCTGGCTGACACTCATCGGAACCACCAATGATCTTCACATATCTGAAATTGCCGTATCTTTTAATTCCGTGTTGAACTTCTAATAGTTATTCCTCTTCCCGCGTGTTTTCGTCGTTGTAGCTGTGGCAGGAAATATGTTTGGGTAGCGCATCATTCTTTATGTATGAATTGGTATTGTTTATTTTCTATTATTAGAGGTTTTTAATAAAATAGTTTTCCTGCATTAAAACTTATTGTAAATAGAGAAAAGGTACTAAAATCTTCGTGGGTTTGCAAAGTTTTTTTTCTTCTCCCTAGATAAACAAAATTTGATGCCACTCCAGGGCAGTAGACATAAAAAATACCCTACGCAGGATTGCCAGTGAGTCACTTCAAAAACTTTTTGTCACATAACTATTCTTGTCACTATCTGTCACTTGTCCGTAAATTTTGCCACTTTTTGACAAGATTGTGAAAATTCACTTTGGCCCCATTCGTTGAGATATTTGCGCGGATCACCTTCAAATATCATCGCTCACTTCATACATATATCACTCCTGAATTGAAATGTAAAATTCCTCTCCCAGAATCGTCCTAGCATAAGTTTGAGCTTTTCTCGGGAGTTCGTGGTCACAATTTTTTTCTTAGCCGGGATTTTTGAATACACACAGGTTTGAATTGTTTTTAAAAGGTCCCTTTTGGGTTACAATTTAAAAATTTGTTTATACTTTCGCCTGGCTAAAACGTGTCTAACATCATCTTGATGAAAATGAAACTCTACTGGCAGCCTTGATCCTACGGTTCCAATTACTTCATTAAGTATTTCATTGACTTCCGGTTTTCTGGTAGCATATTCTACCAATAGCTTTTGCAAATACACAGTTTTCACACCTTGAAAGCTACACGAATAATCACAGGAAAACAACTTTTAGTACGACCAAACATTGAGTAAATTTCTCACAGCAATCAACCCTTTAGACAAATTACTTAATTTTTAACATCAAATCTGTTAATTCGGTTCAAAGCCAACTCGATTTCCCCAAAAGTCAATCTACTAACAAAAATCATTCTTCACCGTTCAAACGAGAAGAGGGAAACGAAATACTTGTGACTATGAACAAGCTTACGTTTTTTTTTTTTAATTATATAGTCTCTGGTAGAACAGATATTTATATCAACTCATATAATGACTGCCTGGATTTTTCAATTCATGCAAATACTTTTTAGATCCACACAAAAGTACAAATTCACACATAATACTAGTTCGGTTAATTTCCGCTTACGGGTTTTCCGGCGCTGTGAAGGGTAGTTTGACACCTTTTTGTATGCAGTCTAGTAGCCACACAGGCGCAACTCTCACTTTCGAAAGTTTATTTTTGGAGGATTTTACTGGTGGCCCGATTACTACCGACGCTTCCTCTAAAGTCTTACTCAACGTACCCCCAGTGAGGAGAATGAGATCCTTAAGGTCCCGGGGACGCGGCTGGCTTGCAGAGCTCACGAAGATCGGACCCACGGAAGACAGCAAGTCCCATTTGCCCAGGCCACTCGGGCTCTGTCGTAGCAACCGCCGTTCCTATAGGGAAAAAAAAAGATTTTTTTTTATATTACAAATCTGGATGTTTCTTGTAGTTGCTCCAGTTGAGCAACGACCACTGCTTCCGCATCGGGTTTTGCCTTGGCTACCAAAATGTAATGAAATTTGCGTAACAAAACAAATTGACGACTACGAAAATACGCTTTTCCATTAAAAATCCATAACCGCCTCAGATAAATGTTACGGAGTACTTATACCCACGTCAAAAGTCCATTTAAAATGTATTAGGTAGGTTGGTGACCGTGCGTTGAAGTCTCCGAAAATGCGTTCTAGTCCCATATGGAATGCATGTACGTGGATATGATTTTTTCATCATATAGCGCACGTTACAGGGATATGACGTCTGTCAAAATGTTATGGAGAATATTCTGGGATGAAATACTTATTGTAAGCATTTACACGCGCTGTACTTATTGTAAGCATGTCCCCCCTACGGAGCATTGCTCCCCGGAAACTACTGAATTACTGTTAAATAAAATAATAATAAAATAAAATGGCCAAATAATTGAGTGCTGAGAGATTCCAGACAAGGGCTCAAGACATAAATGTGTCTGTAAGAATAATATAAAAAGTTTCAAAATGTTTCTGGTGTATAGGTCAAATCCTTTGTTTCCTTCCAGAGTCCCTACTAATTTCAAAACAAGAAGAAGAAAAAATTGTTTTACGAGTACCTGCACTTAGGCTGTAAAGAAGTAAAACTGATATCTAGTGCTGTTTTTAAACAGGGAAATGACTTGAAGGAAATAAAAAGTAATTAAAACAATAGCATGTGTTGATAGGTAACGATCGTAAACAAAGAGAAAAGGCCGAAAAATGACGTTTTTCTACTTGTTTAAGACGTCTTTTGTATACCGGTATCTTTGTGAGTTAATTGATAGTTTTTTTCCTTCATTATTTTAAAAATTAAAAACTAAGAAAAAAAAAACTCGGCTACCAAATTTTCTAGACGATTTTGAATATATCTCTTTCTTTCTCCACGTTCTCTAATATTCTCGGATTATTTATTTGTTCGGTCGTTCTTGTGATTGAATGCTTTGTTTGTTTCACTGGTTGCTCTGAATCACACTTAACAGATCTGTCACTTTTTTTTTCTCCTTCTGTATTGATCCATTACAGGTCTTGGCCTCAGGGAGCTTCCTTGAATTCAACAATAAATATCTCAATAATAATAAAGATCTATGGACTATGAAACCGAGTTTTTAACGTACCCGGACTAGCGGAGAAAATTCGGTGAGTTCGAAACCTTCTTCAGGAAGCCATCTTTGAGCTTCAACCGACCGGTAAACCTGGAAAGCAGATAATGAACTTGGATAAATCACATCACAACGTTAAAAGAGATGTTAATATCAGAGTGAAGAATTACCCATTCATCTCTGAGGACCCAGCATCCTCTCGAAATAGCGCGTAGCATGTTTATTGTTCTCCGGGGTCCACTGGCCACCACGTGAGAAGTACGTTCGGACACTCGCTCCTCAAATCTGAATTTACCCAAAGTCTGAACAGCTTTCATAACTTTCTCCACGTCACTGAAAAAAAAAAGGCGCAATCAAAACGTTGCCCTCCCGGGTGGTTACACGATTACACTCATACGGTACGAATTAACAGAGCTATGGTAGTATTTTTCCTCAATTACGTGGGATGGAAAACACATAGGCGTTATTTATGGATTTTGTAAAGTCTTAAAGAAAGCATTGCTGAATTTCCTGAATCTTAGGCTAAAATTGCATACATTTTGTCTCATTTGAAATATTGTTGGAGCCCTGACTTTTTCCCGGGGTGTAACCATCGTCGCAAGATTCAATTACCTTCCGGTAAGGTGCGTGCAGACGAGAGTAGGCAGAGCTTCCTTCTGTCGGCTTCCCCGCCGGGATCGCGTCGATGTATTTAAACTCTCGTTCATTTCTTTTCCTTCAAATTTCGAACAATTTACTGAACTGGACAAGCTGCTATTGTTCGCTGCCGTCACCGACGCTTTATTCTGCAATGGAGTCACACCATAGGGGCTCTTCGTCGAGGTGCGACTGCTATTTGAGCCTGAGCTCGGCACTCGCCGTTTTACCCGAGTTCCGAGGATCGGCGAATCGGACCGATCGAGATCGGTTAAATCGGAACTCAAAGTTTCCAGAAGTGACTTCGAACACCTATTGTCTGGGGTACCTTGATGAGAAGAAGCTGTATTCAAGGAGCTCGCAGAGCTGACGTTGCTGGATCGTCTCTCTGAAAGTTGAGCAGGACCAAAGCTGATGTCCAACAACGCTACTTCTGGGGAAGTTACTTTGCTCGGCTTCGCCTTCCAGAATTTGAGCATGTGCGCGCTGGCGCTGCACGGAACTGCAGGTACAGGTTTCCGGGGCTCCTTTTGCTTTGGCACAACAGGACTCATATTCTCATCAGTGATTACATCATCGCTACTGCTCCTTCTTCGTAAGGCAGAGAGTCTTGGCGATTGCCGTCTTTGGGTAGCTTCGCTCTGTCTTCTCCAAGGTGACTTCAAGGATAGTTGGGGCTTCTTTTTCTTCGCCAGCGTCTCCAAGACTTGGGCAACAAAGGGGTGCACTTCTTTGGTTTGTGGTTGAGACACGAAGCTGTTGTGGACCGAGCCTGCCAGCCCCACGCTTCTCCTAGTCTGTCGCTGAGGCTTTTCCTCCAACTCGACTTTTCTCGCTTCTTTGTCTCTAGTTATGTTTTCAATGAATCCTAACGGTCTTGACTGGGCTGGTCTCTCCTTGTTACACGGAACCTCTCTGATTTTCTGATCAGAAGTTTCGTTTTCTATTTGGGCCTTGGAACTCGAAGAAGGCGATTGAGATGCTGGGGAGGGCATTTGAGGTCGTCCACCTTTTTTAGAGAGTAAGGTTAATTTGATCGAGCCATTCTGTTTGCTCACTGGTTTCGGCATCACAAATTCAAACGCTTTCTTACAAGGCTCCCGGGCAGCCGAATCGACTTTTCTCTTATCCTCGCTCAAAACCATTGGCTTTCCTTCCTCGGTTCCTTCTCTATTTTCTGTTTCCTTGTTTATCGGACAGCTGGGGTCATCGGATTGCAACTCCGATTCGGTATTTTTCTTCCCGGATTTTTTTGTCCTTTTCGGGGGACAGCCATTTTCGCTTGTAGCTTTGGATCTCTTCTTTGATTTTTCAGTTTCCCCAGCACTTGCAGTTTTCTCAGCAGAGTTTTCAGAGGCTATTGAGACAGTAGTGTCAATAGACTCATGATGTTTCTTATCTAAAACAGTGGATCTTTTCTTTATTCCATGTTTGAACACATCTTCTGTACTTGCTGATCTTTTTGCACCTTTTTTCTTTATCCTTTCTAATATTGCATTCAGACGCTCATCATCTTTTGCATCATCAAACTCTGGCTGCATAGACTTTAGTATCTGAAAGTAAAGAATGTGCAAATTAAAGACTATAGAGTTTAAAAATGGAGGGAAATAGAATCATGATAAAAATACTAACTTTTATTTTCCTTGCAGCATGTGGATCTTCATATTTCTCAAACCCAGGAGGTGGGTGTTCTTCTTCTGGAGCTTTACATCCTAACTCCTTAGATGCTTCAATCCATGAAACTGCTACTACAGGCAACATCTGTTGTTTTGCTTTTTTGTAAATTGAAACATGTCCTCCTTGGAATACAACATGTGTCACCTGTGTCAAAAATGTGAGTTATGTTAGATTTCAACACAAGAGGACTTCCCAGCTAATCAAGAACTGAACTTGATTTCTTTTCTTACATCTTTGTTGAGTGTTGGAGCTATACTTGCTCCCAAGCTTCTTAATTCACTTATTACCCCTCTTGAACGGTTGTCATGACCCGATCTTACCTCAACATAGGCAACAACATCTGTAACAGGTAGTATATCAAAATTAATGCAAGACGATAACACCATGAAGAATAGTTAGACACTAAAGACCAACCTTCTAGAAGTGATGGCAAAACAGGTTGAGTAGCTGGAAAATGACTATCATCCATAGTTTGGTTCAATCCTGTTACTCTGGATTTTGATACAATGGTAACTGACAGTCATGGACAGTCTTCCTGTAGCACTGGTAAATTACCTGTGAAATTAATGGCATATAAAACAGGCAGTTTTACCATGAGAGAAGGGCCGCCCTTCTCTCATGGTTTTACCCATTTGTGAGTAATGCTCTTATGACTGTGTTAATCATTTTTTTCATTTTTTTCGGCGATTTATTTATATTTTTTTTCGACTAAATGTAACGTAATTACGGTCAAAATACTGGAAAGCATGACGACAAAGAGGTCATACATTCTTGATCAGATGATCACGAAAAACAAAATGCTAAATAAAATAAAACGAATGCAACGAAAAAAGAGCTAAATCCGAATACAGATGATATCGATATTCGTGAGGGATAACGCTGATAACTTTAGAAGGGTTAAAACCAAACGAAAACAATAAAATAGCACTTGCCGCAAGTAAAGAGGTAGTTCCTCTGCTATAAAAATGCAAGTTTAAGGTTTACAAATAAATTTTTAAAAGTTGGAGCTTAATTCCAACAAAACTAGTGTACAAAATCTACGCATAGCAACAATTTCTTATAAGACAAGTTACTAACCGTATCAACACAAAGTTTTTTGGCGTTTTGGTGCGAACGTTGTTTACGTTTTTGAAATTTGTCACGTGATCTACTGTGTAACAGCTTCGTCCATCTCTGAAGGCGGTGGGTTGGACATTGGGGGCGGGAATTTTCGAAAACAAGCGCACTCCTGCCTATCTGTTACCGATCACGAGAGGAAAATTTCTCATTTACCTGTAGAACTGCAGTTTGTTAGTCTTCATTTAATGATTGACCGACAGAGCCTTTTACTGTCACTCAGATCTTTTCGAATAAGACAATGAATGAATAAAGTCGAGAAGCACATGCGTTCGTCCGAGTCATACTACACAGGCTGGGAATTATTCCCCAAGGTTTAGCTTTGTGCTACTTTTTCCTTTAATTTACGCATTTTTAGAGAAGAAAATTTAAAGAATTTCGTAAAACAGGGTTGAGTCTGTCAAACGTAAACAATGTGAGAAAAATAAGCACAGCTAACCAACCAACCCGGGTAGAGCCGAAGGCTATCCCAACTCTTCTCACAAGAAATTCCCAGTTTCTATCAAGATAGCCAGGTGTCTCAGATAATTTGGTCTTTGTTTTATTGAATGCAAAAGGAAGTGTCCCACCCTTGGGAGCTCTAAGCTCCATGGGCTGGCTGATGGGATTGCAAAGGATTTTATGCACAATGTAATGTCAACCATAACTGATCGAGTACAGCCCAGATCCAGCCAGTTACCCGGAGCGAGACGTGCATTACATAGGGAATAACAATTCTGATTACCTCAAAATAATGTCTACCAAATTTAATTGAACACTCCGCGGCTTTAATTCTGCTCATTCCATATGGGAACTTAGAACATCACGCAAATAACTGTCTGCTCCACACGATGTATGTCCGATTCCCGAGAGTATAGAATTACGATACGTTTCAGGACTGAACCACACACAAGTTTGAAATCTCCATTGCATTCAGTGTCCAAGTATTGAGAAGGTGGTAATCTATCACTAGAAATTAGACTGACAGCAGTATGTTAAGTATCCATCCACAATGCTTAATAAAATTCTGGATTTAGTACTGCTTTCAATCAAGCGGGAGCGGGCTATCCTAAATGACACTTGCTTCAGACACTGGTCAGGTTGTCTTGAAAGAAAAATGCAGACATAAGATGACAAATTTATTCCCAGGATACGTAACAAATACATAGGCTAGAAACTTGCCACCAGTTTTTTTATAATATTTATTTGCCCTTCTTGGACTTAGTTTTCCTCAAATAGAACTCCAATTCTTTGCCTTCCAAGATGTAACCATCAGCTCGTCCGCACTGACCCGGTCGACTCGCCAAACAAGCTGTCAACAGAAAACAGAAAAAAATCAGATTTGAAAGAACACAATCTTCTTCAAACTCTCCTGAGCAAAGCACTCAGAGTAACTATGAACAGCATCATAAATCAAAATAGCACAAAACATGCTAAAAGGAATGATTTCAAGAAGTTGGTTATCGTCATGGTGCAATTTTTCAAATTTTATTTTTAATATTGGAACTTGCATTCAGAGTAACTATGACAGCCTTTCACGATGGCATAAAGAGTCTGTTTAAAACAAGCAGACCAGCATATGCCTCAGCTTGATCTTTTCATCACAATGCAAGGTTAAAATCTATTAAAAATTTGCTCTTTTCTTCAATGGAAAAAATGAATGACAAAATATTACTCACCTAAAACACGGCTTGTCATAAACTGTTCTTCTAATGCAGGTTCAACTCTGGCCATTCGCTGTCTAGCCTTGTATTTATTTTCAGCCTTCTTCGACCTCTTCTTGTTCAATAAAGCTTCATCTGCTTCACTCTGAAACCAAAATAAAGGTTAATCAGGACTGATCTTAACACCCTTCTACACACAATTATTAACTAGAAAATTATTGCTCATATTCTTAGGGCCAAGGTAATAATCCATTAGTCCTTACACTTCAGAGCACTTTGCTGTGCCCACCCTTAGTCAAGTTAAACACAGTTCGTGCCCAACTCCGGCTTAAGAGGGTGGGGTAACTTCCAAGATTTGTGTGGCTTAAGTCCTTGGTGATAAAGGAATTGATTCTCTACCACCTACACCAAAAGCACTTTTCTTTGCCCATCAAGTATCAAATTGAACACAATACATGAACAACTCCGGCATAATGAGATGGGGTGCAAGAAATTAAGAGTGCATATTCAACACCAAATAACTTTGGTGCATCTTCAGTACGTTAGAGGTTATTCCCTTCATGTTGTCAGGAGGAAAAATGTATCATCATTGACAAATTTGAATCTGCACTCAGGAAAGCAGCTGGCTTCAGTACGTTAGAGGTAAATTTAATCTTCACAAAAAATCTGAATAAGTCTTTTCATCATTCACCAGTATAATATGTAAGATCTCTGAGCTTAACACTAGACATCAGACAAAGCAATAAAAACTAGGTATCATAGGGTAATTGATTCCTGGGTTCAGAACGTTAGAGGTAAGATCCTCCACAAACAATCAGGCATGAAATTTTGTCATCCTTAACCAGGAATCTGCCAGGTAAAATGTAAAGCAAGAAACTCACCAATTTAGCTCCCTTGGATCGGCCGATGGGTAGAGCATAGTGTGATTCATACCACTGTCTGAAAGGGGTAGCATCAATTACAACAATAGCATTCTTTACAAGGGTCTTCGTCCTCACCAACTCGTTGTTTGATGCATTGTAAACTACATCAATAATACGGGTTTTGCGAGTACAGCCTGTAAACAAAGAGAGGTGTTAGTAATTTCACTTGCAGAGCTGAACCTAAACAAAGTAGTCATCAGGATATAGGTCTCCTCATAGGAGTTCAGTGTAGGTAAGGGTAATCATCACAGACTACTTGGCAACGGGTGATTTGCACATGACAATACATACATTCAGATCCCCAGGTGAAGTTCCCGTGATCAAGGCGAAGAGCGCGGTATTTCTTGTTTCCTCCTCGGGTGCGGACTGTGTGAATACGGCGTGCGCCAAGCTACGAACAAACATAACGTAAAAGAACCGATATCGCGATGTGTCCCTGCACCCACGTAAACACGTCATATGGAAAGATGTAAACAAACCTTTGTGTTTGCTGGAGGACGGCCGAGTTCGAACTTCCTCTTCTTCCGGATAGGCTTCCTCTTGCCTCCGGTGGCTCTCCTTTTATGCCAGTGGTCACGCGAGATACCTGAGCGAAGAACAAAACCACGTGAACACCGGAGTAATAACGTACCATAACCTTACTATGATAAGTGCTTAGAGGTCTGCTAATCCCTAAAACGTATTGATCAAACCAAGTTCTCGACACAGCAAAGAAAATATCAGACTACACAACATAAACATGTACATGTAGCAAAAGCCGGCCAATAACCTCAAAATTGAACTGACATAATAATAACTAAATAAACAAAGCGCGGACATTGGGCGATATGGGAAGAGACCAAAGAATTGGAAACCGAAATCGTCGAGAAATAACAGTAACCTCCTTAAAAGAAAACTTAACACAAGACAAACGGTGGAAGACGTGTAACCAAGTCCGGTGTCCCCCTATTGAGATACACACATCATGGAAGAAACGCACTTGAATTGGAGTCAACCCACCAAAAGATCAATTAAATGACTTCGCGACAAAACTTAAGATCAATTATTTGGAATTTTAATTATTGTTTATTTCGATGGAAATAGAAAACAGAACACATTGCAGTACTCACCCATCTTGGCTTAATCTAAAAAGGAAACGGAAGGTGCACCTTTCACTCTCGGCCTGCTGGCCTGCTCCAGGCCTGCTCTATGCTCTTTTGCCGGTATGGCGAAGTCAATGAGAAAGTGCGAGTGGGTACGAGCCAGGTACGAGCGACTTGCTTCGAACTCAAAAATTTTCGAATTAAAAAAATAAAATAAAAGTAATAAATAAATATGAATTCAGAGACATTTTACCTTTATGCACATGGATTACTTATCTGCCAAATTAAAGCGGAATGTAGGTCTTTAATAAAGGTCTTTTGAAAGTATATAATATAAAAGGCACTTTAGAAAGGAAGAAGAAAGGAAGAAGAAAGTCCTGCAGATCCTAGCCTAACCTCACGGTTTTGTTTACCTCCATCTAGAAACAAAAATCTCGCATGAAAAAATACACGTCAATGTTTATAAAGCTTTTTCCAAGTGGAAAATGAGTGAAGTTGAAAATGGGAATCGCTCCAGAATTGGATTAATTTTGTTCGGAGTGACAGGTTCTGTATGATCGGTATTTTGATACAGTCGCTATCCTGAAACCAATCTGATAGGTTATGAGACTGGTGTAAACATTCACTATAAAATCTTTGCGATTTGTTGAAACTCACAGTCGACTTGATTAACGGTCTCACTCTGATATTCTAGGTGGGGCAGGCTTATTACTTAGCGCAGCTTGTGTGCCTTTCGTTCTCCCAGCATTTCGACGTATCTGCCTTCCGTACGTTCCTGCCACTACAGAGCAGATCGAAAATGTTTTGACAGCTTTAGCTGGGCGATCCGGCCGGCTCATTGACCTCGGAAGTGGAGATGGGAGGATAGTAAGTATCCGCTAACTTAGGTCGGACTCGGGAACTTCAAGGGGATGACTAAGTTCTCACCCGGCAATTTTTAACAGGTCATCTCAGCTGCCCGAGCAGGATTCAGAGCCGATGGCATTGAACTCAATCCGTGGCTCGTTATTTATTCGAAGCTGTCAGCTTTCCGAAGTGGAGTAGGCAAATTAACCAATTTTTATCGGAAGAACATTTGGAAGTACGACCTGCAGCCGTACCCAAACGTGGTGATATTTGGAGTTGAAGAAATGGTAATTATTTTTCCACTCCATTGTCAGCTTCCTTTGGAGTAGGGCTTTATCCATTTTATATACTTGGAAAAAGCTTCATAGGTACGGCTACTTTTTGGGGTGACGGTTGTTGTAACAGACTGACCTGCTTTCAGATGGGAGAGCTCGAGAAAAAATTTATATTGGAACTACGAGACGGAGCATGCATTGTCGCTTGTCGATTTCCATTGCCCAACCTCAAACCGGCGGCGACCTTTGGTTCAGGGATTGACACAGTATGGCTCTACAAGCTCAAATCATCCAAAAGCATTTCATAATAATACTTGTCATTTTTAGATTAATTTGTCAGGTTAAGGGAAATTGCTGCTCCACTCAGCTTTCTCATATTGTAAGTTTTATCTGTTGTCTTAATCAGAAGACACTCCATAAATGTGAAGGTATCCTGATTCCAAACAAATCTAGTCAATTGCCTCTGTTGTATCATGTTCATGG
>Ga0058701_10002328_pt1 | contig 14297 bp, 9 predicted proteins | sample AgamicOrMae_FD_97039 | JGI IMG/M metagenome (GOLD analysis project Ga0058701, IMG submission 97039) | Agave microbial communities from Guanajuato, Mexico - Or.Ma.e | ecosystem: Host-associated > Plants > Phyllosphere > Phylloplane/Leaf | place: Guanajuato, Mexico | collected 2012-06-04 | reverse complement strand
GCGAGCCGAGCGCCTCGAGCAATCTCTTTGAATCTTCGCTCTTCATCCAGGCGCTGTTCAAAAACTTGTGGGCGACAGTGGCCTGCCATTTGGTATCACCAAACATCATGCTGTCCAAAACTTTCTTGCCGTCCTCAGTGGAGTAGTGGCCATCCTTACCAACACGCTTCAGGTCGTCCCGGTAGATTTCTCGGCGATCTTTGTCAGATAGCGAGCATTCAGCCAAATACTGAAGACTCGCCACACAAAGTGATATCGCTATGATTTTCAGGAGAATCATTTTGCTTTGATCAAACTCGATTGCAGATCAGGACCAACGGAACGAGAATCCACATTCAGAATCTATGTTGATTGCTTGCAAGAGCACCTTTGTAGACAAGTTGGTGTGGTCGATTGTCGGACTATACATAAGGCATCAATCGGGCACTTCTCGTGAGCTAAAACTAGCTCTAGTTTGCGAGAAAGACGGCTAGAATTGCGTCGGAAAGGGCTTGTGATGTTCCGGTAAACTCTAAAGATAGAAACTCAAACGCGTATTCAGTTGAACCTCAACGGCTCGCCGCCTTACTCTTGGGTTATAGGGTTTTTCGAATCTTCGGGGAAACTTATCGATCTGGACTCCAAAGTTCGAGAATCGTCAGCTTATGAAGAAAGCGAGGGAAACATCTTCACTTTTTTATTCATATATGCTTGTTGGGATATCCAGTCATCTGATCTCAATAGAGTATATTCAGTTTGCCGATTGGTTAGCCAATCATTACTGAATGAGCCAATCCCGCCCCTGTCAGGCCGGATTTTTCCTCGTGTGCTGCTCTATTTTTTCTATCAACTCGTTCCTATCGAATGACCTTATTCTCATGCAAATCTTATACATGACGAGGTAATCTGTCAACTCTTGAAAATTAAACTCCAAGCTCTCATCCTCGACAAGTTCGAATCGCAAATTTCGTGCCAGTGAGGAAACTCCATCGACAAATGCCATGAATCTTTCCTGTTGGCTCAACGCTTCGCACGAGCTATCAATTACAAATTTGAGCTCAGCAGCTATCCTCTCTTTTCTAGGCATCGTCAAGGTTTGAAGACAACGATCGGGATCTTTAGCAGAGAGGTCAACGCCGGCCATGATCATGAACATAGACCACGCTTTATCGCCGTCAGAGTCCAATCTCAACTTGTTCATCATTGCAGGTGAATTGTCTGGATAACTTCCTCCTCTAGAAAGATCAGGATGCTCTTCCTTGAAGAACTCCTTGAAATTTGTCAACATGTCGAGCTGTTCCTCATACTTGTCATTGATCTCTTTGAAATCCTTTTGAAACTTTTGGACGCATGAGGTAGCGAATCCATCATGCATCTTGAAGATCAGCATTCTGATCACTCTGTCACGGGTTGAGGTTCCTTCGAAGTATTTATCACTCATCCTCACAATTGACAATAATTGATGATACACAGCCAGATCGCATTCTTTCTCCGGTCTCGTCGAGAGGAACTTCTTTAGCGAGGCGATCGCTCCGAGCAATCTCTTTGAAGTTTCCCCCTTCATCCAAGCGCTGTTGAAAATGTTATCAAGCGCAGCAGCTCGTGAAAGGGTATCACCATGATGGAATTCTTCCATTGCCTTCGTGTAGGATCCTCGGGTGCTAAGACGATTTCTCAGAGCGTATCCCAGGTCATCCAGATAAACCGAACGGCGATATTTGTTTGATAGGAAACATTCAGCCGAAAACTGAAGACTGGCCACACAGAGTGCTATCGCTACGATGTTTAGGAGAAACATCTTGCTGCGATTAGATGTGAATCCAGGTTGAGACCAAGCGATCGAGAATAGTGGATTGTCCGCGATTGCGACCTTCTAACTGAGTTTGTGAGGCCGAATGGTGCGGCAGAATATTAGGATCCATCGAGCACTATTCGTGAGCTAAAACTAGATCCTACAGCCAACAGCAAGTATAAGGTCTGGAAGTTTGTCTGACAGGCCTCATGATGTTGCCGGTAAATTCTAAAGATAGAAACGTATATTCAGTGGAACCTTTACGGCTCGCCGCTCTGCCATAGGGTTATAAAGATCTATCTCTCGACTTTTGGGTGACCAACTTACTCATCCATCTGAAGCATAGCTCAAGAAGAGATTATATAAGTTCTCGACCTCGATCATATAGGCAGATGAATGGGTCTAGTCATCAATCGGTGATCAGATCCGTTTTCTGGATTGTGAGTTGCCTGAGTTCTCGAGCATAAATTTGGCGTCTTGGAAACCATCGGTCATCACTCTGCCCCTTAGTAGAGTCGAATTTTCTTCTCGTTCAGATTTCTAGACTTGGTTGACAACGAGAGGAGTTAATAAGCGGGCAGAGCGTCCTTCTCACGAGGTCTCATGATCAAAATGATTAAAATGATCTGAGGGAGTTGCGGTCGCGCGATTGAACCGAGAAGATGCAGCGTACCAATAGATTGTTTGAGATAAGCGCACTCAAGAGGGCATCTTCATCGCTTTATTAGTCTAACTGCTTGGATGAAGGATCGGAGTAGTTAAGATTATCATCAATCAACCACTATACTACAAACGAGTTCCAATGTCACTTCCGTCTCAGCTAGACTGGGTTCTTTCTGGTGTGCAGCTCGACTTTCTCCATCAATTCTTTCTTATCGAATGCCCTCAGCCTCATGCAGATCTTGTACATGGCAACGTATCTTTCTAACGATTCGTATCCGGACTTCACAGCCTCATTATCGGTGAGTTCGAACACTAATTTTCCATCCAATGAGGAAACTTCATCGACAAATCGCATAAATCTGTTGTTTTGACTCAACAAAACGCACGAATGATCGACGACAAATTCAAACTCGGCAGCCATCCTTTCTTTCCTTGGCATCCTTCGAATTTTGACGGCTCGATCGTGATCTTCATCTGCTACTTTGAGTGCAGCGTTCATCATAAACTCATACCACGCTCGGTCACCATTGGAGACAAGGTTCAACTTGTTCATCATTGAAGGACAATTGTCTGGATAACCTCCTCCTTGAACAAGGTCAGGAGATTCACTCGCGAGGAAGTGTCTGAAACCTGACAACATTATTAGTTGCTCCCCTAATTGTTCGTTATAGAACTTTTTTATATCCGATTGGAGCTTGTGGACGCACGAGGTGGTGAACCTGTCATGTATTCTGAAGACCAGCATTCTCACCACTCTATCACGAGTTGACCTTCTTTCAAAGTATTTATCACTCAGCCTCATGATTGATAGAAAGTGATCATAAAGACCCAAGTCGCATAGTCTCTCATCATTCTTCGAAAGGTACTGTTTCAGCGAGCTAATAGCATCGAGCAATCTCTTTGAATTATCGCCCTTCACCCAAGCGCTATTCAATGTGTCCTCTAAAGCAACAGCCCGTGAAAAGGTATCGCCGATTAGAAATTTGCTCATTGCCCTTTTGTAGGATGTTTGACTGTAAAAGTCATCCATGGCAGCACGCTTCATGTCATCCCGGTATATTTCTCGGCGATCTCTGTCGGATAGCGCGCATTCCGCCACTAATTGGAGACTGGCCACACAAAGTGCTATTGCTAAGATCTTCGGGAGAAACATCTTGCTCTGATTAGATACGAATACAGGATTCACACTCGAGACAGACGATTGTGGTTGATTGTTCTTCAGCACGTTCCTTTATGCAAGTTGTCCCGGCTCGAAATAGAGAAGAAGGAGACAGGGACCACTCGTCGCGTCTGGCTTTACATCAGTGGGTCTCGAAAACCATTCGTGACGTCAGTTTAGTCTAGAGGCCCAAAAATGTATGTTGAAAGCTCGGAATCCCGCCTGTGATTCTAAACATATACACTTAGGCGAACATTCAGTCGAACTTTCGCAACTCCCTGATCCGCCATCAAGAGATGGGACACCATTTGTTCCTGCATTTCGGGTGTGTCGGTCATCTGAAATCATTGAGCTCGTGGCGGAATTCCCCAAGAATATGTGAGAGGCTGAATCTTTGATGAGTTTCATCCCTGTCAGTCGAACTAGATTTGAGGCAGTCTGAGAGGCAATAACGGGCTTAAGCTCATCTCTCGCCCTAGTGGGCGAGCCACACTTGGGTACCCTCATGTCCAGACTCCGAACTGCGAAGACACCTCTAGGCGATAGTAAATAAGATAAGTAAGCGAATACGATCAAAGTTACAAGCCTTGCCAGGGAAGGGGCAGTCATGAAACCATTATCTCTGAGCGAAAGTTTTGAATTTATAAGTTCATTACGAAAACTTAACCACTCGAGTAATCCTCCTCCGCCATAAGACTCGATTCCTCGTCATCAACTTCCGAGGCATCACTGCTGACACTTGGGGAAGTAGCGACACGGCGCTTGGTCTCGGTCTGTCGCGTTGCCCCACCGAAGAGAGTTCTCATCAACTCATCTCGGACCCTTTCGGGCATAGCCTCTTCACTTTCCCTTAGGTGGACTGGTCTGTATGGAGCCATGAAGTTGACTAGTTTTGGAATGAGGTCCTTTTTGATTTTACGACCCTTCGTTGCCTTTGTATCCGCGTTCCTCTTCTTTTTGTATCTCAGACGTTGCAATTCAACCCATCGGCTGCTTTCGTCCTTGCTTATCATTTCCTTCAATAACTGGTGATAGAAATCGTCATCGTTGAATGTCTCGGGATGGTAGCTGTCGTCAAGATGGCTCGCACGGTCCAGTTGTGTTCGTCTAATAAGCCGATCTTTGTCCTTCATGGAGTTAGCTATCAATTGCAGAGTAGGCAGCTCGAGGGCCGCATATCCCTTCTTTGGGATGTTACCCATCTTGGTCTTTTCACACCACTTCTCTATCACCTGATTTCTTATCTCATGGTAACTCTCATGCCTGGCGTGCAGGAATTCATCGTCGACGGTCTGATTGGTGAATTCTGTGTCTTCCAATGATTCATCATCCCTGCAAAATTGGCCTTTTCTTCTGCTCTTCTCTCGCAATATCACTAAAGTTTTCAGAAGTTTGGATACACTCTTCTCTGTTCTGTCATCCAGCTTGGTGGCCGGTTGAAGTTCACGGGACGCGACAACGACCTTGTGGAGAGCTATCCGGCCCTCCAGTAGCTTACTCCATACTTTCAACTGTATCTTTACATCATGAGATTTACCCACCATCTTCTTTTGGGATTATGAAAAGCAACTAATTCATTAACCTCGTGGGGAGATGCAACGAGTTTGACAAATTGACTCTGAGCAGCAAGCACGTGCTCTTCACCATGAAAGCGTTGTTGGCACGCGGAGTTGGTCATCGTGGTCTCATAGAGCTTCGTAGTCCGAACTTCGACACAATTGATTGTCTTCACCTCCTGTCTGGAAAACCTACCATTAGATTCAATCCATCATCATGGATAACCAAAAAATCGACGTTCATGAGATGAAAAAGCAGATAGCTGCCGAAATAGCGGCAGCAACGTTGCAGGAGTTGGTGGAGGACATGACGGAAAAATGTTACAGCAGCTGCATCAAGAAGCCGGGTAGCTCCCTAGACAACTATGAACAGAGATGCCTGACAAATTGTATGGATCGTTTTATTGATTCCTACAACCTAGTCTCCCGTCAGTTTACTTCCAGGATTGAAAGTCAGATGCAAAACCAGTAGTATTCATTCAATAAACATGCTAGTTTAGGTTTATCACAATCATTAAGCGCCTATTTTGTTTCTCAACAATTTACCCAAGACCTGCTCGAATAATTCCCGATCTCTGATTCCACCAAAGTATACGAGTATCCTCAATCGTAGGTCATAGAATTCATGGTAATCATTTTCTAGGTCTAATTCTTTGGGCTTTATAAATTCTAGATTGTAGTACGGCATACGCATAGTGGGGTTGGTCTCAGTGAGAGGTCTGACATTATCTATTGGCACAATGATATCCCGTCTTCGGGCATAGAAAGTGAAGCGGCTGAATCGAAGATATCTCAGGTCTTCAGAGGCATAGATCTGAACAACTAATTTGTTCAGAAGACTACCAGTGTAAATAAGACTTCCGAATGTTAATGTCGCCAGCGATAGGGGAGGGAAAAGATCGTAGCTTACACCATGAGTGAATAAGTTATTAATCTCCCTTATGATGAAGCAGCTCGATACCGCCGTGAGATATACTTTTAAACGCCCAACTGCTCTGAGTGACCTGATAGCAGGCATCCGGAAGACGGGTGACCATAGGGTGTCCTCTTTGAAACCTGCCTCTGTCACTCCATGGTACTCGGTTTTTACATGCTTTAACTGTTTGTGCTCTACGGGAGGGAGTCTAGGGAAGTCGTAGATAACAAGATTGTTATAGAAATCATAGTTCTCTTTGATAAATCGTCGTTCGTTCGGGTCTTTGAGCACATTAGGTATTGAATCCTCAAGAGCCGCAGTTTTCGGCGGTAAATTTAACATTCTCGAAAGAAATCCTCGGTTATCTTCCTTTTGAGTCTGAACTCGACTGTCCATCGAGTTTGCTTGTCTCTTCACATCTCTAGACTGGATTGACTTAGGTTGAACTTTGTGTGCTGCGAGAGGGTCCCTCTTCTCCGAACTGGTGAATCTCTGTCCCGGGTAGATTCTCGGCACTATCCTCATCATCAGGACGGAGCCTCCTCTTGAGGCTCGCAAGGGATGGTTCATGATCTAACAATTTAAGACCTACATCGAGACTCAACTAATATCACGGATAGCTCGATAAGGCTAGAACAGGGGCTAAATTTTGAAGCGACGCGAGTCAACACAGAAACAATCTTTATTGGAACACGTGCGTGATCCCCTATGAGAATTTGCTAGGCCTCATTCAGTTTCTTGACAAATTCATCGATAATATCATTGTCCTTGTTCCCGATGAATTTGTCAATTATCTTGCCATTTTTGAAGCCAACAACGTGTGGTATCGTCGAGACCTCATGTTGAGCAGCCAATTCGTCCAACTTATCAACATTGATCTTAGCAAGGTGGACGTTCTTCTCTCGTCCTATCCTTGTTTCCAACTTTGGTGCGAGCAATCGGCATGGTCCGCACCAATCGGCATAGAAATCAACAACCACAGGGTCCTTACTATTGAGCACTTTAGTGTTGAAGTCCTTAGCGTCTTGAATAACGAATATGTCACCGAACCGGCGGGCGCTAGTCGAAAATGCCCTCAGCCCGATGAGCCGACCCACAAGCATATTTAGTAGTAGCTTGTCCGACTTGACGAAATAGAGATGAAATTTACTATGGGTTTGTTATCACATAGACTTATAGTGACTTTGACTTAGGTGAGAACTTGTCGAAAACTATCTGAACCAGCCGGTCGAGAGCTTCTTGCACAATGATCAGCAATCTGTTTGGGCCCGACGATGCCCATGCATTCGTGCGCGTGGGAAATTGTTTGTTAAAACTCCGAACCATATATATCGAGCCTCGGTAGCTCAGTTGGGAGAGCGTTAGACTGAAGATCTAAAGGTCATCGGTTCAATCCCGATTCGGGGCAACTTCTTTTTTACAAATCGTTTCGAAATTCGAATCATGGTTCAGTCAATCGGACACTAACCAATTCATGTTATTACCATTCCGAGATAGAACTCCAAGCTCTCAATCCGATTGTCTTTGAGAAAGCCCGAACTTAAGCAACTTGAAAATTGTGACTCATGGGGCACAAAAATTCCATGGCGCACATTTTACTTTCCCTTAGATTACTCCCGGATTGGGACATACAAATTTCTCCCTCAAGGCCTTGGTCTTGAAATTCTAGCACACTCCACCTATCATGGGCCGAGGAAAAAGTTTTTTCCGATCACACTTATTGCCATCCTTTATTATTCAACTTTAAGACTCCTGGAATCGTGACACTCATTCAGATAGAATGTCTGCCCTCAAATCCTTCCAACATTGTCATGTTGCATGGTCCAGGAACCACAAAGACAAATTTGTTGCAATCAGTAGCGATGTCAAACTATATGAGTTCACCAATCAGCAGCAATTACCCGATTCTCCGAGAAACAATAAGACCTTTGAACCAGTAGCTAACGAGATTCAACCACCGATCGTGATCAACCAACGCTCGGGAAGGTCTAATCACCAGCTGCCTGATCAATTCATCAACTCTCGTCTCATAGCTACAGGACCCGAGATATCCTCCTTCAAGGCAGCTGCATGCTATCCAGGCTCAATCACCGATGATGATACACTCGTTGCCATCTCATGTGGCGGTACGCAAAATACAGGAAAGATTGTGTTGGTATGCCTGAGGCCAGCTGGAATGTACTCGATTGATAACTATGTCCATGTCGACTTGGTTGCTAAAAGGGCATTATGCAATGACGTAGACTGGTGCTACGTCAATAACAGCTTGTTGGCGACAGCCTGGGATCGTCACAAGGTCGACAATTCGTTGCAAATCTTCGATATCAATAGGATTATCGAGACATCGAAATACTCTTTCAACTTCTCTGCTACACCCAACAATCGACCAGTATTTGACGGCTGTTCCAATGATTCTATAAATTCATTAGAGTGGTTCAGGAAAGAGCAAAGCATTGTTTGCGGCGTGAATGGCAAACAAATACGTATATTTGATATTAGAGATCTGACAAAGCCCAAACTTACCACCCCGCCAACAAGAGCCGTTCACGGTGTAACAGTAGACCCTTATTCTGATAAGAGGTTTGCATCTTATGTTGACAACACACTCTATATCTGGGACACCAGAGTTACAGATAAGCCACTGGTCACAATTGTAGAATCGAAAGCAATCTCGCATATCAGCTGGTGCCCGACCAGAAACCACACCTTCTCAGCCTTGATGGCCGGGGAAGATTTTGTTAAAATTTACGACATTCAGCAAGCCTCCCTGTTCTCGGATGACTTTGAGGCAAAGATTGTGGAGCGATTGATTCATCCATTTGCTCAAGCTTCGAAGAATTCAAGTTCTTCATCACCAACCGCCACCGTTCAGCAGTCTAAAAGCTTTGATCAACCCACATTGCCTGCCTCGATGATGGGTGTACAGAGTATGAGTAAATCAAAACAGATAACTTCGTATGACTGGCACCCAACCAGCGAGTTCAGGATTATAGCCATATCAAATACCCGTGATGTGATAGCACTTAACATCTGTGATCGAATAACCTTAAATTGGTCTCCAATCTGTGAGATAGTTTGGACCAAAGGAAAAAAGATACTCCAATGTCTTGACCCACGTGATGAGAAATACAAAACTTTAGACGATATCTCGGTGAACATGCGCCATAGGGCTATAACAAATTACGGAATGATTGTCGAAGACGGCCCCCATCACCAGCGTGGTGACGATTCCGATCTGATAGGCCTACTGCGATGGGTGAAGCTCGCCAAATCACTGGATATAACCAGCAAGAAGACAAAACAGCAATATCATAATCAGCATAATGGAAATTCTAGCAACGAACAGAAGATTTGCGCCCAGATCTTGGGAGTGGGGTCTCTGTTGCGCGACAGTCTGCACCAGACACCATCACGAACCGAAGTGAAGACAATCAATTGGAAGGGAGCGGCCGCGAATTCTTGTGTAATGTCACCCATACGATTCCAAGTTTATCACAGCGAATTACGCAGTCGGGCGCTATTGCTGTGTGATTGGATACCTGACATCGATAATATCAGTCAGACTATACCTATAATTGACTATTTGGAAAAAGAGGGCAACTACATGAGAGCGGCAGCGATTGCTGTGTTCAATATGAGACTTCAGAGAGCCATAGATTCGCTCACTATGGGCGCCACTAGAAGCGATCCAAATCTCAGCTCAGTTGCGATGGCCCTGAGTGGTTATACAGGCGAGCGTACCTCAATGTGGCGTGAGATGTGTCAAAGTCTTAAAAACCAGCTAACAAACCCTTACATGAAGGCTATGTTCGCTTTTTTAACCACCGATAATGATACTGGTTTCCATGAGATCATTTACGATAAGGAATTGATTCTTGCGGATCGAGTGGCCTTCTCTCTGTTATATTTGCCCGATGATAAATTGAACAATTATCTAACAGAAACGATGTCGTTCCTGGTCGACAATGGAGACTTAAACGGGATCCTCTTAACTGGCATAACCAGTGATGGTCTGAGTTTATTACAGAGATATATTGAGATATCAAGCGATATACAGTCAGTCAGTTTGATTGTTTTGCACTCCTTGCCCAGCGCTATATGCAATGATCAGCGAGCACAATTGTGGGTGGAATGCTACCGGGAATTATTGGATTGTTGGAGATTATGGCACCAGCGCGCATTGTTCGACAACCTTTGGTATGGTAACTCGTTGGAGTCAGTGAAGCCACCAAAGCACATTCTTATTAGTTGTAATTACTGTGGAAATTCCATAAACAATAACAACAACAACAGATCTCAGCCACCCCCGCCCCCACCGCCCCTGCAATCGTCATCGACGACAAATCAACCCAGCGCCCAAACCGCTTCCAGCGCACAACAAGCTGCAGCTATCACAACCACCGACTATTATCAGACGCAACAGGTGGTCTCCTCGGTGCCGGTCGCTATGTCCGGCATGTCAATCAACTCAGTTGCCAGCAACTCTTCTTCCGCAACATCAACTCGCAGCTCCGTGTCCACAGCAATCTCTGCTTCCACTGCAACCACAACAACCACCAGGCTCATCCCCTCAGGCGGTCAAAATCTCACTGATAGCCCTAGCCCATCGAACAATGCGATCCCGGAACAACCGCTCGTTGCAAGTCAGGCTGTCTCGCCACCGGTCTCTCAGGGTGTCACGGGAGCATCTTCGGCCAACTTCAACCCAAAGACCAGCAGCAATCTTCAAACACCAAGCCGACAGATGGGCGCCAATCTTCCCCCCTCGGGCTCGACCCCAATCGCAACTGCGGGCGGCAGGAGCAAGAGTTGCTCTAATTGCAAGAAATGCTCTTATGCAAAGTGTTGTCTGTGTCTGACCCAGTTGGGCTCGAACCAGTTGCTGTTCGACAATAAGCACTCGATACACCAAGCTCAATCAAAAAATCGTCGTCCAATGGTCGCCAATAGTAGCTCACAGGCAGCCACACTCAATGCTAGCCAAATTGGAATGGGAAAGCAGAGTTTAGCCATCAGAACGAATCCTTTCTCCAATTGGTTCTCTTGGTGTCAAACTTGTCGTCATGGTGCACACTCGGCCCACCTGTTGAGCTGGTTTAGCGAGAATAGCGAATGTCCTGTGAGCGGATGTGATTGCAGATGCATGAATCTGGATTCGAGAACCAAGTTGGACGATCTGCAACGATGCTGAGGACCAACTAGAGAACCAACTCGATGGAAAACATATCTCCGTCTCACAGAAATCTCGGGTTGAGAATTTCTCGAAAAAGCTCCCGTGGATAGTATGGAGTCTCCACTTGAGTGATCTCAACACATCTCGTCGGTTGTCCTCCGAGTGTCGTCAAGTTTTTTGCTCGGCCAAATCAAGTTGAAGCCTATCAAATCGTTTACAAATCACGAAGATACATGCGCACTTAGAGGAAAGCTCGAAGTCGCTGACAAGCAAACAATGATGGTTCATGCCTTGGGCGTGCCAGTTGCCAAGACAGTTTACGCACCCGGACTGCCCGTTTGTCAGAACCGTTTGTCAAAATCAAAGCAGTCAATTGTTTCTGTTGCTGATCTCTCTCATACAAGCTCTCTTCACTCTCCATCTCCTCCTTCTGCAGATCTACTATATTTAGCCAATATACATCTTCTTTTTCTGCCAATTATCGTCCTTCTATCTGCCCTCAAGGGGCGTAGCATTGTGTTGTGATTCTATGTGATGCTGTAGTCCTAATTTCTATGGAGTTCTGCCCCCACCAACTTGGGTCGTTTCCGAGATAAAAATCAACTGATTTCTCTTGCCCACCCCACTTGGATCATTTAGACAAGCAGAGTCTATCTCTCTTGCCTATTTGGTGGCATTCCTTAGTAGTGGCGTTTATCAGCAGACTTTATTGTTGCCAATCCAGGCTTCATATCAATCGTCGCGCTCAGTTAGTTTTCTAATTCTGTCTGTCGCAGCTGTTGGCACTATTTTCGATGACACTTTCTTGATTTATTGTAAACACAGATCATGTAATCGAGGGGTCTCCCCTTAAAAGCAAGACACTCTTCTACAGGATATTATATCAAGCTAGCTAAATTTGAAAGCATGTACGGAACACTGGACAACAAGAACGATTCAGCCTCACTAAACAGTACCAATTCACCGGGATCCAACGATACTCAAGAGGACCGTGACAGCCTGTTGAACAATGGCTCAGAGCAGGAGAGCCGACGTAGGAAGAGAATTTATTCACATTGTCATGTGCAATCAGAACAGGGAAATGGGAGATTTTCCAATAATGGACAGGACAAGAAAGGGGTAGACAAGAGCGCTAGACGACGCCTTATTGCTGCGAGTATCATCTGTTTGGTTTTCATGATTGCCGAGGTGGTTGGTGGAGTCTTGTCAAATAGTTTAGCCATTGCAACTGATGCGGCACACTTACTGACAGACTTTGCCAGCTTTATGATAAGTTTATTCGCAATTTGGCTCTCATCTAGGCCGGCCTCGAAGAAGATGAGCTTCGGCTGGTACAGGGCCGAGGTTATAGGTGCTCTAGTGTCTGTTATAATGATTTGGCTCGTTACCGGCCTCTTGGTTTATATGGCAGTGGAGCGATTGCGAACCAAGCAATTTGAAATAGACAGTCTGGTGATGGTTATCACTGCATCAGCTGGCCTACTTGTCAACATTATCATGGCTCTAGCGCTCAATGTTGACGGCCACTCGCATGGTTTTCACTCCCATGGCAATGGGCATGGCCACGGCCATAGCCACAGTCATTCGCACCAAGATCACCTGGACGACCACCATGATGATGAGACCCAAACTGTTGCCGACAGGCCAGCTGAGAAGAATGGGGATAGTTACATCATAGCAGTGAGAGATGACTTCAGGAACGGTTCAACGGCTAGTGCGCATAGTCACTGTTCCGACGCTCACGATACAGGTGCCGGTAGGGGAAGAAAGAATATCAATGTGAGAGCTGCATTGATTCATGTTATAGGTGATTTTATCCAAAGTTTAGGAGTTCTAATTGCGGCACTTGTCATTCATTTTAAGCCAGAGTATGCAATTGTCGATCCTATTTGTACATTCCTATTTTCAATCATTGTACTCTTGACAACAATCAGGATCATCAGAGATGCAACCAATGTCTTGATGGAAGGTATTCCAGATGGTATTAACTTTATTGAGGTGCGGGAAAAGTTGCAATCGTTACCATTTGTCATCAGGGTTCACAATCTGAGAATATGGTCACTGAGTTTGGATAAAATAGCAATCTCATCACACTTGGTGATTGATAGTAACAAAATTCCCCCATCTCAGGCTTTGAAGAGAGCTATCGACACTCTTAAGAATAGTTATGATTTTTTCGAAGTCACAATTCAGATCGAGGAATACAAGGACGATATGAAGGATTGTGAACATTGCCAAGACGAGGATGTCACAATAGTTGCTGATGGAAAGTAGGCTTAGTCTGACGCTTAATAGATGACAATGTGAGGGCCTCTATTTAGTCTTTCATAAAAGTAACGCCGCCTTTCGCTTGACTAATAGATAGTGAAGTGATCATATGTAGCGAAAAGCCTGAATTTTATCATATATATCAATCATTAGCGGGGTGAACACAACATTCCATGTTTTCGGTAAACTTTTTATAATAGTTTAATTGTTTATTTGTGTGGCTGATCGACATAAATGTAATTTAAATTTAACTGTGTTGTATAATTTGAATTGATTTGAATCTGGTGTGACTTGCCTCTTCCTTACTTGTTACATGTTTTTTATTTACATTCTTAGTGTCGATGTTTTATGTCTTAATCTTGTCCTTCTAGTTTCTTTCATCCATAACCTGATTTTCTCTATGCCACTTCACTTATTTAGTCATTGTTTCGTTTGACTCACAAGTCTATCCAGTTCCTTGGCATCATATCCGATCAAACCCTTTAGGTCACAAACAAATTTATAAACAAATCTTTTCCCATGAACTTTTGCTATCATATCGCCGTCATAGTAATATCTAAGCGCCCGACTTAACTTCTCATAATTCATAGTGGGTTTGTTCTTTCTAAGGCCCCACAATTGAGCAACCCCTTCCGGATTGTTCAATTTAAACTCACCATCAGTGCCAACCCATTGGATAAAATCTCTACAACCAGCATCAGTCAACAATTCTAACAAAAATTGCCACAACTGTATCTGACCATTATTACCTGATCTATTACTGACACCGCCGCTGGCTCCTGAACTTGTAG
>Ga0058701_10002327_pt1 | contig 14297 bp, 10 predicted proteins | sample AgamicOrMae_FD_97039 | JGI IMG/M metagenome (GOLD analysis project Ga0058701, IMG submission 97039) | Agave microbial communities from Guanajuato, Mexico - Or.Ma.e | ecosystem: Host-associated > Plants > Phyllosphere > Phylloplane/Leaf | place: Guanajuato, Mexico | collected 2012-06-04 | reverse complement strand
GGGTTAAATTCAAAGGACAAAAAATCGCTTATTTATGCCCTCGACTGTACCTACTACCGCCCAGAAGCTGCATGAGGCTTACTTGTTAGCAACAGCGGACCGAGGCACGCTGGACTAACCCACGCGGCTTTTTTTGTAATTAATCCTCATGATGGGATTGCCGGTTGAGCCATGGTTGAACGAACACGAGGTTGGAAAGAATCTCAAAAACTGAGACTGCGGTATACAAGTAAATCTTTCGAGGCGTATAGGTCTTTGCCCATATCCGAAACCTGAAATGGATCATTTGAGTTATTTGCAAGCTGTTAAATTTAGGGTGTTGCTATTGACCCGACATACATTATTAATATACGGAGACTTGAACGCACGTAACCTATCTAAGACATATGAAATGGGAGGTGACTTGAACGTACGGAACCAAACCTAATTCATTTTAAGTGAGGCAGTCGGGTCAATAGACACTTCCTAAATATTAAGGGACGGTCACACAAGACTTAAAGTTTAACCGGCCCCAGTTGAATGCTCTGGTCCAAGGAGGAAACCTCAGGTTCCACGAATTTTTTCGACAGTCGGAGTTGATCTCTGTTGCATTTGAGCTCCTTTCAAAAATACCTCATACGTAAGATCCGCAAAAACCGGCATTCTCAAAAACGAGTTTGGTTTGGAACCTGCTGAGGATGAATTGGATGAGCTTTTCCCCCTTCCTTTTTGATGAAAGCTTCCTTATTTTTGCTGAGTTTTCTCCGAACTGCTTGTAAAGACCCTACTACGGATTGATTCCGTCCTAGTCGAGGTCATAAATGCCCCGAAGTGTGGACTTTGTAAGTCTTATTTTAAGATACGGAGGCCCAAACTTAAGAATTTTTGTTCCCCCCCCCCTAAGTAAGATATACCGTAACAGTCCGTAAGTTTGACTTTTGAGAGTCGGGTATGAAGGCAGTCGGGCCGTCAGTCTTCTTAAGAGACGACGGCTTCTAATCACGTTACGAGTTAAGATCTTTTTGGGAAGAAAAATTTCTTTATGATTCGTATGCTTGCTAAAAAAGCGCGCGTACATTTCGTATGAATTCTAAAAGTGGCGGAGCACAGTTAAAGCTTGTGTTAAAATTTTTAATGAAATTGCTTTTGAACAGCAATCTGCGCAAAGGATGAAATAAATAAATAAAAAGTGTTGTGACCATCCCAATATTACATTGCCAGTAGCTTTTATGATTACTTCCAGGAATAGATCAGATACTCATTAAGAGCGAAATTCCCTCGGGCAGTCACCGGTTTTCTTTTCCTTGTTCATTGTGACGAGCAGAGTCCTCAACCCTCCTTTTCGTTATGCTTTATTTTTCCAGGTAGACTTACTTTTCTAGAGTTACTTTTCAGTAATAGAGAAAACCTCATGGTGTCTGGAGATTGGATGATTGTTCGTTCCCCCTCTTGCGTAAGAACTGCCAGACTTTTTCTTCATTTTTTTTTCCTTGGCAGCTCCGGAGGTTTGTTTTTCCAATCTTTTATTGAATACATTACGAGGATTAATGATCTACAATCGCGTAGGTTAGGATAGGTCAGGTAAACATACGGCGGGTTAAGTACCTTTGAAAGCTCGCTACCGCTTCGCTCTGCTCTCGCCAAGCCTGATTCCGCTTACTTCTCGGCTGTAGTCAGTGCCACCGATAAGCGACGGAAGGTGACATATTGGTGGAAAATACATCGTTTCAAATTTATAACACTGAACAGGAGGATTAACCAGCAAATTAAATTGACGCCAGAACAATGCGTCCATCTTTGGGGAAAATGACTGGAATTTTCCGTACATTTGATTTCTTGAAAATTGGCTTTAAAGCGTAGTTCGCTTCTAGCTAAACAACTTGTTCTGTGCTCCATTGATGGGATCATTTTGTTAATTTAATGGGCGGGAGGAGTAATTGAGTTTTTTGTCTTTGAGACCCAGACTAATTGGGACGGAGAATGCTCCACACGCAAGAGATCTGGAACTGCGCACTTAAGTTCGGCGCATTGGATATGTTTTATTGCATTGGTTGAAATTCTTACGTTTGCCCGTCACAAACTGGCGTTTTTGCTTCGCCGTTTAATATTTTTCGACCTCTTCCATGAAGATCTGTCAGAAAATCAGTCTATTCATTACTTAAGAGAGAATGTGTCTCTTGGGTGGGAGTTCTGTCGTAACCACTCGGATTTAAAAGATAGGGTTTTGAGCGTGTATTGTCAGCCAGTCGGTCAATAGGTAGGCAACGTGGTAAACAGATACGTGCGTCGTGCTGCCGACTTTTCCCTCATTCACTTTTTTTTTCATTTGTCAGGGACAAAAAAAAATGTGAATTAGTGTGCATCAGGTGCAAGTGGTTGCATTATCAGTACCAAAAATACTGTCATTACAGAGTTTAGAAACGAATCCCAAGGATATGAAACAAACCGGAAGTTGCTTATGGGGCAAAGTGGTAGATATTGTAAACTCGACAGTTATCGGTATCTTTCGGGCGTCCAGCGTGTTAAGTTTTAAGAATTAATTTCCTCTGTTTTATACCGATCGTCGCCGAGCAGAGCGACTTAGGAGCGAGGCACAGGACACCTAACCTAGAGCGGCTCTAGCCTGTTTTAACCTAACTGCGGTTGAATGTCGTTTATACTCGAAGTGAAGTTAAAGGTTTTGCTGTCAATGAGTGGAACACAAGAAGGTAGTAAATACAGTAAAACTAAGAGTGTTGCCTCGACGGCCCCAGAGGGACAATATCTTTGGGACAATCATGGCGAACGCATTGCCGAGCTAGATTGATTTCCGCGCCAAAATGACCCGTTACTTGTCTAAAAATGTCTGTGTGTGGTGTGTTGTAACTGTTTTCCTCATGCGTATACTATCGGACCCCATATTGCGGTCAAGATTGTCTAATCAGCTGATCGTGTGCGATACGAAATTTTACTGCTTTCGTAAAGTCATATTGGAACCAGGGAGGGTGACAATAAAGCATGAACAAAGAGCGGGAAGAGTGGATTAGAGCGTGAACAGAGGTCAAGTGCAATCAGCTTTTCGTTGGCTGCACGAAAAAAGAAATAGTAGTGGCAGCTAACGTTTTGATATAGCAGGTGCTATGAATTTTAGCATCCGTTGCTAACTTTTTAGCAGCCATTGCTAACGTTAGCTGAGGCTACTAATTAGTAGTTAGCAAGGGCTACGAATTGAATAAAATTGTCTGTTTAGCAGCCATTGCTAATATTTTAGCAGCTACATCTACGTTAGCAATGGCTATGATAAAATGGTAGCAATGTCTGATAAAATTATTTGTCTCTTCTATATCAACTAACGCATAGCTGCCACTGCTAAAACTATTCTTTCCCGTGTGACGAAGGAAACGTTCTTTAAAAACGCCCATGTTTCGGTAGGCAAAAGAAACTGAAAGTGATTTTTTTTGGGGGGGTGAGAAGCCTTTTATTCCCCCCCTGCAAAAAACGGTCACAACCCTAGTCCTTGTAGACTATCATGAAATCGGGGTTCCCAAAAAAAAAAGCAGAGTAAAAAGACCTTTTTCGTGGAAAAACCCGGCTACAGGAAAGAGATGTCAAGGGATTCTGTTTGGCTGTCGTTACTTGATACTGCATTGCATATCATCGACGCACTAAAACTACTCTTAGATTTGGAAAGTACAGATGTAATTTTTTTAATACTGAGGAAATTTTGTACAGTAGAGTCTCAATTATACGTCTTTTGGTTGTAAGTCTCCCTCGTTTGTACGTCCTATTGATTCAGTCTCGTCCAGAATACTTTACATATGGCGTTATAAGGAGGATTATTTTCACTTGTACGTCCCTCTCAGTTCTACGTCCAAATTTTTGAATCCCGACTTGGACGTATATCCACTGTAACAAAATATTTTGTCAACCTTGTGAATGGCTAATCTGCTGTTCAGAAATCCGCTCAAAATGTTTGTCGTTAGTAGCGGAATGTGAGAATTGTACAATTTTCTCGTAATACGCGAGTAACACTTTCACTCTCTCCCGGCGCACAGCATGGGCACAGGTCGACCTCGCCACTTGGCGCAATTTTTCGACGTATTGATCGCTTAACGCACTTGCACCCTGCAAATGAATGGGGCTTGTCATAGCCACTGTCTTATAGCGTATTCAGTAGTGAGTATTGATTGTTTTTGTGCTTCCGATCGCTAGCGCTTCCCCCACCCTTCCGGCGAAGATGATTATGCACTCAGTATGCGTTGTCTCCCTAGTTTTTGTCAAACCTTTCGGGTACTTACCTTGTTGCATGCTGGTCCTGGACGTATGTTTGTGTTTTTGTCGCTTCTTGAGCAGAGCAGGTGTATCGTTGCCACCTATGTGCAGCTGAGGAGCGAACCAAGGCGACTTTGCGTGCCGGAATATGTGGTTCGCTGCGCTGCGCTCCTCCTGGGAAAAATCCCCCTCTCTTTCGTACAACTCGTCACACCGGTATGCTGCAACCATCAGGGCAGCATATTTGCCGGCAGGACAAGACTGTAAACAACTGACTAGCAAGCTGTTGCGGTGATTCTTTTGCGTGCGTTCAATCAGTTTCGCGTTAACAAGGCTCTCGTTAGGTGGCGGGAGCGGGCGCCAGCCATTCGTTTGCCGGGGCCCACCTTGCCCTAGCGTGACTTTAAACCAAAAGACGAGCTGTGGCGTTGTGGCTCGTGGTCATTGTGTTATCTGATGAGCGCGAGAGAGGGTCAGCATGGTGCCCACTCAGTTCGAGACTCGACGGATGTCGGTGCCGCTGAACGTTGAAGCCGACAAGAGCGCCGACCGCGTCTTGAGGAGACGGTGCGTTTCGTTCCATCTTCGTTTCTTGGTCTTGCAGATTGCCTCAAGGGGCGCCAGCCCGAGGGTGCCAGCCCTGGAGTGTGTCTGGAGAGAGCATTCGCTTAGGTTGTGGAGTGGCTTGTTGCGCTCACGTCGGTGCGAATGAAGAAAGCAGCTGAGCCGCGCAGCGATGCGTCTCTTCGTGGACGGGACGGACTCGTTGGTGAAAGGCTTTGCTTTGCCTCTGGCTGCCGCTGGCTGCCACTGGCTGCCGTCGGCCGCTGACCACCGTTTTTGGGTGTTTGGCTTGAGAGTCGAGTGGGTTTACTTTCACTCCTCCCACCGCGAAGAGAAGGTAGCGCGGCGGGCCCGGAGCGCCGGCGCCAGTATGCGGCGGCAGGCGCGCGGCGCGGGTAGGCCTACGCGGTGTCGGTGGCGGCTTTGAAATGGACGCGACAGTGTTGTGAAGCAAGCGTGTGTGGCGAAGTGCGTTGTCGCCCTGCTCGGCTCGGCGCTCGGCGAGAGTTGCAGCTATGGAAGCCGATGCGGTTGGCGCCGGTGGCGGTGACGGTCTCGGTGACGCCGGCGGCGCGCCTGTCGACGAGGCGACCCCGCCAGCCGCGTCACCCGTTGACCTGCATGCGCTCATTTCCATGATGTGGTGAGTGCTTAGTTGAATGCTAATTCGATTTGCATTTCTGCTTGTCCTTCCACTCGTTTCTTATGTGCATAAACGGCTCGTTTTAGACAGCGGGTGGGACAGGGTGCGCCTCTGTCTTCCGGTGTAAACTTCGCACGTCACGTGGTAGCGAGCGTGTGGAGTGGACAGTGGCTCACAGGATGCGTTGCGCCGTTGCGATTGTGTTCGTTCGGTTCGGTTCAGTTCGGTTACGGACGCATTGCCGTAGCGCCCGCCGTCGAGGCATTTGCTCTTTGACGACCATGCTTGGACGGGATGGTCCCCATGTCTTTGAGGTTCTGGACTCCACCGCCGGTGTCGGCGTCGCGACCAAGGGCGCGGGCGCACACGTGGCCGTGAGTTGAACCCAACTAAAACACTTTGTTTAGCTCGTCACGATACGACACGATCGAATCCAAGGACGACATGGCCGGCCACGCTTACGCAACGACCGAACTTAGAGTCGGACAGGTTGGTCGTTGGTCGCTCGAAACCTTATCGACGGCACTTTCGTGCTTTCCGAGTGACTTGAGATAGCAGTGGCCGAGTGCCGAGTAGCGGCGATAGGCAAGGCGCGGGAGCACGTCAGCGACGCAACTACTATCTGCATGTGTTCACGCCGGTATCACATGTCCTCCGGTCCCCCCTCTCCCCCCCCCCTCGCGGTTCCGCGTCGCGAAGCGCCGCGATGTCTCCCCCCTCGGCGGTCAGCCCCCGCCCCGCCGCGCGCCCACCCACCCACTCCGAGAGGGTCCTCTTTCATTCATTGTCCAGTCGCGGTTCGGACAGCTGTGGTGCGGGGCGCCAAACGCACCGGCGCCAAAACAGTTGACAGAGTGCCCCAACAGTGTGAGTGCGCGAGTGACAGAACGTGTCAGCTGTTAGACAAGAAGTGTCTCGTTTCTGGGAATCGCGGATAGGTTTTAGTCGAGCAGCGCAGTGGAGCGGCCATTGTCAGTGAATTATTCATTGTGAATCGGGGACTTTGAAATGCCAAGGCAGGTTGCGTGTCCATCAAGGTCATTGCCACCAGCTCTGCCCTCTCAGTTTTGACGTCCTCCAAGGCGTCCGGCTCGTTGTGCGGTGAGCAACCGCATAGGCACTCATTTTTCGCCCGATTTGCTCAATTAAGTATCATTTCTATTGCGTGCTCGGACGTGTCGAGGACTCCCTGCACTGTTACTCATCCGGTTTGGTATTTGACGGTGAAGGCCGCTCCTGCACGCGCAACCGTGTTGCAATGCCCGACGAGTGAATACGAGCTGAGCAACGCCCCCGGTCTCATAGTCATCGGCGAGGTGCGGGTGTCGCCTCCGGCCGCCTTTACCGCCATGAGTTCCGCGAAACCCAGTGACCTTCAGCCTCCAACAACCGGCACGCCTCCAGACCTCTTGTTGTCGTCGTGTGATTGGTCCTCCTCGGGCGGCAGCTTTACCGGTAGCAGTGCTAGCAGTGCTAGCAGCTGCGCTAGCAGTGGATGCTGCTGTTGCACCCCTTCGAATCGAGGCAGCGGCAGTAGCAGTGGCTCCAACGCCGACTCTGGCAGTCGGCCTCAGCGACCCCGTCTCAGGTGACCCACTTAGCGAGTAGTCCAACGAGGGCGGGCACAAGGCAGGGCTGGACCATCCTGACTGGCATCACTCACCTCCAATTCCACCGTACAGTCCCCGTCTCGTTCCCCGAACCGAAACGAAGGTCGAGTCTTGACGCGGATTTCATGGGATTCCTTCTGCGTTTGTTGCAGGCGAACGAGGTCTTTAAATGCTCCTTGTCCAGTGCAAAACTTTGGACCATGTGGCCGGATTATGAAAAATTCAGCAATGGTTATGTAAGTACTCGTCATGTATCTTGTTTATTTTATAGACTTACGACAACCCTTCAGGAGGTTCTGAATCGAATTCAGTATTGAATCATGTATCGAACATCGAAACAGTGATTCGGCCATTATTTCCTGGAACTAAACCGTTTAGCACTGATGAAACCAATAATAGTTTTGGATAGCCTTATACCTGTTTCAGGATAGGTTAACTTGTATTTGGATTAGGTTTTAGAATGAGCCTATCAGTGACAGTAAACAGAAGGGCTTTTACACTCTTGGTGAGACCTTTCTATCGATTGTTATCGATGGGTCAAGTCTTGAAAGCTAATCAAAATGCGCGGTATTATCGTTGAACCTTCATACCGCGGCCAGAGGTAATTAGGTTTCTCAGCTAATGAAAATTGAATTCTTAACAAGCGTAGATTGTGAAAAAATGTAACGTGGAACTTGACAGGGAACAGAGGATTTTGCGGGATACATGTAAAGTTTAGGAGGTATACCCTCCGAGAGTGAGGTGGCTTCGGAACCAAAACATTTCTTTTATCTCATTTTTTTTCTGAGATCTAATTTTGAAGGTTTACTCAGGGTTATCATTTTGATTCAGAGCATATAAAATCTGAGGAATCACTTCCAAGCCTTTATTAACGAATAATACTATGACTCTTGCCATCCTTTTCGGGTAAATATTTCAAATTAAAATGTTTTTCGGTGTTCCTTTTTTTTTTAGAGCAGCATCCAAACAAACAAAATTAGACCAACAAGTTAATTTCATGAAAAAAAAAATCGTTCTGTAGTTTTCTGAATTATGTTAATTGTTTTACTGCATTCCGTTTTACGTAACAGGCGGTTCTTTCCAAGATTTATCCATTTATTTACATAACGTACCTCACGAAACAATGATTGCCGGAATATGAATCGTCCATACGCGTTTCATACCTTTAACGCATGTCGTATTTAATGTTTTCTTCCACTGAAATTTGGGCGATAGTTCTATATTTTGAATGTTCCGTTGTCGAACTTTTCTCTCACTTGAAACAACAAAATTTTTAGAAACTACGTCTGTAGACATATCCACTGTACACTCCTACAGTTTGGTAGCGAGATAGACCTAAACAATATAGTTGACATTCTGCGCTTGAATTGAAATCATTCTTTTATGGGGGGGACCCAGGTCGAAAGACAAAAGGTGTACAATCATCATGACTACCGTTACACGAAATGCTATTTTTGACGTGGTGTAACTAAACGGTATCAATTAAAGATACTTCTATTGGAAGCGAGGAGCTTACTTAAGAGCGGTGGAGGGATTGGAGTTTGCAATTATTTTATCAATTCCATCACAATGGGCTGTGTTCCCAACACCAGTATTTATTTAAAGAATAAGAATCCCTGTCGTTTATTCAATAAGTATGATGTATTATGTCAGTATAATAAGTATGATGTAGTGTTAATAATTCGGTTCCAAATTACTAAAATTAACAAATAAATTTATTAATCAAAAAAAAAATTCTCTGAAGTGAGAATTTTCGAGCGTGCTCCGGGCACAAAGCAGCGAACGAGCGCCCCTTTTATAGTTTATTTCACGCAAAATTAAAAGGGCGTATGCTACGATTCCGCGAAAAAAAAAAACAATTCAATTTTCCAAGGTTTTACCGGCAGTATGGCTAAAAATGACCAAAACCCTTAATTTGTGTAGTTTTAACTCGGGTTGCGGGAGGCCGTGTTGTGTTGATTGCTTTTTTTAAAAGCAACCTAAACTTACATCGGTTTATTGCAGATTGAACCCCGATCGGGAAGTAACTAATTAGAGAATTTTTTTCCTTTCTTTTTTTCTTCTTTTTTTTTCTTTTTCTTTCTCTCTTTTTCTTTGTTTTTGTTGCTCCCTTTTTTTTGGTGTCCTGTGGGAACAACAGCTGTCAATTTTGGTGTCCGAAAATCGATTTTTTTTTGCAGACTAATCAGCCTGCTACTTAACAAATGACTGAGCTGAGCTCAACCCAAGTGGGCTTAGGCCAACGGTCCGGTGGTATTAAGCTACCGCGACGCCACAAAATACCTTTAAGGCCGTGAAACGAGTGGCGGTTTGGCGGTGTTATAAAGGAAATGGTTACTTTTTCTCTAAACAACGAAGTAATTCGTTATTTCTGTAAAAAAAAAATCGGCTACCATTATGAAAAAAGATCGGTTTTTGGCGTGTAGGTCAACGAACTTTCACAATGCAGCATCAAAAATCGAGCGCTGTCTTCTCGTAAACATAATCATTCTGTCCGAAGGATCTAATTATTAAGTAATCGAAGTGACTATTCACACGCTGACACATTTAAAATGTATCAGGTTGGTTTCCGTGCTTTTAATATAGGCAGCTATAAGTAGGTAAGGATAAGCAGAGTAGGTTTAAGATATGTGGATTGTGGATACTGCTTAATCATTATGTTTACAGATTGATAGCGCTTTTATTTTAATATCGCCTGTTGTCAGCGACAATCGAATCGAATTTAACTATAATGCGGCTCACGCAATTGTAATTTAGGGCCTAATTCGGGGTTAAATTTGAAGACAAAACCAGGTTTCTGCTGCAATAATTTAGTCGTGATTGTCATTCCCACTCACTTGAGATTATTCATAAAAATCAAACGTCTGGAACTTAATTAGTCAGTTAATACAGTAGACTGCGCCACGCGCATCCTCGAGGGTTTCTCGTGGCGCCAACTCTTCAAACTCTAATTAGCACTTCTGCACGTCGCGCAGCCGCAGACAGCGTGGACGCCGATAAAGATACACTGACCAAGTTCTTTGTTATGTTACCTCTCCCTCCCCAAGAGATTACCTCTCATCAAACAGGACGTAAACAAACAAGGAAAGATTTTCATCTTTCGCAGCAAAAAAAAAAGAAAAAAATCACTCTTAATAACTAGTTTACAACTGATGACGCCAAAAGAAATAATGTCCCAAAAAACTGTAGAATTTTTGTGAGTATTCCAATACTTCCTTGTTCTTTGAATATGGAAGTAAAAAGGTGGTTAATGATTACGTCGTCGGTTGTGCTTGTCTTGTTAAACGATTATACACCCCGCGCTTGCGTTGGCAATTTTTGGAAACGTGTTGCAGCTGAAAGCTTTACAAATGCCATTATTGATAACATTAAAAAAATGCTCGTCATGGTTGATTTACAAAAACCCGAACTTGTTGTTGGGAGGTGAAACCTCTCGTACATTAAGCTCGGCATCAAACGATTAGAGGAATAAAAATGCCCCTTCTCATCAGAGCTTGCTAGTTGTGAATTAAGATTTAATGTAGAAGTCTAATTGTTTTTTTAAAAAAAACAAAAAAAAACAAGACGATTCCTAGGCCTGCGATTGACGATTTTGCACCCTGATCGGATTACAGTTAAGAGTTTCTCCGATAAAACAAGTCAAAAGAAAGTTCGACAACCGCAATAAAACATTGTAGGCTCTTCAATCGTCGTTTGCGGAAAGCTGTTTGCGTTGAACCTTTTTTTTTCCGACGATTAAAAAAATTAAGTCAAAAATATGCTTCCTAAGGATAGTTCAGTTCTGGCTTCGACACCCACATTTAATCCTTCATTTTTGGCCTTAACAGTAAGAGGCAAGCCACACTGTGAAGACGAGCGGGTTTTTGAGAGGGCTGAAGGAAATCTTCGTATTGGCTGGAAAAGGCTTATTAGTATAACGACTTCTTTGACTTGACTGATTTCGCTTCTCTACACATTAAAAATTAAGGCTCAAAATTTGGTTCGGAAAGAAATCTGAGCTAAACGTGAGAGCAGTTATCGTTTTTGGCTACTAAAATTAGTTAAGAATGACTTCTGTCGCATCTAGTAAGAATTAATATTTGAAAAATAAATTTATCTGCCTCTTTGTTTGTAATGGCCGCCTTCTTAATCTTTTTTCTAATTTTGTTTATAATGGCTCTTCTCTATCCTTCTTCTGGTTAGACATGTAATAATATAAAGTTGGGAGCGAACGATCAAATCGCTCAGTATTGTCTCAGAAACGACAGTCTTTCATGATTTTATCACCAAATACGGCTTTTTTTAAATTATATTTTAATATTCTCACACTTTACCGGTAATATACTTTTCAGAAACATGCAGATATGTTTAGTTTTTTGGGCAAACTCTCAATTAACTCCATATCTCGAGGCAATTATCAAGTATTCGCGACGTTGAATCATACAACCTCTGTTCAGAAACTGTGATAAAATATGAGTTTTGAAAGGCTTACTGTCAGTAGATTTGAAAGGGTTCAGCAAAAATTAAACCTAGTGACGTTATATCTTTTATAGGAAACCACAGATTCAATTTTCTGTACAGTACTTTTCCGAGTGAAAACAAGGACTATTCCTAGTCTTTGTCTCGAATAATGTGTCTAACGATCGCAGACCCTCAAAATAGACTACTTGTAAGTATGGAGCGCTTTTCGGGTGGTATATTTTTGACAACGAAGTCCATTTCCTCGAAATATATCTTGTAAGTGCAACTACCTGTAAATTAATCTGTGCTAGGTCGTTATCATGTTAAAAAGCAATTTTTCGAAGCTTAACACTTGAGGCCTTGTTGCGGGGTTTGTTGTTTTGTAACAAGAAATGTCGACTTATTGTAAGCTTATTTCTTGAAACAAGAACTCCGTTTAAAAGTGTTGCATTGGTTACTGATATGTGGTTCTATCCTAAACGCTTTCAAAAAAATAGTTGTATTTTCAAGGAACCGCGTAGTTACGATTTAGGTTCGGATACTCAATCGAAGAAACTCAAAAGTGAGATGTAATGGCTTGAAACAAGTTAATCACAAGAAATTCTTGTGTCCCGTAGATTTTTAAACAAGGCAACGGATGTTTAGAAGTTGGTATAGAAATCGTATTATCTAACTTCGAATCGATTTATTGGGTTTCGCCATTAAAACGTCATAATATATTCAGGGGGCTTTTCGACATGCAAACCTTTCGATGGCAAGAAATCGATCTCTCAACGCGGAAATAAATTTGGACTCACGAGAAGTATATTCAGTGGAATATGACTGTCAAGAAAGCTGTTACAATTTCTCGTCGCTTTCTTTCAACGGCATGCAGTACCGAAAGTAAAATTGATAATTGATGGTTCCGAAGAATTCATCATTATTTTTTAAAGCTTTGATAAGTAGAACATGGCGGTAGAGAGAGTGCAAGTGGGCATGAAGCGTTACTTTTTTCTGGGGGGGGGGGCTCTTTTTAATTTCGGCAGGCGGTTTTTATTTCTATCTGTTAGGATGCCATTTCGACGTATATCTTTCCATCTTTTATCAAGCAAGACGGGAGATGAACAGGAACCTAACTTATTTTGCCGTATAGACAAGCCTAATTCCGCTTATTTCGCCGCTGAAAAGTATGCGGCAGCTGGGGTGGAGGACAGCCGAGCGCTACAAACGAAGCGAGGAACTAGGCATATATTCTACGCGGTTTTATATCGCTAATTTTCGCAATGTAATGAAAGGTTTTGCAAGTTTTGAACACACGAGGTAGAAAATGCAACATTCAAAACATAGTAGAGCACGGACTGTGTGTGGAGAAATATCAGATGAATACATTTATGATAGTAGACTTCAACGGAAGTGTAATTCATCAGAGGATTGTCGGGTGAATACATGGGTACGCACGTATATGAGGAGACTTGAACAATGAGGAAAGTGGTATAGTAAAGTTTACTAAATACTTCCATTCGTTCTACGAACATGGAAGTAAAAATAGTAAAAATAGCTCAAAAGTGAGACAGCCAAACCTGGCTAGTAATCGCTAACAGATTTGCAAGTAAACGTTAACTTTAGGATTGTCTATGGTAACGTTTACTGGCAAATCCGGTAACATTTACTAGCCAAGTTGGCTGTCGCTTTTTTTATTATTTTATTTTATTTTTTTTGTTTTTACCAATTTTTAGTGAACTTTACTAACCCACTTTTCTCAGTGTAAGCATGGAGAATCTTCTCCATGGTGTAATGCTATTGAGCTCTATAGTGAGGAACTGTCTGTCAAGAAGACTGTCATTGAAAAACAGAATATTTTGAAACAGCTTCATGCAGTTATGTTCTAAATAAAGCATTTTTTGCCGGAAATAGTGATATTCTTTAAGACAAGCCAAAGGCGACATCTTATTTACGAACTTTATTCATATTTTGTTGTTAGCCTATACCCCATAAAAAAATATTTACTTAGCTTCTTTTTGTAGGTTTTCATTTGTGTTTTGGCTGAAGATAAGTCGAATCTGATTGTATAAAATAAAAGAAAAGTTAAAAGTTTTGGCGTTGTTTGCACGCAAAGCATCATTAAAAGAAATTGATGGACACTAAAACGATTTCCTCATTCTCTGTACGTCAGGAAAAAGACACTTCAAAAACTGATTTTTTTTCCATTATAGTCTCCGAATATCAACAGCTTTCAAGTTCAATTGTCGTACATCCCCCCCACAAACAAACGAATAATGTGCTATTCTCTTTAGTAATTAAAGAAAACTTAATTTATTTTTCGTGTATGACTACATTTTATCGTTGGCGTCTCTGTTAAATGGGACTGATGCAATGACGCCGTGTGAAAGAAAGGTAATTGATTTGTAGAGTACCGATTCGTCAAAATCTGAAAAACAGAACACGATGGTTCCAATAGGTATCCTCTTAATTAAATGTTACGTTGTCGTTTAATGATAATCTTTTTTTCCGGCTGTTTTGTTGATTTATAAAATTTTGGGGTAGATGGCGTTTTTTAAGTCGTCGCACCTTCTTCGGTTGAAAATGAGATGAGATATTGCTATGCCGTGACAGATAGGCAATCTTCGAAAATTATCCTTCTCTAAGAATACCCTACTAATAAGAAAGCTTCATATCAGAGGCGCCGTTTAGCAGTCCATAGCACAAACTGATATCAAACTGCACTTGACACTTGCGATCAACAAGACCATTCGACAACCCCCCCCCTTTCCCCCTAAGAATCGGAAGAGGAGCCATTCATTGAATATTTTTACGGTTGAGCACTAGGAGAG
>Ga0058701_10002326_pt1 | contig 14299 bp, 7 predicted proteins | sample AgamicOrMae_FD_97039 | JGI IMG/M metagenome (GOLD analysis project Ga0058701, IMG submission 97039) | Agave microbial communities from Guanajuato, Mexico - Or.Ma.e | ecosystem: Host-associated > Plants > Phyllosphere > Phylloplane/Leaf | place: Guanajuato, Mexico | collected 2012-06-04 | reverse complement strand
GCGTATAAGAAATAAATCGACTCGTATACGAAAAGTAAGAAATCTTATACGAAATTAAAGTAATCTTATACGAATGAACCAAATCTTGTACGAAACTCGACATTCTTATACGAAAACCATATACGAATTTTAAGCTGGGAAATGAAAGGCGGTGACCTTGCTCCAATCTAACGAACTTTATGCCATCTGAGCTGCCTTGTGACGAACATTTTGTGTCGCGTGTCGTTGCAAAACATGGGTGCATGGTACCGTGAAACCTTTGCGATGTGTCTGGCGCCCCCAGCCATCGTTGTAACTGCTCTCATCTCCTGTCCCGGTATTGCGACAAAAATAGCCTATTTACCACCGAGCACCTAGACGAAATTTTAGGATGAAATATAGCTCAATCGCTAGAGTACCGGCTCGAGCCCTTATGGAAAAGCGATTCGATTCCTGCGAAGATCGTCTGCTTTTCTTTCGTATCCTGAAGGAGTTAGTCCTACCAATTAAATTACAGCCGTTCAGCAGGAGTACCTCCAGTCCCTCCAGTCGTGGCATCGAAATACCATACTAATGCTACCAAATCAAGAAGTTAAATGTTAGTTGTATTTGAAATCAACAGCATGTGGTTGTTAGCTGCATGTGAACTCTACAATGTCAACAGATTCTATGTACATTGTATGGACAACATTGTATGGAACCAGAAAATATCACCCTCACATTGATGGGTGCATACAACGAAATCCTGAGAAACTTCAGCGATAGTCCAACATCAAACCGAACGATTACAGACTCAAGTTAGTCTATGTGAGAGACTTAAGCGCAAGTGCCACGTCAACCCTAAACCTGAATGCCACCCTTTATGGACTGGAGACTGAAATGCCCGTGCCTGCGTTACTGAATTTTCATTGAAGAAATAGTCGACAATAATGGAGACTAACAACAACCAACAACATGAGAGACTTCAACGCAAGATAGCCTGGAACTTGTGAATTCCGCTGCTACCCTCAGAGTAGTGGAGACTTCAACGCGCGTGCTGGAATTGGAACAAGCAAACTCATAGTCATCCCTCGGTAAACCGAAATTCGAACGCTTTCCTACAACTTGAGAGACTTCATGGTAGTATCAAACTTGTCTATTCCACTGCTCTCACAATTAGGCGAGTGGACACTTCGCGCGTGCTGACCTGTAATTTGAGGAAGTTTAGCTAACCTCAGTCATCCTATGCCTATGATAAACGGAGATTTCAACGCTATTGCCCACTTGGGAGACTTCAACGCAAGGTACCTAAGCATCAAACAAGTACTCCACTGTCACTCTTAGAGGAGTGGAGACTTCAACGCGCGCGCAGACGAAGAGTATGACGAACTTGAGGAACCCTTGCTTGAGGAGACTTCAACGCAAGGTAGCATCAAACTTGAAAATCCCATACCCTCACAGAGAAGTAGAGATTTCAACGCGCATGCGAGGCTATACGTCTTGGAGGAGATGTGCAAGAACTTCGCCATCCGCCCGCAGCTACGCGCATATGCAAACGATGGGTACAAGATAAGGAACAGAGTCAATTTGTGTGCATGCGTTTCACAAAGTGTCTTTCACACATCTTCCCTCCGGTTGAGTGCGCCTGACCTCGGCGGCTCGGCGCTGAGGTGGCTGGCTGGGCAGAGAATCGTGTCAAAGGCTATATTTACTCCTCCGACTTGTTTCGTCTTGAGGCTGGGCCAAACAACGCCGCGGCAATGGCCTCAAACATATCCGTCAGTCTGTTTCAGCAATGCTTAGGAATTTCGATAGTAAAACCATTGAGCAGTGAAACCATAAAAGAGAGAGAGTGACGGGAAGATTCAAAACTGAGGATGGTCACACGAACGTATGAATAATACGCTGAATTTCGACCAAAACTACAATTTTATCTCGTTATAAATACCGTTTGTATTAATTCTCGTTTTAGTTCTTTACCTGTGTTGGGTTATAGCACTACACCCTACGTGGGTATAAAGTTGTAAAAAGTTCAAGTCGTATTGAGGTCAGTTTTAAAGGTAACCCTTTAACAAACAGCTATGCCAAAATGTAAGAGCCCAGTATCATTTGTCTATTGATGTGGCTATTGTCTATTGATTGGCCTCAGGCTAACCAATTAATGAGGCATAGCCGTTTCTTCTTCCCCAAAACAGGTTTGAATCCACCCAAAACGGTTATTTTATAATTTTATTTTTAAATTTTACAAATGAAGTGAATACAATACACAAGGCCAATAAGCCTTAAGCTTCGCATCGAAATAACTTTGCTGATAAGGCAGCGTTGAATTCACTTCGCTCAAATTAGCATCCTCAGAGACGACCTTTACTGCACAATAAATTTGCCATAATGAAACCTTTGACAAGGTTTAATTTGGAACGATATCCTACGAAGTAATCTGATAAATCAGCGGCAGGTATTACTCGCAAACAAGCATTACTCACAGAAAATCAAAAGTGATAGACGTTTAATTAGACGTCTATTTTCTGAGCGTATTATAGTACAGTAGAAATCGTATATAACGATACCGGTTATAACAAGCAACCGGATATAACGAGTAGATTTGGTGTTGAAGTCCGGTCCCGTAGATGCACGTTTATGATTATAGCAATATCGGTTATAACGAGAACCTGTTATAACGAGCAAATTCGGCTTGATCTTGGTGCTCGTTATATACGAATTCTACTGTATGTACTCCAAATACATCCAAGTAATAGGAAGCGGAAATATAGTTATCAAACATTGGACAGTGTCAACGCACATAACCAGTCGGAACTGCCCTTGCTGGAAACTTCAACAGTGTTGTCAGATTTAGTGAAAATAACTGTAGGTATGTTTCTTCGAAACTTGTAGAGATCTCCTTGAAAGTGATACCCTTTTTGAAATGCTCGTCTAAAGAGCAAGCTAAAAAGGATACTTGTTTTACACTTTAGTATCCTAAGAAGGACTTTAAAAAGGATCCTTGGTTATTGGTATCGACATCCGTGTTAGCCAACAGTCGAATTCGGACCGTTTGAAGAATACGGCAACATTGAGACTTTAGTCTTAACGTGAAGTTTCGCAGCTATCTTGTCTGCGCTCATATGGAAGAATTCTAATTTGCATTTTCGGATGAAAACTAGCCAAGTTACCACGCTTATTAAGATTTACATCGAGAACTGACCTACGACGGAAGCTCGCTTCCATACTGTACATTTTAAGAGGATTTCCTACCTCTTCTGTTCCATGTTTTACCGCTAAGCCGAGCGACAATGAAGTAAGCCACGTAACCTTGGTTAATCTAACCTAATTCAGGTTTAACTGTAACTACGCGGTTTTATGTCGTTTAGCTTTAAATTGTTACGAATGTTTGAACCATAATGGAAAACGAAAGGTAGAAATTCCACCTTTGAAAGTTACAGCGCAACCAAGAGAATATGGAAAGGATCGTCACTCTGGTGATCCCGCATTAAGCCTTCAATACGGAATAAAGATAGTTCTTTTGTTTTCAACCTCAAGGTTATCGTAACATAAAATAAGTTGTTCTTGGAATAATTATTAGCAGATTTGTCTGAGAGGAGTCGCTTGGAAGATTATTCGCATTTTCTGGAAACTAATAGACTTGTCTTTGAATATGTCAGTAGATTTTTGAAAACATATTTCTTAAGGTTGAGCAAGGTGAGGTTAGCTAGGTCTTCCAAAGTTAGACTTGGATTGTGGGTTAGTTTTTGTTAGCCTAGATTTTTGGTAATAACTATGTGCAGAAACTGGGTATAATCTTTCTTTTGTTTTCAGAACTTTTAAATCAAACATTATTAGGTTCACAAGGATCATTGATTTAAAAATTCTCGTGTTTAAAAGGACGTCAATATCAACTTTTTTTGTAGCCGCGGTATTAGAATACTTTGCACGTTTGAAAAAGATTATTTAAGAAGAAAAGGAAAAATTCCCCTTTTTGTTGATACTTAAAACTTAAACCGGAAAATAATATTTTTTTCTAATATTTTTTGTTTTATGGAGATATTTTTATGAAATAAAAGCTCATAAATGTTTTTATATTTCCGTGTTTTTTTTTAAGATTTCAAACATAGGCATATTTTGGAAAAAAATTCACACCTGCTTGAGTGCTGTGCTTAAAAAAATATTTCGTGTAATCAGGAGTGTGCCAAAATAAATTGATTAGACAACGGCAAAGGTAAAAGGGTTGTGGGTTGTTTCAAATAGGGCATTTAATATATCGTCATTTATACTTTGGAAACATTATGAGAAATGGGGCAACTAGCGTGCCTCGAGCAAAACCTCCCTTAATGATGAATCGACAGTCAGGCCTAAAAGTCCAGATTTGGACCGAAGGCTTGGTTCCGACTTTTCGCCGCGTTCGTGGAAACGACGGCTCGAAACAGGTTTCGGGTCATTGCATCACCAACTGACTCATGATCGCACTACGCTGTCAAAATCATGCAAACTAGTGTCAGAAGGGGAATCTAGCCAACCTAGAGCGCGCAATGAATCACCAAAGAATCGAAGAAGTTAGGTTCTGCACATTCCGAATCGTCGCTTCTCTTTTAAAAAAAAATTCAACGCGATTAAATATTAGCTTTCTTATTTAAAATTTTGTCATTCTGACCCGGAAGGTCACCTGTACATTTTTTAGAACTCGCATACTTTAATTCATATCTGCTATATATTTTTGTAGGGCATCAAAATATTTGAAAGATATGTGAATTAACCTAAAGAATTCAGCAAAGTCGAAGAAAACACATTTTTTCCGTAGTCTACTTGTTGATGTAGGTTCGAAATGGTTACGGGTAACATATTACTAATAATTACCATTTATATGGGCCTAATTTATTTATTTATATTTTTTCCGTATTTTTAACGTGTTCCAAACGTTAAATATTTGCTAAAATCGTTTTCAAATTTTTAGGATGACCGGCAGTTTTGAACAAGTCAGTCAAAAAAATCGATTATCAGTCAGTGAAAGCCCAGATTTCACTGTTAATGTTAAAAATTCATTTCTATTTATTTTTCCAAAGATGCAGTTTTATTAACAGGTTGTTTAGCAAGAGATTACCGTTTCAGAGCACCATGAAGCAACTAAATTCTGCTGAACAAGCAGCACACTAAACGCCGAAAGTTGCTTCCAGCATTGATGCGAGCGCAATATTATCCGGACTACATTTAGCTAAAAATGTATTTTTCACTGAACATGTAATTAAAGCCCTGTATAGGTAAAGAGGCGCAAATCAAAAAGAATAAATGGCCGCTATACACAGGCGGTATAGGAGGGGCAGCCATTTTTTCTATGCAGGCGACTATGTCTGTCTCTCTCGCACTCACAGCAAGTCGTATTTTCTCTCTCTTTCTTTCGTCGACCAGTTTCAACGCTCACCCTCACTTGCGCCTCTTCACCTATACAGGGCTTTACATGTAATCAGCGATGACAGTTCCCTGGGCGGCTGGAAATAAGTGTTTGCCGAATTTTATCAAATACAGATATCAAAAGCAGCATAGTCAACTTACGAAAATCACACAAAAAGATACTTTAACGCATTTGTAACGATCTCACGCGTTGAAACGCACAAATAAAAGTCATCGTTCCCCGCCCCGGTCGCACTAACAAGTCGTGCACTTAGTTTATGTATCAACGCGGCGTCGGTCCGGCCCAACCAGCTCTGGTGGAAGTTGCAGGTTAGATATGCCCACGTTCTGCTCGAGCGCAATGCAGTGGGCACGCGAGCTTAAGGCTTTATTAATAGAACCAGAATGCTTCTAGAGCAGTGCAGGCCTCGACCCATCGCGGAAATGCGTTCTACACTTCCGTGCAAATATCAGCTTTTTAGCCAGAGTCTGCGCTGATGTAGTGCGTTTGTTCATGTGAAAAATCCCTTTGCAAAATCGCGGTCTTCAGGAAATCGCCGTTGTTAGATTGCAAAATTTTTCTCCTATTTTGAATATCCCAGTACCTCGGCTAAGTAAGCTCTTTTATAGAATGTTTACAAAATCGTGATATTGTCTTGTGAAAGGACGTGAATCAAGACTGGATTTGTTCCTAAGTCAAAACATGTTTTATGTTAAAATTTTGATTGTTTTTCTTGATTATTTCAAAGAAAGTAATAATTATTATTTAAAAAAAGCAAATTAATTAATATGAATCGTCGTCCTTGTTATCCTTTATTCTTCAAAACTCAGTTTTTGAAGTTATTTTTTTGAAAATTTGACATTAAAAAAACAAACAAAAAAAACAACCAAGAAACCATTCCTTTGGAAGCAATATCACCAACGGTAAACCATAAACGAGTACATCACTCAAAAATCGATTTTTATTTTAGCGGGAACCAAGCTCCTGTATAGTCGGTCAACTTATCAATGGGAAACCGTATAAGTAAGACCTCTTATGTTACTAAAATCACCTGTAGTGGATAGGTTAGGTACGATAAAGTCACATGGGAGGTGTTTTCCCTCTATTTCGATCTTACTGTTATGGGTCCGTGCTTTGTTTACACGTCACAATAACGCGTCCATCTATCAGACCCTGCATGAACCATGATGCAACGTTTTCCCGTACTTTCCGTAATTGTGCTAAGATTATATGCACCGGTCTGGTATTGGACGCACATATTGTTGAGTTCCTCCGCTACAAAGTTGATAATGTATACAGTTGCGTCACCCCGACCTCTCATGTCACAGAGTGTACGTATATCGAAACAAACCGATATTCATCTCGACGTCATGTTTTACCCGGATGTAAAAACGGTAAGTTAAAGTCGCTCAAGGATTAATTAATAGATGGCGATGTTAAGCTAGTGCCTATAGCGTAATTTTCTTTGCAGACACGCAGCCAAAACGCCGTTTATGTCCGTAGAATTGCTCTTAATCTAATTTCAGATTAGGGGAATGCGTAGCAATGAGAAGTCTTTTATCATGAATCTGAAACTGTGAAGGCAAAATTCCTTGTCAATAGCCCATTTGAACGTTTGTTTCGTACCAGACATGCCTGATTTTATTTTTAATTAGTCCAAAAACATTTAGAAGCTTGTTTTGGCTTAGTTTTAGAAAAACGCTGCCCTTGACGATGTGTGTCGTGTGTGGTTGTTGGTTATTTACACGTAACGCGAACTTTGTTTTTGTGCGTACTGTTAGTCTAAAATAAAATCATCTCGAGGAATATTTCTCCCCGAGATCTTTACCAAACCTTTGAAATATGAAGAGAACGTCTGTAAGTCTTTGAAAAAAAAATCTGATTTTGAAAACTAAAAAAATAATGTACCTTCCGAAAGATGATTTTGCAAAATTTTAAAAGGGGAATCTTAAGTTTTTGAAAAAAATTGGCTTGGAAGGAAAAATAAAATAAATGTATAATAATAATAAAAATGATAAGGTGAAGCAAAGTCTAAAGCACGGGCTTAATGTGTTTAATATTTTTGGAGTGTCTATTGACCCGTCTGCCCCATTCATAATTTAGTAGGTTGGGTGCGTTCAAGTCACCTTCTATTTAAAATGCATTATTTTGGTTACGTGCGTTTGTCTCCCTATATTAATGCATTTCGGGTCAATAGCAACGCCCTAATATTTGTACGTCGAGTGTGGACATGGGCCTGAACAATTTTGATAGTAAAACTAAAGCCGACGAAGTCCAGTACTTCAACCCTCATGCTAATCAGGCTGAGTGTATCCTTAATAGATTATTTTTCTCGGTGGGAAACCTCAGCGACTCACGCATATTCCTAGTGTGCGACTAGGATGTGGAGCCACTAATAGCCGTAGCTTTCAATCTTGCAAACGGAAGGAGATGCGGCTACCTTATCAGCAACGAGTTTCTCATCATTTTATAAATCTCGCTGAAGTTTTATTCTTTCAGGAGATTGGTGAGGATGAATGTTGAAAACCTCTTCGTAAATGGCGGAATAACGCTTTGGTATTTTCCACTGAAGAAACCGAGGGGTGAACGACCCAGTAGTCTTCTTCCCATCGGCGGTTTGCCGCCGGTGCGTTCAGCCGAACTGAATGACAAGCTCCTTCTCCTCTTCGACATGAGGCTCCGCCTATTAGAGGGGAAGGACCATGCTTGTCACACCACCCTCAGCAGTGAAAAGCTCCTCCCTCCCCTCTCTAGCTTGGCTCCGCCTTCGGAGGGGAAGATGCGTGTGACGTTGATCGTCGCCAGGGGCGAAATGCACCGGAGGCCGAACGCCAGGAAAAGCCATTAAGCGGCGGACCATTCCATTTTGATGGCAGCACTGACCCACACCCCCAACGCTCACCTTTCAGTGGATTACTGGTTAACCTTGCAAGTGCACAGTACCGATCGTCGTCTGGCCGAAATACTTTTTCAGCTGCCTTTAATTTATCGTGAAACCGGTTCACCAACGAAAGGAATATCGCAGTCCTTTTCCAGCTAACCGAAGTCAATCTAGATTGCCAAACACTGCCGATTTATCCGCAAGAAGAATATATTTTTCAATCACAGCCAATACAACATGCGTCTTGATCCGTGGGGAAAAAAATGCCCCCGAATTTTTTTTTATAGATCTACCACGAAGAGGATATTGTGGCACTCCTTATAAAGTGTCCTTTTTTGAGACCAGCCCCTTGTTCCTCCTTGAGGTGTGGATTGCTTTCACCCCGGGGAGCTGGTTCTTTCGCCATTTAGGAAGTAGATGCATCTACTGTTCCACTTAGGAGCTGTCCCATATCGGGCTCTTAACGTCGCCCTAATTAGCCGGGAGGTGTGTCGATTCCGCGAGCGAAGTCCGCTCCGCGTATTATGCGCCGCCACGTAACTGCGTATGCAGGTGGTTTGCTCGAATTAAAGGCCGGTCTCTTTCACCTCGACGTCTAATTCACCCACCCATTCGCCGGCGCTCACCGCGAATATTAAAACGTGCATCTCCTCCGTGGCAGGAAGTCCTCGGTGGAATGACTTCCGAGGGTGTTCCATCTCTACTTCAACCTCCTCATTTTGATTACCGCGGTACAACCGCGTTAGGTTACCAAGGTTTAGGTACCTTGCGCTTAACGCCAAGCTGTCACCTGATTCCAACAGCGGGAGGCTGCTGCAGTGGAGATGTAAACGTCAATCTTGGTGTCTTTCCCATCTTCCTTAGCTTCTTTCTACTTGGCGACGAAATGTGTGGAGTACAAGAAAAGTTGCAGCCTTTGAGATTTACAGTGTGAAAAAGGTGTGCGAACCGCTCGAGACGTTCTAGAAGAATAGGAGGAAACAGCTGAAGTCGCCCTTCTCAGTGCCCACACCTTGCGTAACCTCGAAGGATACATTAACTCTTTCACGGATGGGAGGATGAACGGGCTTCCGTCCCTTTTCTGGGACAGGACATTATTTGAATGAGACAATAATTGCACCTTTGACCGTAATTGTCGAATGTTCGTTAAGACCGATCAAAAATAGGATTGGTTTTGGCTAAAACCATTCTTATGATCACCTCCGAGCTAGTTTGTTTATAAGCAGAGGGGCTTCTTTCCCATGTTGCATCAATTAATGTCTTTTAAATGTTAGATCTAATGTAATTCTTATTCCATGTTTGCGACTTATGTGTCAGTTTTGCCTTGCTTTCCATTCACATATCAACCCATCCGAATATGACTAATTACAATAATCTCGGTTTGATCGTTGATCGCTAATAGCCCATACGCTAGCATTGAAATGCTCAACATCATGACTACTTCTTTTTCACTCGTTCGTACGAGAAATATTCGCATTGATTGAAGAATTCGAGGTTCTGCGTGAAAGAACAATGGGACAACGTATTTCGGAAATTACTCAAAGGATTTGCAACTGGAAACAAGCCTTAATGAACGTCTTACAGCAACTTTTCAATAACATAACCTTAATTATAATAAACGGAGAATGCATATTGTGACTTCGAACAAAAGAGAGAATTTCGAATGAATTATTGTCACAGCTATTTGAGAACATCGCTTGAAGCATAATGTCCGAAGGCTGCCCATTTTTTTTCCAGTCATACAATTTGAAGAATTACTCTTTCGTGGAAAATTTGTTGTCATACTTTTTTTCGTCATTTTTAAAATCTAAGAAGCCTAAAACTTGATCATCAAATATGAGCATCGACTTTCTGTATTATCATTCTGAAGGCTATTTTTACAATGAAGGCTACATTCTGCAGGCCATTATTTTTATTTCTCCAAATGTCGCGCATTCCAACATGTTGCACCAAAATTGTAAATTTCAGAGGTGGAATTTTCTTCCTCTTGCTGTTGTGTTCTATCGCAGGGCTTAATTATTCATTACATTATGAATATTACCAATTTGTAACCTAATATGAGGTTAAGTCAGGTCACATCCCTTCGCTACCGCTCTTCTGCGAAAAACTAGCACAGTTCCTCTCATATAGCACTATCCGGAACATGTAGTCTATCCGGAAGAGGTATAGCACTACCGTGAAAAGATACATCACTATACACACAGCACAATCTGACTCGGTTATAAGACTTTATCAGAGGTAGGACACTACCTGAAAGATGCACATTTATAGAAGTAGCACTACCCCTAACTGGTGAATCACTACCCTAAAACACGTAAGTGCTACTCAAAGTGACTAAGAAAGGTATAGAACTACTCAAAACTGGTGTAGAATTGTACAATACAGGCATAATACCACAAAAAACAAATCGTGTTCTACCTATTAGGCATAAGACAGGGATCTTGAAATGTTCGTAGCTGCGTTGCTCCTTCGTCCGTTTCAGCTGGCCTACAACATCCTGTAGGTGTCGCTGACGTGGTCCTCGTCTCATTAGGGCGACATTACATTGAATGAAGCTGGTATCCCAACTTGCAGGGGTTCCCCGCGAGTCATCGCGAGGCGGTACGGATGCAGCTGACCTGTTTTCGGATCGTGCAGCGCGCAGGAAGACCAATGGAGACGCACGGCGTTGACAAGACACGGTAGGCTTACTTGTTGGGTTCCGTCTCCGTGAGCCTTCCTTCCGGACTGACACGTAATGAGTGGGACAGAGACACGCATATAGCCCACAGGCTGCACTAAACAAGCGTCCAGGACCTTCTGGTAATTAGGATGGAAGACTCATTCTGGTGTAAATATCTGTTGGACGAATGGTACACAAAATGGAGGGGGTGATTCAGCATTCTTGTAATCCAGTTTACACCCCCAGGTGTGATCCTTGTTATCCTGCAATGTTATGTAGGCTACCGGAAATATTCCTTCTTTCCTCTCTTTGCTGGTTGAAGTGAAGCTGGTGCCATTTATTTCCTCATCAAGGATTGAAGTCTCGATTAGTCCAGCTACATTGAGATGGTAACCACGGATATAGCTTATACCTTCTTTTTTGTGTTCATTACTTGCTTGGATTACGCGAGTTCATGACTTCCATTTTTCACTTAGCCTCGCTTTGCATCGAATCAGACACATCACTAACTGTAAGCGCCATTTTTGCCCTCGCTGATGAAACGTGCTGTCTTCTCCGGAAAGTTTGCGTATCTAAAATACCGGAAGTACTATTTTTTTTCACGGAACGCCATTCATCTGCTGCACATTTATCGTCCTTATGCTTGTTTCTTGCATCATTGTATGAATTTTCTGGCCGCAAGTCTTAAGTAATTGCTTAAGGGATACCCATTAACCTAATCCAATTTGAGCGGATTGCGTGAGGCGTGTTTAGATTAAGCAATGTTCAAGTCACTAAGATAATCTGCCGTGTCAGCAAACTTCACTGAATGATTTGATATTGCTTGTAGGGTGAGACGGACCTTTTGCACTTCCCGAAGATTACTCAATACAGCCTATTAAGAGTTAAACAAATTATTCCTGACAAAATGCAGATTTGCGTGGAACTATCAGCATCTTTAAATTTGAAAGGAACCACGAATCTTCAAGGAGGTCCTTGAACAACGAGAAAGAGGACCTGCCGTTTCGTTCAGAAAATTAATTGATGTTGGTTGACAGTAAGACATCAGGAATGCAGCGAGCCTCGGAAGGTGGGGAACTTTCTTTTGTCAAGGATGCACAAAAGTGTTTATTAAAATCGCCGATGTCCCTGAATCACTGTTACATTCGGGCGTTTAACCCGAAGTCATCAACAGGTTGCGGTGATGTCGATGTATTTAAAGACGAGTGTTGATTTTCTGGAATCCATTTGTCCTGGTATTCCTTTTGTGATAATGTACTAGCGGTTAAGTTTCTATGAAGAAGAGAATTCTCGATGTTCATGGTCTCTCTGAATTGTGTGAAGAAAAAAGTCCTCTCGGTTGTGGTTTCGAATCTAGCAGCGTTGAAGTTTTTGCTGGTTGATATATCTTGCTGTTTGCCTCTTTTGGAGACTCCGGAAAATCCGTAATATCTCGACACGTCTTTACAACTCTTCAGCTCGGAGCAGCGAACGTTGGAAACCCCTCCGGAGCTCTCTCCACCGTTGAAGTCTCTGAAACGACCTTACCCGCCCAATGCACTTTAATTCTTCATCATGCATCTGCTAGCGTTGAAGTCTCCTCAAAAGAGCGTTTTCGTTGTTAAGGTACCACCGTTGAAGTCTCTGGAAGTTCCGCAACCTCCCAATGCATTTTTATACTCCCTCAGCCTGCATCTGCCAGCGTTGAAGTCTCCTCAACAGGGCGTTCTCGTTGTTAAGGTACCACCGTTGCTCTGGAAATTCCGCGACCTCCCAATGCATTTTCATACTCCCTCAGCCTGCATCTGCCAGCGTTGAAGTCTCCTCAGAAGGGCATCCTCGCTGTACTGCCGTTGAAGTCTTGGAAAAACCGCATGCTTCCATAGCATTCTCACACTTCTTCAGCTCGACTACACTAGAGTCGGAGTTTCTACAAAAGAACAATGTTCGCTGTTCACCACCATTGAAGTCTCCAGATGAAAAGTATCCGCATGTATTTTATACTTTCTTCACTCGAACCCACTTGCGTTGAGGTCTCAACAAAAAGGGGAGTCCTTGCTATTTACCACCGTTGAAGTCTCAGGGCAAAGCCCATTCTCCGGTGAATACTTTTTAAAGCAACTCCGTTTTAAGTCTCCGGAGTTTATGCTCCCTAGCGGTGATTTCACCATAAGCTATTTGCCGGAATCACCGGCCCAATGTTGCTGTGAATGGAAGCTTACCAACTACCGGTACTGGAACGGATGTTGGCCAGTCCTCTATCTTTATATTGGTATTAGCAATATAAAAGTGCGTCGTTCCTCATACCTGTCTAAATACTTACCTCGGAGGAAATCGTACTTTTGCGTGTCGTTACAAGACACCCTGTAGGTCTGCGAAAACCCCTGACGCAAATTCTTGAGGACTGTCCATAAATTACGTAAGGAAGCTTAGTAAATAAGTAGTACCACAGCTAAGCTTCTCGATGTTATTTACGCTCACCGTTTAAGTTTCGCTTAACTTTGAGCCGTGTCGCAGAATTTTAAAGCCACTTGTAAGTGCATTCCTCTTTGCAGAAATTTGGCAAAGTAATTATGTAAATGGTGATTGCGATTGTAATTTATAGGTGACCCTTCAACTTTCTTCAGGAATGCACTGTAAGGTAGAGGTCATCGTGAGGGATGACATTTATGATTCACGCTCTTTTTGATTATTTGTAAAGGTTTTTATGAGGAATGTCTTTTACCGTGCTCTAGCCGCTCACTTCATTGCATACTAGAAAGATGCTCAATGCACTTATAAACGAACACAATGTTTTGTACCCCGTCTCATGTTTTGGGACTTGAATTACATACATAAGCTCTGATCGTAGCGTCAAGTTTTCAGACATTTGGATTTTAAGGTTACTCTGTATTTTGGCTAGTTTTCCAGGTGGACCTATCAACATAGTGAAAACTAACCCCTGTTTTAGGTATTCTCACACCTTTATTGGGTCTGAAGGTTAAACAGGCGGAGAGCGTAATGTGGTTATTTTTGGAGATCAACCTATCAACAACCTCATCAATGAAAAGGTCTCGTCGAGAGCACTCTATTGATATGGTTGTTGATATGGGTATCTTTTAAAATAAACTACGCTCTTCCAGTGTTTCGCCTTTTTACCCAAGAGAGAGGATAAGTTTTACTGTGAAAAGCCATATCAATTAGTATAGCTTTCTCCGAGCCCTTTCTTCTGAATAAAATATATCCCCAGAACGTATTTGCGTTGCCAGACAGCAGCACCTTGGGACGTAAACGACTCGATAAATCATGCACTGGTGACAAAAACCTAACAATTCCTCTTTTTTTACATACCTTTTTGCTATTTTCTGCGAACCTCTGTTACCTGAGCTTAAGGTATGAGGTAATCATCGGGTGGAGTTAATGACAGGTTATTGAGATACTCGGGTTAGGGTTTAGAGGT
>Ga0058701_10002325_pt1 | contig 14299 bp, 7 predicted proteins | sample AgamicOrMae_FD_97039 | JGI IMG/M metagenome (GOLD analysis project Ga0058701, IMG submission 97039) | Agave microbial communities from Guanajuato, Mexico - Or.Ma.e | ecosystem: Host-associated > Plants > Phyllosphere > Phylloplane/Leaf | place: Guanajuato, Mexico | collected 2012-06-04 | reverse complement strand
TGCTAGGTTATCTCCAACCGTTTTCGAGTTACAATTGTGTAAAAATTACATCAAGCATAATGTCCCTGTCCCTAAAAATAAATTGGAACACCGCACCAGCAGTACATGCATGAGACATAAATCTCAAGCCATACCAAATAAATACCGTTTTTTTCGACGGGCAGGGATTTTTCCACAAGACTATATCATCACCAAAGCGGGTCATCATAAAATGCAACTCAAAAGTAAACATGAAATTAATAGAGCTACAACAGAGCTGCTTGAAATCGCCACAGCATTGTTTTTGTAGTACAATTTAGACTGCACTGCGTCTTCGGATAGCATGTGCTTGGGCTCCCTCAGTGAGGAGGCATCTTTTGTTTTTTGTTCAGTAGCAACGCTTCCTCCGTGATTGGTAGCCAGTGCAGGTAGCCGAGGTTTCGGAGGCACTCTCATAACCGAGGACTGAACGCCTTCCTTCTTCTGCATACCTTCTCTGGCCCTTAACTCTGTGATCGTTATCAGCTCTTTGCTGACTTCATTATGAGCGAGTTGATCTTTTTTCAATTTCGAACCAGCGACGGAGTAAAGGAAGTATAAATGTTTCAGGTTCGAAAGGGACTTATCAGAGAGAGTAGTTGTTTCCTCGGGGTTTTTTTCTTTGGGCAAGACGGTCGTAGTATGCTCAGCTGCCAACGTTTGATCCGTTGATTTTTGGAAGACCGTGGAGGCAGCATCAGGAGAATCATCAGTAGGTCCAGCAGCTGTTGCGACGATTTCCTCAAGGCCTTCTTCGGCAGCGTCATCTCCGTCGCTTTTGTCTTCGGGTAATATGGCAGGAGCAGTAGTTATTTTCTCAAGCTCGGTTTTCACTGCTTCGCTCGTTACCGCCGCTCCATCATCGTTATCGCTAAGGACACTTACACCTTTGTTAACCTCAGCGTGGTTTTGTATAACGTTTTCTTCGCCATCTCCAAACCAGTTGCCGCATTGGGGGAAATTAGGAGGCACAGGAAGCATGTCTGCATGTTCGCCAACTTTGAAAACGAGAGCCATGCCGAGTTCAACGTGGAAATCGATGTGACAATGGAACAGCCAGTAACCTGCAACAGAAAAGATAATCAGAAATTAATGTATCGTGTGTCTGAGCAAAGACTTCTTATTTGAACGTCGCAATAAACCATTTCGAGCAAATTTTAGTTTCAATCCGTGTTTATCAACAAAAAATTCCAGCTGAACTTAGCTCTCAGATTAGCTTATCTTGCTCCCAATACCCTGACATTCGGATACCGTCAAAAATATAATACTGGTTTCGCACGTGACTTGTTCAATAAGTGGGGTATGAAAATTTAGCGTACCTGGGTTGTTGAAATGAATACGAATAGCAGCGTAACCACCGTCAGGAACGGACACCGTATCTTTTACTGGCGGATCAACGAGGTTCCGCCGAATAAAGCCAGCTTTGTCCAGCTGCCGGATTTTATCCACTTTCACGTTCCTTCCTAAGCGGTCGATGGCCACCACACGGAAGGCATGACCGTGGATGTGGAAAGGGTGGTTCGCATCGTAGCGATCACCTGAAACACAAAGAAATAAAAATGAAGCGAGAATCCTAAAACACAAGTTACTATGACTATGAAGGCGAGCTAACCTCGCCATGTCATTTCTTGAATAGGCCGCTTGTGCAACGTTACTGTTGGTATGGTTGCCTACCTTAAATAACGAGTATGCGGCCGCTGAGCAAGAATAATTATGTATTTTACAGGAAATGGCTATTCGCACACCTGCCCCATATAAAATGTATTAGGTTGGGTTCCCTGTGCTCAAGTCTCCCTTCTACTAACATAGGCTTGCGACAGAACTGACCTTTTTAAAAAGTATAACCCTTTCTTATAAACTACCTCAATGGATTAATGAAATCGAACGCTTAGGAGCGATGTTTTAGAATTTTATTTGTGCGACGGTTCGTCTCATGGATAAATGGGTACAGGGTGACACTGAAAGGGAAACGCAATCTGTAACATATACTAGCGTATCTTAGGGTGGGATATGCAAGTGACTTTCATCCGATTTTTCATGGAAATTTGTTAAATATGCGTCACACTGATTTATTTGCAAAGTTCACGTAGGAAGTGCGTCAAATAAAATTCAATCGATGTAGAAATTTTAGTTGTTTTTTTTATCCACATAATATATATCCGTGCTCTTGTAGGCAATATCTTCGCTCTTTAAAATACTCTATAATCATTCATTTAAATGCCTTAAATAACGAAAGAAAAGATTCATTTCAAGCGGCTATCGGAACTGAAAATCAAGAAGCAAAAATCTCTTGCTGGCATGATTGTAGTCCCTTGATAGCATGGGTCATTCTACACATGAAAGACGTTTTTAATCCAGCCATTAAAAAAACACGAGAAAATATTTGTTGAACTAATAAATAGTTTCTTCTGAATTTCAAGTTCGTTGATCGCATGAAAACGATAACTTCTGCATATACCCATAGCTTTTAAAAGGAACAAAGTGACTACTCACACGCTGCCCCAATTAAAATGTATTAAGTTGGTTTCCTTGCGTTCAAGTCACCTCCCATTTAAAATGAATTTAGTCTGTTCCCGCGCGTTCAGATCTCCCTTCACATGGGCGTGCGAAGAGAACTGACCTAAAAGATAACGATTTGCGAAAGCGGAATAAGCAAAACAATTGTTTTTCAAGCCAATCAAATCTTCTGATCGTTCCGTCAACTGTTTGAAATCTTTTAAAAGCTGCGGTTATGAGCGGCAGTATTGTTTTACGCCAGTCATAAATTTGAAGTTTTGAAGAAAACCATACAATGTTGCTTTTTTTTCGGACTGTTTCAAGCTTGGATCATTCAAAGAAAACAAAGAATTAAAAAAATCATCACACGAATACAAAATATTTCACTGACTTTGCTCGCAGTTGTGTAAGAAACGACCTGTGTTTTAGAGTGTCATGACCATAAATAAAATGGTCGGCTGAAATCTTCCGCTCAAAATTTATTGACCTGTGAAGACAGTCATGTGATTCTCATATTTGCTGCCGCTGGCCGCAACATCCGGAAAAACAGAACCCTTCACCAGCATCAAAAGTCTTTACCAGCACTTTGCCTTAGGCGCACGTTAAGAAGTGCACGTATATAATGAAAATATTTTAAAAACTGCCTTAATTATTTGGAATAACATCAAGCAGTATCTTTTTTTTAAATAAATGTTTACATAAATGTTTAAAAAATTCGGAAATCTAATAATTACGCAAAGTACCACGGAAGAACTTGAATCTATTAACAATACAAAATATAGGTAAATATAAATTTCCGGTATTAAATCTATTTACCTTTGATAGCGGTATTTTTAAATACTTTTCGGTGTTGCTCCAAGTTGAACAGTTAATTTTTTTAGTTGTGTTTTTATTCTTTTTTTATTGGCTGTTTTCACGCTGCCGCATTTAAAATGAATAAGTTTGCTTTCCGCGCGTTCAAGTCACCTCCCATTCAAAACGCAGTGGGTCCGTGCGTTCAAGTCCCTTGAATTAACATAGGCGTGCGCATAAAACTGGGCCTTTTTTTTAGATCTTATAGCGGGTAAGGAGACGGAAATCACCGTCAATAAAAAATTGACGGAGTTGCTGAATAGAAGTTTTCAACCGCTAGTACTCAACTCAGCCTGTTGACGAATGTTTGAATGGAAACGTTTAAATATACGACCGTCAAAATCTACAGGGCAAGTTTTGCCTTACAGTGGAAAGTTTTGGTTGCGAACCACGCGAAAAAGAGAAGTTAATCATATGAAGAAACCTGCCGGTTAAATTTCGTCAATAAACAAGGTGCAGTTGTGACGTAATGTTACCTTCGTCTACGAGAATCACTTCGACGACTGAGCCAAGGGGAACGTCCACGAGATGGGTGCATGCACAGAACTCCTTCTGGCAGTCTCGGCCTTGCGCGGCGAGAGAGGAGTCGTTGCAGAACATGTTCGGTCTGATTTCGTTGCGCTGAGACAGCAGAGGAAACGGGGGCAGCTGCATTGAGATGTGGTTCAGCTGAGGAGTGTACGTCTTTTGTTCAAGATCCCTCACTGCAACAACACACTGACTGTAAATTTAAGAGGCTTTTTCAATGTTTTCCCTATCCAATCCGAGCGGATAAAGGCACCACTGACGAACCTAGTTTAACTTAACCTTCATATTAAAAACAAAACCCCCGTTATGAGGAACGCTATTCGTGTTTTGATTTGAAACTAAAACGGGGGTAGTACGTATTTTGGTTATTTTTCAACATAGACCTATGTTCAGCCACATCAATGGAAAGGTCTCGCGAAGACCTTTTGAATGATATGGCTGAACATAGACCTATCTTGAGAAATAACAAAAATACGCACTACTCCCTTATTTATCAAGATAGACCTATGTTCAGCCACATCAATGAAAAGCTCTCACCGAGACCTTTTGAATGATATGGCTGAACATAGACCTATCTTGAAAAATAACCAAAATACGCATCCCCCCGTTTTGGTTTCACACCCAAAACAGGTATAGAATTCTCTGAATCGCGGGGTTTTGTTTTTACTGTGTATAGTGGTCTCCTCGACTGACGTCGTTCACCTCCCGCGGTGTTACTGTCGCCAATAGTGGTGTAAAGAAACTATTAAGCCTTAATTCGAAAGGTGGTGACCTTGAGAAGTGAGATGTAAGTTACCGTGGCATAATCGAAAATTGACTTACATTCCGGGTTAATTCAAACTATGTGATTGTATTTTTAATTCTCGTAACATAATGAAAGAATAGACCATGATGAAACATGTTAGAAAATGTCAACTTTGAAAATAATGGTGTTTTCAATAAGCATGTTAATGCATAAACTGTAAAGAGTATAATCTACATTGCAAGCGTTCAGACATCTATGCGTTAAAATGTAAAAATTAGACTTTTCAAAAGCAGCCAGGACTGAATATGAGAACTTTTAGAAGATTTTTTAAGCCATTATTTAAAACCATGATTAATTTTTTCCCACCGATCAGTGACAGTCGATTATGAATAAAACAAAAATAATACATAATTCAATAAAATAAAAAATACTCGGGGCGCTTTGCTGAAAAGTCAAGGTTTGGAATTTACTTTTTCCCAATTTCTAAGACATTCTGCAGGCCACTTTGAAAAACCCACAACAGGTGGCCATAACTACAGTCCAAATTTTCGAACGCATTCTAGACAGACTTTACGGCCGTAATCACATAGCTTAAAAATGTGGTTTGCGTTTTTTACAATCTCATTCTCATTCAATTCATCTTTTTCTGCATTGGCGTGCTATAAGTCAGGTTTTTTAAAAAAATATATATATAACGGTATTTCACGTCTCTAAGGAATAATTACAAAATGATCAGAAAAAAAGGTTAAGTAGATGGGGCTAACAAGCCATGTCAATTTCAGCGTGGTTCACTTGACCTAGGCTTTAAAACATACTCCAGATCCATAGATTAAAGTTGAATCAAGCCCGAGTCGCAGTACCCATACATTAATGTTTACGTCATGCCATGCGTTTTAATGAAAATCCAGTTATTCTATAAGTACTTGGTCATGGTTTTCATAAAACTGTAAATATTCAAATGTAATAGTATGGACATCCATGCATAGTTATCCACGCATTGAAAATTGGACATGGATATCCAGAGCTGATATGGATAATGATAGCCACCATTTATACTCACATGGGTATACTCATGAATTCTTCGACTCGGGTTAACGAAAGACTTTAACCCTAAATTGCTGTAAACATCTGTATGCTCATGCTAGTAGTTCATGAAGTTACGGTAAGGGGGTAAGGCAAGGGAAAGACTTGTCATTCTTGATCACAAATTACCCTACCTTGATCTAGTCCGTAGAGGCCATGAACATTAAAAGAAGGGTTGTCGATGTCGTAGAAATCGTAAGCGAAAATCAATTGCATATCCGGTTTTGATTTGAGCGCCGGGTCATTTCGAATCATCAGGGGTCCTTTTCCGAGCTGGTGCAGCTCAGCTGCAGTCAGTGAACCTTGGCTTCCGGCTGGTCTGTTTAAGGGATTCACGTGCTGCAATCAAACCCCGAAAAAAATTAATTTGCCCTTCAATTCCACAGACTTGTTGCTCACTCGTCCCCGGGGATATCTCTAAGTCTAAAGTAAAAAAAAAAAGTTTAGAAATATAAACCCCGATTCAATGGTCCGTGCTTCGTCGATAAGGATAACCGCATGTTGTGTAACCACTGATATCCTTATCAAATTATCCGTGTCCACAGATATCCGTGCTCATTCGTGGATAACCAAGGCGCATTGTCCCATCGACATCCTTGTCGAATCATCCGTGCTAGCATGGATATCCACGCTAACGCGGGAGCACGGATCATTTATTCGACCTGGGAAGATCTCTTACTGTAGATTTTTCCCAGTAATGACTAGAATCGGTTTAACTGAAATTGGTCTCTTTTGGAAAATACGTTTAAGTTAGCCTAAGGTCGCAAATTACGTGGCTTAAGATAAGTCAGTTTTTCAGTTACTGCATATAAGCTTCAGTTAAGTTAAGTTTGCAAGATTCCTAGCTTTAATATTATTGATAGATTCCCAGAGTCCTAGCACGCCTAAAGCTACGTGTATGTAAAAATTAAAAACAACACCAATTATGAAGTATGAAATGAATTATCTGATTTCCCCCTTCAATTAAAGACCCTCATATTTTAAGGCGTACAGCAACCCGATATTCATTTGTCTAGCCAATAAAAATTGTGGTTGGGGTTCCAGAACGTTTTCCTTCAGACGAAGCGAAGATAGTCTTCGTCATCTGTCCCACAGAAACGCGCATTGGTTTGCCATGTCTACTCACCATTCCTTGGCGGACCCAATCGTAAGGCGAATCCTCCTCTTCAGAGTCAACAGGCGCAGCCCCTTCGTAGCGCAGAATGGCTTCTTGATGGGCGTGTTTCGGAGCGCAGTCGACAATGCCACGCGTTCGGATACGGTATGCAGCAATTTCTTGGTTTGTCTCAATGATAAAATCCCAGCGCTCGCCCGCATAGCTCACCAGCACGTCCGCTGTAAACGAACGGAACATATTTGAAGGGGATCATAGGGTAATGCTTGAAGATGATTATGCTCTGAAATTGTCCTGCGCGCTGCACCGCTCAGGAAAGCGGAAACGCAAGCAGGGAGGGGGAAGCGCCAATCACATAGAGTCTATGTGATTGGCGATTATGTCATAGACCATAGACTGACAGAGGTAGAATTGAGGCCGTAATACAAAAACAATACTTAGTCAATGACATTCCTGACACTTAGTCGTAACACAAACTAAAACGTCAGAAGTTCGTAGAAGTCACAATGGGGTACTTGACCAATTTATATGGAGATAGCCATCCGAAAGATCCCGAAGAAAAGTCCAAAGCAGCACCTAGATATAATCAGCCGATCACCCGGAAGTTGAGTTCAAAGTTGTCTGTGACGTGATAGAATCCGTGGAATTATGTGGAAATGCATTTTAAGACGTCACAGGCAACTTCGGATTTCCGAGCGGACGCCTGATTCGCGTATCTAGGTGCTGCCTCAAGACTCTTCTTCGTCATTTTTAGCTCTTTCTGATGGCTATCTACATAAAATTGGTCAAGTACCCCAAAGATTATTTTTCAGTGTTCTTTTTTTTCACACCAAGAAGCGGGGTAATCAACTGATAGCGGCTATTTTCCCCGACAGAGGGACTTTATACGCCGTGTGCAAGAATCGAATCCTGGCGCCAAGGTCCGGGCGCTACCACCTACACGATTGAACGACAGAATTCAACGTTGAAAAGGTCTTTAAGAAGCGAAAAAAATCAAAATTAAAAAAAAAAGAAAATTGTAACTTGATATCATGCAAGGAGCTTTTTGTGGAACTTGAAATACGCAGCATGCCATCACTTGTCATTAGACACAAATGCATTCATGTCAAAAGAATATAGACGCATTAGAACAGGGCACTCATTCAGACTACAATTTTAAGAATTTAAAAAAAAGCTGTTATACACACAGGTAACGGTAATAAAATACAAAATCTCAAGTAGAGTTTTTGAAATTCTTACCCTTCACTGGCTCCAGATCCCCACCATCACTAGAGATTACTAGCAAAGTATGGTTATCTACTGATAACTCCATGGGACAATTTAAGTAGCCGGCGTTGATAAGACGGAATCTGTACCTCATGTCCTGAAACACAAAAATAAAGGATCATTATCGTAAAAAAAATGTTCAGAAAAGAAACTGAACACGGAAATGATAAAAATGTACTTCATGACACGAGTGCAATGACCAAAAGATTTGTAAGTTGCAATTAAAAAAAAACAGGAGAAATTGAAGAAAAAATAAAACGAAAAACGAAGAAACGATGGTATCTTAATCAATAAGTTTTTGAACCATATTTCAGCCAATCAGCAACTCTCTTTTTTTTCTCCTTGATTTAAGAGGTTTCTTGCGACTAGCCTAAAATTTTTAACACTAAATAATTTCGTTGACGTAATATAAGAAGGAAAAACGCTTTCTTCAAGAAGATTTCATCCTTCTAACCTTCTTTAGAAAGGCCTAATCTATTACCAGCACGTTTTTGCCCAACGATCATATGTTCAAGTCAAGTGCTTATAAATATTCTGTTAAGTAGCGTCAGTATTGTCATATTTTTTTAATCTTTCATTTTCGAAAAGAGTTACGTTTTACGGTTGAAAGGTCAAACTTTAATCGGTTTATATTCTGTAATCTCATTTTATGATTGCTCAGCTAGAGAAAGATTTAAAACTTGCCCAACATGCTTGGTTTAATGACTTACGTTAACCCCGATTAAATTTACAAAATCATTAAATCAAATGCGTCGCATTTACAGTGAAATTCGCCCTGCCAAAAGTGTGATCCTTAAATCATTTTACACGGCTTTTTTAAATTTTGACAGCGTTAGAACTCCTTCCAGAAGGTTTAGGCTAATAACGGACATTCGAGGTAGTCGTAAAATCAATGCCCGTTTCATTCGAGTGCGAAAAGATGTAACTAGAGTACCATTGTGACTAGAGACGTAATTATTGAGATGCTTTATCTGAATGGAAAATAACATGACTAAAAGAGAATTTCTAACCGGCTTAACGACGAATTCTTCGAGAGGCATGGGTACATCAAGGTCCTCCTCCTCACTAGACAGACTCCGGCCGAATCTCCCCTTCCCGTTGATGAGGATCGTGTCGGCTTTGTTGTCGCCTCCGGCATGATAATGGTGTGCGAACTTGTCATTTGCTGACCTCAAGGTCCAGTCCATAAGAAGAATGGAGTGTTCGTTCAAATCGACGTCGTAGAGGCTTTTGTGAGGATCCATCTTTTCGGGAACGCGGACAGTTAACACTCCGACGGCTCCATCTGCTCGTTGAGAACCTGAAATAACCAAAAGTAACAACCTCGATATCAGACAAACGGTCTTGATATCCATCTCCGTCTGATATGCGATTTTATTCCATCATGCCTTCTCCATTATTCCGCTTTTTGAACCAAATGACCCAAATATCCGGCTGATATCCTTCAAATTAGATTTATACCTCAAATGTACAGTTGAGTCATTGATTTCGAAAAATATCATTGATAATTGCTCGATTGCCTTGATATTCATATAGTAATCTATAATATCCGGTTCAACATATTCTTGAGATTACTGGCACGTAGTCTGAATTTGGGGCAAATTTTCGTGTCCACGTGGCTAGTATGCCTTGATATCCGGCTGATATCCGGATATACGTTGTAGAAAATTTCGATCAATTATCGTCCACCGGTAATTATCGTTTCATAATCTGCATAAGCGTGCTGCTTGCAAAATCACATTGATACAATTTAACAAATCCGGCTTCGTTTTTTGTTTTGTTTATTGTTATTGTTTTTTTTCTCGGTGAATTGTGGTTCTTATCACTCTGGCTGATAAAGCCAAGTCCAACCCAAAGTAACATTATTGAGCCTTACCTAAGGTTATCTCACATATAATTTACTTTTTTAGACTAGCTTTACTTAACTTCCCCATATTGCAGTTAACTTCACATCACCTGGCCTAAACTAACTAATCTAACCTTACTTTCTTAGGCTATGTAACTTTACCCTAATTAAGATCACATTACCTGATCTTTGACTATCTAATTTTAACCCCTCTCAGAATCAACACCTAGATTGAGCCCTTTCACTGTGTTGAGTAGTGCGGGTACCCTTGTTGTAACGTTGCTTACCTGAGTGAGAGTGCCACATGTGAGTTCCTGCTTTATCAGCGGTGAAATTGTATCGGAAGGTCGACATGGGCGGGATGGGGCACTGCGTGACCTGCGGGACGCCGTCCATGTAGGGGCTGGCGCGCTGCAGGATGCCGTGCCAGTGGATGCTCGTGCTTTGCTCAGTCATCTCGTTTTGCACGTCCACGATGATCCGGTCGCCCAGGCAAACCTGCAGTGCAAAGCAACACCCAATAATAATTTTATTCTCGGGTACTCCGCTTCACTAGTGAGAAATTAATAGATGTACAATAAAAAATTAGGTCAGTCCTACTCGCACGCCTATGTTCATACAAGAGAGACTAGAGCAACCTGATACATTTTAAATGGCAGCTTGTGAATAGTCACTTCAAAAAATATTAATAAATGTTCCATACAGTACAAAGTATTAAAAGATGTACCATATATTATCAATGTATTTTCCAAAAAACATACTGTAAATCCATAGTATATAAATTATTTATTGTGCATCAATGATCACATATAGTTATATTGTAACAACGTATGTTCAAAATATGGTCACTATACATACATATGTACCAAACATATTAATTATCTATTGCACCTTTATTTATGGTACACATTTGTATGTTCCCTCGTTCATGATCCTGATCGGTCTTATTGGATATCTGATCAGATCTGAGATCGGAGAAACATCTGAGAAAAAGCCTCATTTTCACATAATCAAATTCTGATGAGGTACTGATCAGTGCCTGATCAAAATATGATCAGTGCCTGATCAGAATTTGATCATGCCTGATCAGAATCTGATAAGTGCCGGGACAGCCATTTTTAGACGGGCTGTCTCCAAGCCCGATAGCGCTTACTTCACGCGAGAAGTATGCAGCATCCGGCTTAGCCGCCGCTGAGTTGATTAAGTGTTTTGTTATTCAGTCCACTCAGCCTAGCTGCGGAAGGTCGCAGACGAGAAAAAAATGCAATCATCTTAATTAGCGTAGATACCAAAGTAAAAAATCGGCTACCACGCCCTAGCTGATCTCTTGGATACAGTGATGTCACTTGTTGGAATCAGGTTCTCTAAAAACGTGCGCTTGCGTGCACGTGCCTCCTCGGCTGACGAACTCCCAGCAACAGAAGCTTAACTATTAAGTACCGGTATGAGCTATGACAGAAGTTGTAGCCAAGCAAACTCAAGACATATCATTTAAGTTTACGATTTAATGGTTAGACATAAATTGCAGAGGCGATTCCTAGGTGTTCCCAATTTGTTTCGTCGATCAACTGGCATTGAAAGTAGCGAATGTTTTCTGATTAGGGCATTATAAGCAATGCCCCACGTGCTCACGCTCTATTCGTTTCTATTTGGCTATATTTTAAGTTTCAAGGTGAAATTTTCCACTTCTTCGGCATTACCTATAACATTATAAGGGCTGGTGATATACAACTGCGTTGGTTAAGTTAAACTAGGTTAATCTATATTAGGTTACGGGCGTTGTGCTTTGCTTCGCTCGTCTTGGGGATGAGACATGGTACACAAAAGGTGGAACAAGGCCTTGCATATTCACAGTTGAGGTTTACAAAGAAGTAAAGCTCCAAATTTACATGAAAATCTAGCATATACGCGTTCTGAATAAAGAATATATCGTGTTATGCTTCAAGCAACTTGAGTGATGGATACGAAGAAAGTATGGGTCCTAACGGAAACACTTGAATTTCCAAAAAGACACTTATTGATTCGGTTGAAGACACGCCTATCGATACTCATTTATAAACCTATCCGTCCCGTTGGCAACACAAAAATTGAAGCAGCAATTCATGTATTCACTTAATGTATAATTGAAGTACTTGACTGGAGTAGACGTGATTACCTGTCTTAAAATATACTTCCACAGTAATTGTCTGTGAACAGCACATCTATTTTAAGCTGGCATTTTTCCAATAAACATCGTTTGCCGCAGTGTCGAGGATAAAGTAACCATAGTAGTTCACATAGCATATCAGATGTGAATAGACATGTAAACTTCATATTCCGAGCCAAATCTAAAAGTTTCAACGGTATTTTTAATGCTTTTTTTGTGAAAAGTAAAAGTGCTTAACTTCGCATACGTTTTCTAGTGAACTTCCTTAAGATTCAAGCGTGGATATCCCTAAATTAGTTTAGGCGACGAATACAAAAGCTAATTGTGAAATTTTTGAAATATTTTAATGACTTTGTTATCAGCTAAAGTGTGCTAACATAAAACAGGTTGATTTTCAGCCAGGTCAACTTCCAAGGACACGTTTATCTATTATTCTAACATTTTTTACATAAATATAAACTGCCAAATAAATTAGGCAAATTACGGCAATTTATTTGAAACCTACCACAAATCTACAATTTATGTAGAAATATGATAAGATCTTTGAACGCTCTTCTTGGAAAAAACTTAGAGTTATAAAATAAATGAACGTATTTATCTGGAAAAAGGGAATCTTTTTTCGGATGTCTGGGCTAGAGAACGTTAGAGCACACAATTCCGATTTCAACGGCATTTTGTAAAAAAATTTACAAACCAACATCTTCTGATTATTCAAAGTTAACAAGAGACGTTTTTAAAAAAAAAATAAAACGAGAACACGGTGGGTGGACCACGCTTTTACTTATCCTTTTCTACACCAAAAATGCATATTTTGGGTAGTGCTACATTTTTTGGAAAGAAAGAGCAAAAATAGCCTTCAACGCGTAGTCTGGCTAGTCTTTTAAAATTTTTGTCGATTGCCATTTCAGGAAGACCTCAGAACCCATTGGTTCAATATGAAAATTTATTGCTGTATCAAAAGATTTTAAAGCATTTTTTCAATAACCGAAATAAATCTGATATTGTAGCTGTTGTGATATTTTAATTATCCCTATTGTATTTCTCTCTGGTAATTGTTTCTCATTCAAGACATAATGAGTCGTATTTAAGCAATTTAAAACTTTGGGTGAAAGGAAAAAAATAAGCGCGCGGTAGTTGTCACTTTAATGCGAGTTTGCGTTGAGTATTTTAATTAGCGTGTTGTAGCATTGTTAGAATAATGAGAAATGAGTGAAGCCCAAAGATATAGCTATTAGCCGCGCTGCATTAGCACTTTGCGCAGCATCGTGTGTACGCACAAAAACAAGGCCAGTTTCCCGCCGTAATTCTTGTCTCGTCAACACTCAACATTGATCTTGACCCTCTTTCGAGTACTAGTACCTGGCTCACCGGACTCACACTGCAAATATGAAACGTTGCACTTTTTATATTCTATTTTTGAAATTTCGCCGCCAAGTCGAGAGGGCTTTGACAAGAGAGGGTCATCGGATCAAGGCATAAGGCAAATTAATGTGAGTTAACCTAACCTATAACGATGCCGCCTATACAGTAAAACCAAACCCCTATTTTAGGTAGTCCCACACCGGTTTTGGGTATAAAGGTGAAACAGGGGGAGAGCGTAATTTGTTTCTTGTTTTTGTTTTTTTTAAGATAAACCTATCAACAACCATATAAATGAAAAGGTCTCGCTGAGAGCTCTCCATTGATATGGACATTCGAAGTATCTTTAAAAGTGACCAAATTACGCTTTCCCTTGTTTTACCTTAAACAGAAGTTAGTTTTTACTGTGCATTTCTCCGTGGAATGATGCTATTGCCGTGAGATATGTGGCGCTGAGCTTGGTGACAGATGGAGCCTTGACGGACAGAGACACAAGGCATCTAATACACCCAACAAGTAAGCGTAACCTCGGTTAACCACCTTGATGAATAATCTTAATCATCATAAAATAATGAAAGGTTGGATAAGGACTAAACTCAAAACGATTTAAAATACAGAGTTTGACCCGGATCTGCCTGATGGGTCATTGCCCAGCGGAGATGTTTTCTCAACGACGGAAATGTTTAATTTTAAATAACTGTAACCACCCTCTACCTCATCAAAACAAACAAGACGCAAAGAAGCGAGGTTCGCTTACCTCGCACATGAAACTCGTTCTTTACCGAAAGTAGCATTTTTAATCTGACACATTTTCTCGATAGACGCACCTATTTGCGACAATAATCA
>Ga0058701_10002324_pt1 | contig 14299 bp, 4 predicted proteins | sample AgamicOrMae_FD_97039 | JGI IMG/M metagenome (GOLD analysis project Ga0058701, IMG submission 97039) | Agave microbial communities from Guanajuato, Mexico - Or.Ma.e | ecosystem: Host-associated > Plants > Phyllosphere > Phylloplane/Leaf | place: Guanajuato, Mexico | collected 2012-06-04 | reverse complement strand
GACAAAAATATTTTGTTACAACAACAAAATGTTTAGTTCTATCAACAAAACGTTTGGTTGCTGCAGCAAAATTTTTGGTTGAAGCAACAAAAAATTCATTTGTTGTCCCTAATTTTGTTGCCGAAACAAAACCATTTTTTTCCGTGATATTATTGGGTGGGTCATGCCGTCAGAGTATCTTGTTAGCTTACATTTTGCATAAGCGCAAGATTTGTGCGGGTATCATTACTTCTCTCGGGAGATCTATTAAGTTTCCCAATGGATAGAGCATATTTTACTGTAAATTCCGAATGTGGATATTTTTACAATCGATAGCTATAGGTTGGGTGAATCGTTCATTGCATTATGTAGATAGAGCACTGCCGCGTACAGAAAATTGAATTAACTTGGGTTAGACTGGCCATTGAGTTATAATAGACTATATTCGATAAGGAATCTTGTCAAGATTCGCTATCGCTCCGTTTGGGTCTCGCAAAGCTTGACGCCGCTTCTTTGCAATAATAACTGCCAGCGAAATTGGAAACAAGCTTCATTACCGTCAAATTATAGGTGAACCTAGGTAAGGTTTAGTGTCTTTTTAGGGACCGGGAATAGAACATGAGAGTAGGAGAGTTAACAGCCTTTCAAATGTACGTTGTCGCACTTTTTCGAAGGGTATAATTCAACAGGAATGTCCGCTTCTTTGTTTTATGCAATGCAGACAATTTTTTGCCTTGCAAACGAATTTCCTCCCCAACTTTCATCTTTACTGAATTATACACGTCTATTCATTCGGCATCGACGGCGATAAATCGACATCAAAGTTTGTGTCGCCATCTGGCGGCGCCAGAAAAGGCAGCTCCCAGCGACGGGACGCCTGGCTTCGGTACAGCGGGTACTTTCCATTTGTCATCTTTGCATCCCCCTAGCTTATGCTATCTTCGCTTCGCCTTCGTAGCGAATCAGTCCCCTACTCAAGGACTTGCTCGAGATTTTGCCCAAGATTCGGTTGGCATCCTGGAAAATGTGGAGTCAAGAAATGAAATGAAGCAAAGTGCATACTCTGCCGTTTCAGTAACTTACTTTGAGAGGGAGCGGTCCTGGAGCCGCGACAGTGCCACCCAACCAAAACCTGCCTCGGAAATTCTTAGTGATGACGGTATCTTTATGGAGTTGTCTGTCTTTTATGGTATTTTTATAGTAATCGCTATAAGGATTAAATTTTAAGCCCTAGGGCATTGAGAAGAATATATTCCAAGCGCTGAATATTCACTGTAAAACTGGGTCACAATGGCTCGTAAGTGATAAAATACAGCGTCGGGAAGCATAAATGAATGATGTGATGAGCAGGAGATCCTCTCTGGTTGTATTTTTTTATGTTGTTCCTGACATTCCTGAATTGACAAAGGCAGTGGCTTTTTCAAAAGTTTCTTACTCTTCCTTTATAAGGAACTTTGTAGGAGTTCAAGAGTAGGAGTTCTATTTCAAGAGTACGGTACGTTTAGTGATTTTGATCGACTCAGAGCTCTCTATGCATCAGAGCTTTTTAAGAACTTGACATGTAGCTGTGACCGTAATTGAACATGTTACCTTTTGCGAGAGCCTTCAAACAGTTCTGGCGGAACTATATTTAATGTATGTTTTCATATGCATACAAAAAAGGATATTATCTCATTAGCAGTCATTTCTGGTTGTTGGAATTCAAATAAGAGCACTTGTTGCCGTCCTTTCCCTGTCATATATCGCATGAACAGTTTCCCTTTGAGCTGGAGAAGAACGAAAACTCTTTTTTCGTCGAATAGCGGTTTGTAAATAAACCCATTTTTAGACCGAGAACAATGGCTATTAATTAACTCTTTCGTGCTCTCTTGTTCTACTCCATAACAATTACAATACAGTTCAGCGAAATGTATTTCTCTTCATTTCCGGGAGTGGCAAGACTCCAGGTCCTAAAGAAAAGCAAACGTGCTGTTGGTTCTTGCGTATCCTAATATTGATTCGTGGGATTGAATACGCAGACAGGCAAATCGAATCTCACTAAAAGTGGATGTTATGATATTTCTATCGAAGAAAACCGCGGTTGCTGTTTTCATCCAGACCAAAACATATTGCTTTTAAGCACCATTCTGAATACAACAAAACCGTACTTCCTGCAACATTGTGAAATGCCCTGGTACTGCTAGTTTTAAGGGCTCGTTTTTTTTTTTCCTTTGAACGAATTTACCCTAGCAATGAATAAGAAAAATCAAATAATTTTAACAAAAAATTCGCATGGCTCTCACAAAGGGAATCTCTTGAAGAAACTTAAAAAAAATGTGTTTAATAAAATGCCTAAATTCTCAGAACGCTTTGAAGTAAAGATGAGGTTATTTTATGCGGGCATTCCACGTGAAGATACTCTTTTGTGTGTTCGCCGATATTGGATGATATTTCAGCGGAGATCAAACATTAATGGTCTGTCCTAATTAGGGAAAATGCAAGGCAATATGGACGTAAAAATATTTGATCGCCTCTTCAAAGTGCCGAAAGCCAAACTTCACCCACGTCCTGTCTCCTCGAAATTTTAATTCACTCCTAATGTTACATACGGCTTTATTTCCTGGAAATCGGAACAAAAGCAGCTCTCTTGAAAGAGACTGTTTGTCCAAAGAACGCAGAGTAGTGGGCGTTAAACCCGAGCGACTCCTCAAACAAACTTGTCCACCACCGGAAATTGTGGATGTTTCCAAGTCTCCTTCTTTGCTCTGCGTCCCTGTGAAGCGCCTTCGTGAGGCTTGCGATCTTTTTAATAAAATACGTTTCGTCAAGGGAGCTCTCCCCCCTGGCAGGTGTTGTGCAATGAAATATATGTCAGGCAGATACGGTAACGTAATGATACGGAAAAGCAGAACGGCCCGTCTTTTGTGCGAAATGTAGGCTATCGGGTTGCTCGTTAAAATACGATCGATGATTAACCATCGTAAGAATTTTTCCTCCGAAATATCTCAATTGGACTGTGGACATTTCCTCTATGAATGATGCATAACTTCCTCTATGAATGATGCATAACTTTAATAAGAGTTTCTAACTTGCAGTTCAGTGAACTTGTAAGGTGAAATGATTAACGTAATTCCATCTTTCAAAAAGTAAAACAGAGTGACCACGGAGTGAAGGCACAAGTAAACACCAAAGATAATCCAGACTGAACTAACCCAACGGTTGCCATGCTTTATGCCGCTTACTGTTCGGCGAAATGGCAGCCAAATGGAGTGGAAGCTAAACGATGTACAGGGCACTTGACCTTACCTAGCCGAGGTTAACCGAATCGCTGTGGACCTAATCCCATCCACACGATTGTATGTCCTTAAAGATTAAACCGCAAGGTGCCACTCACGAAACGCAAAATCGCACCTTCTTTAGAAAGGAAGTTCTCCGACTAGTCGTTTCTGAAATAAGGCCTAAGTAAAACTTTAACTTCCAAGTATTTTCTTTAAATTAAAAACATTCTTTACTATAGTGAGTTAATTATAAAAACACTAAAAGAGGTAAACTTCCATTGTATCCTGGGGAAGGTCCCGTTTGTGTGTGTTTTGACTTCTATATTCGGAGTGCCCCAGCTGAATGGGAATCCGTCTCGTGGGGGATGCCCCGCTTCCCGCTTTATTGTGCGGGGTAGAATTTTAGATTGGCGACTTTTGTCACCGACTCGCGCATAATCCTTTAGATAGGGGATTTGACAAAATAACTCTTCTACCTGGAACGCTGCTCACTGATTGTTTCATGCTCTTTTAGTGTATACGAATAGGAGGGGAGAAGGACTCTGCCACGGTCGTTTATCCTGAAGAGTATCAGTGCTTTCTATGGGGGAATCTCACAAGAGGGGCTGGGGAAAGTTGGGGCGAAGGGGAAGGATGCCATGAGGGATGGAAGATGGGGAGGCCTTGAGGAAGAAAGCGTCGGTGTACTAAGCGGGAGCACTAGGTCTACTGTAAATTAAGAAGTTGTAATGCCTGACGTGTCAGGTAAAAATGGACCTAGCTATAGCTTTGCTGTGCCAATAATAATATTTTTTTGTTATTTTTATGGAACATAAACACATTGTATTTGAGCATAAAAATTTAGTCTCTCGAACGTATTATTTACAAAGCATGCGTTATATCTTCAGAAACTAATTGAGCGAGCTTCACATTTAGAGAACGCACGAAAGATTAATAAATGGTAGACTAGAGTATTGGAGATGAAAGTGCAGGATCGGAGCTGTTCAGGGAGGAAGCTATTTATGGTTGATGTGGTTTAGCTTTTGCGCTGGTGTACTGCTCGCCAGGGGATTGTGGAACTTTTAAAAATACAGGGCAGTGAGCCGTTCTGGGAATATTGGATCTCAAAGAGAAGGCATGCGTGCAGACTGAATACAATCACTAGATAATAATTCGTTCAACGTCTTTGATCCGGGGCGGTGTCGGCTCAAACTTGGGAATGGAGTGGAAAATCGGGCCTGCGTATCATGATACGCCGTCATTGGAGTTGAAACTTGTGATCATGATCCAGACACTTCGCCGATATGTTTTCTAAAATTGAAACAAGTTCTACCTGCGGGAATGCGGGAGAACACACGTTCTCCACACGTTCTAATCGCGACGAAAGGGCTTTTCGAGCTGTGAAAGGTGCATAGATGTTCGTCCCCAATGAATCACCCTGACAAAAATGTTGAGTATTAAAGATTTTTCAATCGGAACATACATCTCACCACGTAACGGATCTTCAATTACAAAAATACAACTTCAGGCTTGTGGGAGTGTACTGCTACAATTCAAAGAAATTCGATACTTTCTACACTCGTACATCTGAATTATTGTCACAAATTTATTTCTAATGAATTCAAGTAAGAAATACATTATGTTTTATTTTTCCTCTTTAATAAAAAATAATGGAAAGTTCAAGTCTGTATGTTTTTCCCCTTAAAGTCTGTTTGGTGACTTTCGAAGGTCTTTTTATAAAGGGTTTATTTTCTTCTGATTACCACGGTACTTGTGCGTTACGGTAACTGTAACGTATTCCGTTCCCAGTGTTAGCTGGAGTGACTGTCGTTTTATGAAAACAGCAAGTGTATGCGCGCATAGATTAAACTAAGCAAACTAAAATATAAATCATGTATTTTCTTACTTGATTAAGCCTTTCATGTTATTTGAGAGCTTTGATTTAACGAAACACGTGTTTACTTTAGAGCTACTGTTGTCGAGTTAAAGTGAGTTTGTTCTCAGGTCTATAGATATGCTTGAAACTGAGCTTCCAGTTCGCTCGGTGTTGTAATTTCCAAGAATGCGGGAAAGGCTTCTTTCTATTAGTTCTACTTGAAATGCCTAAGCGAAACTATACGTGAACTAATTCAACTTGAACAAACTCATTATGGACAAACAGCGAATGAGGTTCACTTACCGATGGCCCTGACGGAGTGAATTTGCAATCCAGAATCAAGGGGAACATTTGGTTTTCGCACGAGAACGTCGACGAGAATGCAAATTGAACTGTGTTTATTCAAGAAATAGATCGGGACTTGATAACGTGTGATTTCGGCTCGATTAACGACTCGTTTGAAGGGTCCAACAAAAACGTTTGCATTTTTATACAGATCATAGACCGAACGAAGCCTGTCCTGACATTAAGATTTTTACCAATTGCGTTAACTTTTCCAAGTTATTTTCCGACTTCACTTGCGCTATGTAAGATACTCAAGGTATTTAGGATGATAGTCGACAGTACTTTTTCTCCAAAAGGAAAAGGGGACAGTGTCAAGGTTTTCTTTATACAGTATTTATTTTCCTCTTAACGAGCCTACCGGGGTTGTGTTTTCTTCAGGCATCGTTGCAGTGCCGCAATCAGTATTAGTATCTATATACAGTACCTATATCTCTTTGTCAATGTTATTCTATGAGTCAGGATAATCTTTTAGTCAGTCATTTGTAGATCAGACGTGTATTTAACGTTAGTTTTTAGGTGTGAAACATTTGGGGTTGTCCAACACAAGGGTCAAACTTTTTGCAGTCGGAAATATTCGTTGTCCAAACATGTGCTTGTATTCCACATGTTTCTGAGGCCTTCACTACATTTCAGAAACACGTCTGGTTCTGTCCTTATAAGCTCTCTGTCCCAAAATGCAGCAGAAGTAAACTCGGTATTTTTAATATTATATGTTTGCATTTGTGGTCGACCTTGGTTCAACCGCGAGAGCTCCAGTAAGACGTTAAGTGGAGTTGTCGCTTGTGCCTCACGATCACTCCGTTCGGCGGTAGTTTGACTTAGGTTAGATTCCGAGCTCACGTCAGCCTTGTGACTCGCTGTTGCTCCCCTCGGCATGGCGACGGAAGCTGCAACGCAACAGATAAAACAAACGTTTGAAATTGACAGTGCTCAGTACATACAGGTTCAGGGTGGCTTTCAGTCAAAGCGTCGGGAAATCGAAAGGTTTCGAATGCCTTTGGGAAAACGATGTAGTTCATGTACGTCCTAGACTGTAATCTCAACGCCTTTTCCTCTCCAAAGCGTCATTAAAGCCTTAAATCCTACGTTTAATTTCCGTATTAAACACTCTTATAACTCGGCCAAAGAACATTAACGATTTATTCTAAAGAAAGAAGGTCTTTAACAATCACTTTATCATGCATCTTAAAGGAGATGTCCCCGTTTGTTAGTTGCTCCGCAACTTTTTTCCTTTTTTAGTGACGAATGAAGAGTTATAAGCTACCTTTTGTCACTGAAGTGCCTTTCCGAGGAAGGAATAAAGCATAACGAAATGATCGATGCAAGCGCATGAGAATCTGCGCTATGAAATATTTATAGGCTACAATGGGATCTTTGCACATTTGCACCGTGCAAATCTCAGCCAGTGCACGTAACCTCTCAACATCAAAATGAGAGGGTGCCTAAAAAAATGGTACCCGATACTCCGTTACTCACCGTCAAAGCAGGATGAGGGACAAGGTTGAGCATGGAATAGTATCGGTGAAGAGTATCCGCACACGTGCTCGCAAATACCCTGTGTCCATTGATCTTTTTATCCTTGCGAAAGATGTAATCGCCGATTGGCGAAAGATTTGAGTTATTCCACTGTATATAGTTGTTGAAAAATAGTGGCAGGCGACAGCAGGGAAAATGGGCCACAAGAAAGGTGGGAACATGATTGGATGTTTGGGTCCGGAGAATTTTTTTATTTTATTTTAAAGGAGTCCCCTTGGCCTCAGGCGATGGCCAAGAGCTCAGAGTTCCATCTGGGTAGGGGAAGGGTGTGTTAGGTATAGGTTTGACTTTATTGGTCATGGGCTGTCAACCCTACAACCTCAAACCATCCTCTATACCTTGCCACCAAGTCGCTTGGTTTACAGGGGTACGCCACTACCCCCGGCTGTGGTCAAATTGGTTCTACCCCAGCATTCGCCTGGTGGTGAAGGACGACCACATAACCTCCACCAAGGTAGCTGGCTCCGGGGATCGAACCCGGTACCTCCCGAATGAGCGTTACCACTAGACCACCGCTCTCGGTATTTATGCATAAATATCCAAGGTGGGGCCATCCAATCGGCGGGCTTGTTGCTAGCGGTCGGTTAACTCAGAAGATTGGGAAGCTCGGAAATTTGGTGTCTTTGAAGCTCCATGATTCTAAGAATTCTAATCTTGGCATTGTAGCTTGTTTTATTGCCTCAGGCACTGTTTGCAATGAGAGCGGCTGTACTCAGCAAAATCGTGCTTTGACAGATGGGTGTCAATCAACGCGTTGCCCGATTGGCTGGAAAGGTAAATGAACTAAAAAGCTGTAAGAGGAGTGTGTCAAGTCTACGAAGAGAAAAAGTTTAAGTTACTGCTGCAAGTACGAGAGAAAAGTTGAGCTTTAGTTACGTTGTTTACATTTCTCTGCGCACAGTAAAAACAAAACCCCCGTTTTGGGGAAGCTATACCTGTTTTGGGTGTGAAACCAAAACGGAGTGTCACGTATTTTGGTTATTTTTCATGGCAGGCCTATGTTCAGCCACATCATTCAAAACCTGTCGGCGAGAGCTTTCCATTTATGTGGCTGAACATAGGTCTATGTTGAAAAAATACCAAAATACGCACTACCCACCTTTTAGTTTCATACCCAAAGCAGGAATAGCATTCCCCAAAACGGGGGCTTTGTTTTTACTGTGTGATCTATTTCTGATGTACTCGGAGAGTTATTTCCAAACTGCGTGCACAGCGCAATAAACTCGAGCGAAATAGTTTTGGGCTATTCGATCATTGAGTAGAAAATTGAATGAGCAGAAACGGTAAACTTTACATTGCTATCTCGAAAATTCGGTTGCTAGCAAAACGTAATTCGATCTTTTGCCTCATGCAATAATGACGAGGCTGCAACCATTCCCTCCTCATCAAATATACTACACGCTTACATAGGCTAATAGCTGTTGTAAACGCCTTGGTATAGAGCGGCCAATTTTCATGAGACCTGAAAGTGCTGACGATTCAAGGAAACTCACACCTGGGAAGGGTCTGTTTGCAAAAATAGAATCCTTAGAAATGGGTCAAATTGTTCGTTCACTTTTGACTGCTGCGGGAAAAACTATGCCCATTGTTTTGCCCTTGATATTGTTCTGTGCACATCTTTTATCGCAAATGATAATTTATTTAGCTCAACAATACTGAAAGGTTTCCAATCACTAACCTCTTGTGAATTACCTGATCAAGATACAACGGTCAAGATGCCCCTGGGGAATGCTCAATCGATTTTTGAGTGTTAAGTTTAAAAATTCTGATCTAGCTAAGCTTTATTTAGTCAATTTTTCCGGTCCATTCTATCCTGACAACTACCCATTTACTACCGTGAATGGAAATGTTGGTGGATTTATCGATATATTGTTGCATGAGGTATCGTACGTATGAGAGTGAGGAGATCGAAACCAGAAACTAGTGTGGTGAGGTGAGAGTATATGCGAATCGTAGCATGGCATTGCTTTATAGCGTGTCATCCAGGCAGTAGTAGGGGAAGGTCACTGCGCGGTAGTGAGGGAAGAGCTAGCTGAAGTGATGGAGAAGAGCCAGCAAAAGTGTGGGGTAATCCTTGCTGAATTCCGCTTCGAACAGAGCGTAACTGACCTTACTTTTCTGCTTTAAGGGCGAGAGAAAAAAGAATCATCCTCATAAACTTTCAGTAACCACTGTACGTCCTCAAGACTGGGAAATATTGCCAAAGTTAGAGGTCCTCTCTGCAACAGGTGAAATCTTTGCGCATCTCTAAAGATAAGTCTCTGTACCGCTTACAATTTGTTGGGGGAGCTTCGAAAAATTATATAAAGTCGGATTTCCATAGACGCTCAGTTTATACCTCTTTGGAATATGGTGACCCAAGCAAACTGGATCAATGTTGCCGTGGATCCAGAGTTCCTTTGAATAAACTATATGGACCCGAATACGCCAAGTCTTGCTCTCCACTTAAGTGTTGACCTGGATAACAATGTTTTTCATCCAGACAAGCAATACAAAGATGTCTCGACTTTTGAGGTCTCCTAATCATTTTTTCATCCCTAAAGTTTATAGCGAAATGGATTTGACCTTCATACTTTATCAACTTCATTCATTCAACTTGTCTTCTATTGTAACGATTTCTAGCCATTTTTGCGCTTTGTTGGAATTGGAAATCTAAACGGAGTATTTTGTTGCTTATCTCGACGATATTATCATTAGCCAGGTAAGTAACCCATAGGACGATCGAGGTGGCTTTTGGTTCGATGACCTTTTGTTTGGCTTCGCAGCTCATTATTTTGTTAGGTACGTAAAGTGTCTAAAATGATTGTCAACCGGTGGCCATTAATGGCGTGTCAGTTCCGTCTGTCGGTAAAGTCCGCTAGCAGGCCAGGATCCATATCCAGATTCGTGTCCGCAGATTGGGGATTTAAAAGCAATCCGTTGCTATGTACACTAACTTTGCGGTTGATATTTGAGCCGTTTGAGGTCAAGCTAGAACTTTTGTTTCGGCATAAATAAAGGGTCGTTTACATGCTGTGGTGACCAGCCAATCAGAATTGAGATAGCCACGCAATTTAATCAGTCGGATCCCACTTTCATTTCCGCCATTTTATAACTGCCTTTCTAAACAATGTTAAAAAAAAAGAAAAAAAATAATAATAATATAGATTGCAGGAGCTGAAGCTTCGAGAAAGGGTTAGATTGCTATGGAAGTAGATTTTGTAAACCAGGGAATAAGGTTAGTTCTTACTCTGTTGTTTTTGAAGTTTGTATTTCTTTCAACTCATTGTCAGTATTCCACTTGAGTTCAATTTTTCTCCACATTACGCACTTTGGTGACATACAGTCATATTGGCTAGATTCTGTTAACCTAGATTGAGTTGGGTTAGGTGAGGACCCCCAGGATTCGACATTGGGTAACGTTTGGTTATCGCAAAAGCTGTTTTCGATCATACCTTTGTCAATAAGTTTGTCAAACTAAAACTTTGCTTTTTATACGGTAATATGTTAAGGCGGCAACTGTTATTTTATAAGACCGGCATTTGACGCGATTAAGGGATTGTAAGATAGATTTGCCAACGTCCCCTATTTTGCATGATCCGACTTTTTCATCATCAATGTTTACATAGTCCTTGGACGCATCCTGGGCCGTACTTTGGCGACCGCCACGTCAATCGCTTTGCCGACCGCCAACTCTCCTCCTGGCCCCCTAAGCAAAGCGGATCAACTACACTGTTAACAAAATTGAACAAAAATAATCTGCGCGGGCTGTTAAAATAATCCTCAAAACTGCAAGTCTTCCTTAGTATATTTGTATCTGTTCTTTCAGTAACAACCGGCGGATAATAATAGTTATTACTTAAAAAAAATTAACAAAAAAAATGAATATTTGATTGTTGAATGTCAAATTTACTCAATGGCTCATTGTTTTCACAGCAAGTTTGCCTTGTTTTTAGAAAAGACGATTTTTCCTCAAATTACGAGTTCAAGATTAAGCAGGTTATTTGCTTGTAATTACTTGGAAATGAGGGGCGAGGACCCAATTATTTTAGAGACATAAACATGTATAAAATAAAGGCTTATTTTCTGCTTTTTGTCCACACCACTCTCAAGGTAAGCATTTGAAACAATATCCATGTTCTAAAAAAATCGTCAATTTTCTACGTAAAAGGTACGTCATTACATTATATTGGGTCTAATTAAGCTTAGCATAGCTTATTAATTTTCCTTTATTCCAAATTTGGCTCGTACGAAAGAAGGTAAACCATTAAATTCTAAATTGACAAGGCCAGTGCGTAAGCGCCCACTGGACTTCTTGGAACGTTTTTGGTAACTTCCAAACAGTAACGTCTTTTGTTAGTTGGGATTCTTGTGAAGCGATGAGCGAAGGAGGAAATACAATTTATTTTTAGCACTACTAACATCTCGTGTCGAGACGAATCTCATCTAACAATGTGATGCTTACTCTCAACAGGATTTACAACACTGCGGTATGCTCGTTTTTAAAACTTTTTTTGTTTATTTTTTTTACTTTTTGATAAAAAGCATATACATCAAGCGATTCTGCATGGGAATTTGTTTTTGGTCATGAAGACTTTTCCCCGTTTTTTTTCTCGTTTTTTCCCTAAAAAATAGGCTTTGTCTTCCTACCAACTTTAGTTTTACCAGCGAACTTAACGGTAGAGTAGGTTTCTATATTTTTAACTAGCATTGTGAATTTTGTTTTTTTTTCATGCCGCCGTCGTAAAGTGAACCAATATATTTTAGCTTTGATCTGACTACAGTGTTTCAACCGACTTGTAAACGTAATATTTTTTTTATTTTTTAATTTTTTTAATGCCGAATTGTTTTCAAATTTATTGACTGAAAGAAATCGATTCCCGTTTAAAGCAGGAGAATATTTAATCTTGTAACTTTAAAGGAAATATGAGGCATCACGCCTCGCAGCGATATTTTTCTCTCTCTCTTCAATTTTAGTTGAGTAGAAAGTTCTCCCTCGGTCGCACTGTCCACCACCAAAGACGGCCCGGGTTCCCTAAGTGACTCATACTCTGTTCCCAAATCACACAACAAGAGGCTGCTTGGAAGCCGTGAATTCCCCCTTTCTCAGAGCTCTTTAGCAGCAACTTGGCCACCTGAGGGACCAAGACAAGTTTAAACAGATCAATGAAACGCTGGAAACGTGAGTGGTTCTGTTTTGAACTGCACTTGCACCACCTTTTAGTCGCCCAGCTGGAGCGAGGCACAAATCACATACCCTTCATTCGGGTCGTTCTAAAGTAGGTTAAACGTACCAACGCGATTGTATGTCTTGAATCCTCATAACGAAACCACCGAGGAAATGACTTGCATCAACAAAACGCTTTGTCATGTCACCTCAGCAAACCAGAATTGTTGTGGAGACAATTTCAATCGTTACAACAGCAATATGAATTGTTACCACAACAATTATCGCCGTGACAAGTGAAATTGTCTTCACAAAAATTCTGGCAAGCTTAGGCTATATAAATAAAACGTTTTGCTGAGGCAACGAAGTCACTATCTCTGTGAAGATTAAACCAAGGTAGATAGATTACCTGCGCTTATGAAATAATAGTATTCCTGGTATTTGCAATCAATCGATTTCGTATAAATTTGGAAACCCCACAGTTTACAATGATATTTTTCGTGTCTAAACGCATACCCGTAAAATATTCGTTGAGATGTATCGCAACGAATGGTATGTGCAAAAATATTGGTGGAAAAGCCAATATGTTGAGCTCGTATTACCTCTTATAGGAAAAAAGCTAATTATAGCCAAACCTTATAATTAGGCATGGTAAATTTTATGTGCAAAGCCCCAAGAGCCCGGAGCCACTTTTGATTATTTGTTCCCGCCGCGAAATCATTCCGCTTTTAATTTCCCTGAATGAGGATGTCAATCAATCATAAGGTCTGCAGTTTCCCCAACACTTACGGTACCTCGAAGATTAAATATATGTATTTCTCCAGAGCTAATAAACAAATTTGTTTGTCCGCTGAGCACTTCGTTGATCGCTAATTTTCTGGTAGAATCCTATCATCACTAACCAACTATTTAACTTTGCCGTGATTAAAATCTCCTCTTGAACCAAACCTCACAATCCACCATAGTGTGGGTTTTGTGACACGAGCTGATCCATTGTTACTCGTAGCTAATCTTATTTTAAATTGGAACTATTTAGGTTTGGTGGGAGAAGGCTCCGCGGTCGACCCATCGGTTAGAGACACAGATAATGTGACCTAGGTTAACCTCTCTTTTCGGCTTAGTGACAAAACATGAAGCACAAGACCCGGAAGATTAAGCTGTTCAAAATACACAGTAGTATCCATCTCGACATACGACGTCACTACTCCTCAAAATACCAGTTTGACTCGTAAACCCAAGTGCTCTGCTGCCGCCGTTTCGTCCGAATTTTTATTCGTTTGCAAGGCCGTGAATTCTGTGAGCAGACGCCCCCGTCTTTGTGTATGAGTTGACTTGCATGTGCGAACACTTTCAGCATTAAACTATGTTCGCGTCTTGAGTTTCCCGTGTAATGGACTTCCGATGGCGGGCTTTCTCCTTCCCTTTCATCCTCACTGCCATCACAAAGTCCTTTGGCAGCCTGCCAGTATCATCAGATGCTCGTGGCATTTTCCCTGAAAGCCGAATTGCAAAATTGTCGTTTTACGGTGACACCCGTTTTTCCGTTTGCAACCTCTCATCACGTGTCAGCCAACCCTTTGCGCTCGCCGGACGTTTATCGATGGCTTTATTCAAATCACAGGATTTTCCTGTACTCGCAGAAACATGATTCGGAAGTATTCCCTACGAACGCGGAAAACTGTTTTAGTTAGGAAAAAATATAAACTTTTCCCATCCTTCTTTTACAAGTGCCGGTGTAAGCGGCACCTCTTACCCCCCGGCACCTTGTACCCCGGGGTACACCATGCCTAGGCACAGAACACACCCCGGTACACGGTGCCTAGGCATTGAGTACCCCCCCGAGGGGGGTACACCGTGCCTAGACACCGTGTACCCTCCGGTACACGGTGCCTAGGCATTGAGTACCCCCCTTGAGGGGGTACACCATGCCTAGGCATAGTATACCCCCCGGTACCCGGTGACTCGGTACCCAGAGACCCCCCCCTTGGGGGGTACACCATGCCTAGCCAGTTCCCCGTCAGAATTTAAGCTTATCTCATCCTAACCTAACCCAACCTGACCTAACCTAACTTAAATCATAGCCCAAAGTATTTGGAGTGAAATTTAGCTGTCGGCGGAACACGTTACCCCCCTGAGAAGTGTAACCCCCCGGTACACCATGCCTAGGCACGGTGTACCGGG
>Ga0058701_10002323_pt1 | contig 14306 bp, 11 predicted proteins | sample AgamicOrMae_FD_97039 | JGI IMG/M metagenome (GOLD analysis project Ga0058701, IMG submission 97039) | Agave microbial communities from Guanajuato, Mexico - Or.Ma.e | ecosystem: Host-associated > Plants > Phyllosphere > Phylloplane/Leaf | place: Guanajuato, Mexico | collected 2012-06-04 | reverse complement strand
CTATACATGAGTGCGTACTATACATGGAGGATAATTTTTTTCCTACTTTTTAGCCTCAAAAACCCGGGTGCGTACTATATACGGGTGCGTACTATAGCAGGGAGAATACGGTAATGTCTTGGTTTTCGGGTAGGAGTGTCAGAAAATGGTGATCTTGCTCTCAGCGATATTGTTGGTTGTTTGCGACTTAATTGTTCCTAATATAATAATTCACCTCTGAAATAGTTCCGTTTTTTTTTCACTTTATTAAATTGGACGCTAAAAGTAATGATCAACCAAATGGCTCGTGATTTCTTCGAACTCCCCTTAGAGCCTATCCATTTTTCCGGAATATCGCGATTTATTAAGTCGTCAGTAATGTACTTGTCAATTTTATCCTGGCCTCTCAAGTAACGAACGTCTCGAGACTCTTGGGCTAAGAATGGCTCTTTTAATAAGTACTCTTATTCTAAACCCGTTCGGGAAATTTCAAGTCCTATCTCATTTTCTCCGACCATGCTGGAACCACCTTGATATAATATTTTTCTATTTTCAGCAAAGAAGTACCTTAGATAAATATGGCCTGGTGTCAAGTGGAACAGCTCCCGCCGTACCTTTACCCAAGCAAAGAAGTTTTGATGTGGAGTGTATCTCTTCAGGTAAGCATTTTGCGACGCGATTTCTTTTGTAAGTCTGTGTTGCATCATAAATAAATACAGGTTATAAAAAAACCGCTATCCGTAAAAGACAGTTCGTTATCTATTTAGAAGTTGTAAAACTAATTGCTGTTTCTACCCTAAACTAACTAAAACCTAATTCTCAACTTATTTAATTTGAGATCAAGGGATTACCTTATTATTCATGGTGTATAGGCTGCGCAATTTTTCCATGAGTTTTGTCGCGGAAAGACGAAATGTATTATATTTAATTATCAATCAACCATTTCTTGCAATCCTCGGTAGCTCACTGGGAAATTTCTGACCTGGATGAGTTCGTCTGTAGGCTCCTTCTTTCTGAAAGTGATGCTCCGTGCTCTATGGTTGTTCTTTTTTTTTGTTGGGATCAGTGGGTGTTAAGGTAAGTTTCCGAAGTAAACACATTGCATTAAATAATAAAATACTTAAAAAGAAAGAATTCTATGATTTAAGGTAGTAGTCTTGGATAGGGCGCACCTAAAACTGGTTTCAAGCAAAGTTTTTAGTCGGAAAGTTTCCCCAGCCATCGATTTGGTCACCTCTCAACCGTGCACCCAAAATGAAAAGCCTAATCCCTTGAGCCTAACATATCAAAATCTAAAAGCCTAAACATAGACTCCAAGGAACGACAACTGTTCACGACTTCATTAAAAGCCAATCTTAACTCTGCAGGAGGAGTGGTCGGTGGCGTGTACAGTCACAAAAACGCAACTCCAAGTCAGTTGGCGCGCAGCTACAGTTTTATGCAGCGCAAGGAACGGGAGCGAGAACGGGACCGGGAGTGGGACCCCGACCGAGACCGGGATGAAGACGACTCGATGCACGAGAAGTACTTCATGAATCCGAGCTCAATGCGCTCCGTGGAATCAACGCCGCAAACTCGCAGGTACACCAACTCCTCGTGCACAAAATTCAAAGCTATCTTTTTGAACGTTATGCCCGCCGATGCCGCATCTTTCGTAGAAAGCGTTGCACGAAGGAATGAATAGAGTCCTACATGGTTCTCCAAGTCTTCATGTTTACATAAGATAATATTTTCCCAAGTATTTGGCACATTTTTCGTTTCAAATTCTAGGGGGGAAAACACAAGTGTTGTTGTTAATCGGGGTTGTTGCGTGCTTAGAAATCGTGGTTTCTTGGTCCATTACAGTTTTATAGGGAGGTTGGAAGGTAAATCGGAAATTTTGTTTTGTTTTAATCTATCCGTGATTTTAATATAAATGTCAACCTCAGTTAGGTATTTTGAAGTTTCACTTACGCAAGATGTGATGCAATCGTAGAGGTTAAATTTAAGTATGTCGACTAACTTATGAATATGGGGACCCATGTCGGATCGACTTTGGTCGGAACGCAAAATTTTCCCGGAGTGAACCGGGGGTCCCCGTGGAAATCAGATTTGCGTCAGTTTGAGCATACATTTCAGACGAAAGATATCATAAGCAAGGTCTGTTTTAAACGAAAATTAACCATAAGGACTTATATTACAAACCTGGGCCCTTTTAAGCTCATTCAGTTGCATCTTAAGAGCTCTTTTTCTTTTTTTTCGTGTTTTCCGTTATAAAGGATATAAAAGTGGGAAATAGTTTTTCACCGCGGAAAATAATCATTTTGACCCCAGCGCAACAACTCTGGCTATCTTACCTTTGGGACCCTTTGAAAAATTGATTCTGGCAGGAATGACTGTGTTGTCCATAAATGGCAGTGGAGATAGAAGATATATAGAGCGGAAATGATTATGTGGCCGGTCACTGATAAATTGTATTTCAAGATAGCCGTGGTTCAACGGATGCCAGCGTTTTTCACATGAATTCATTTTGAATTTCTTCTTCCGCTAATTTCGTCCCACTCGAGAGGGCTGTTTTTCCCTCTTTGTTCTCTTTTTGGCCTTGGACTTTTTTGGCCCTTGTGCCATAAACAATGGCAGTCAGTTCAACGGAAACCGATTTAACGTCATAACTGTACGATGTCTTTACTCCGGATATGCCTGCGCATCCGTAGGTCGTATCTACGTATATTTAGGTCGTGTATTTGTAAGACTTGTACTTCTACTTTACGATGGAAATCCAAACTCGTGTCGCATTTAAACCTAGATAATTTCCTTTACTAGAAATTTATGTTGGCAATAGGCCTACCCTTGGAATGGGCGAACGCGAGGTTTTCCGTCATATTACCGACACAAATTTCGGAAAAATAAAAGCCACTTTATTCGAATTGGACTAGACATTTGATATCGACAATACGTACACAGTAGGTATATCTTATATGCAGTCGTACATCTGCCAGTTGATATCTACCAGTGGCCATATCTGAAACTCCCTCTTTGAATCCTACTCGATTGGGTAGAAAGGTCTTCAGAAAACAAGGCTTATTGGCTGGCAGGCAAGCAGGTATTTTTAGTTTCTCTATAAACTTAGTAGTTCCAGTAGTGTTACGTGTAATATCATTGTTAGTTTTATTATTATTATTAAGTGTTTCTTAAGCATGGTGACGTTTATTCTGAGAGGTGGGGAAATACAGTGAATCCCTTTCATTTGAGAACAGAAAAAAGTGAAAAAAAAACTCATTTGGGGAAAAAAACGAAGAAATGGAACGATATCGTTTCTTCTGGGACTCCTCTGTATTTTCTTCCGTAAACGAGTTGAGTAGCGGGATATTTTGTTAAAAATGGAGTGAATTTAGTTCTTATCAGTCTGAATCTGTGATCACGGCCTTACGAGTTTGATCACTCCCCTCTTTTGTGCTCATGGATGCACACCTAATCAATGTAAATCACACCGCCTTAAAGCACAGTATTTTTTACTTTTTTCCGCACAGCAGACAGCAGAAGCTTGTGCCCTTGTCCGTGATCGCTTCGTTTCCGATTTTGATAGATCGAAGATACTATTACCTTTTTAAGTTTCGATGTCTGAATACATCAGTATCACCAACATAACTAACGGTGAACTCTTGGACGATTTGGTTCACTCACACACTCGTCTGTTTTTTTTTCTTCTTTTTTAAGATCAGACACGGCAGTAGAAGTATTCTCTCCTGTCCTTATCAGGATATGTTTCGTAGTATCGCTTGTTAATTATTCTGAATAGTTGTCCAACCTATATTTTTGATTAGCCAGTTTATTTGCGTAGTGTTTCTCGACTTATTTGCTATACTTCTATATGGGTTCATCGTAAAAACAGGGAATTGGACCCGTCGGTAAAATATTGTAAATTAGAATACGCTGTTTAACGAAGTACCCCTTTACTCAACACGCGTTTTGCGCGCACCTCTGCATTTCTTCTTGCTTTTTGTATGAATGCATTTGGTACCCTTGCCCTTGTTTGAGTGCTTGATCTTCTGTTAACCGAACTATCTATTCCAGGAAACACAGGAGCAACCGTGACCGAGGAGACACACACAATCCCAGCACCGTGGGCAGCGCCCCTCATCGCTTAGGCTCCGCCCCCACTCCCGTCCTTACCCGTAAAGCTAGCCAGTCTCGCTCTCACTCCAACTCGCACTCCCGTGCACGCTCTCATCGCAGTGACACTCTCTCGGGATCCAGCAGGAAAGAGGACCGGCCTTCCTCCAGTGACGAAGACTTAAGCCCAACTCCCTCCCCCGCCCCTTCCCCAGCTCACAGAAGAGCGGCTGAGCCTGCCATCACGTTAGTATTGTTTATCACTGCGCGCTAGAGAGCTCTCTAAAAGGCTCTCTTTTTCACAAGCGTTACCGCGCTTTTCAAGGGTGTTCGCTGCTCCGTTACCTACAGGATTGCGCCTGCTAAAAATTTTCATTTTCAGAGCAGGCTGTGCAGCTCACAGGTCAAGATCAAACAGTGACGGGCTATTTGTTTTTAAGCTGAAGGTTCCTAGTCGTTTATTTAGAATTTCCTGTCGTTTATGTAGAAAGAATGGAAACTATCAGGCAGCAAAGTATATCTGCAGAGCGGAAGTGGATAGCGAGGGTCATGTCTCAGTGTCAGTGTTTACTCAAAAACTAAAATCGTGCGGGTTTTCAAAAATGGTTTTTCTCACAGGAATTTTCAGTTAAGTAGAAGAAATAAGCCTCGAACCTTGATCTTGACCACTCTGATAGAGGTAATACCTGTTTTTGTTTGCGCGATACCTGTCCTTTGTTTAAAGGTATATTGGTTTTAACAGGTTTTTTGGGTTTAACAGGATTTTTAGTCACGTTCACTGGGGTTTCTTTGTAGGAGTTACATTGTGATTCACGGCTGCCGGCTGAAACTCCTGCACTTCCGTTTTTCTTGAAGTAACCCCTGTGAACTGTAACAGTTGGTAGAAACCCCAGTTTACGGTAGTAATTTCACTGGACCTGTCAATGAGAAGTTCTCGCCAAACCCTTTCGTTTGATTCTTGAAAACTAATCACTCTTCTGAAACCGTCATTACCTTCTTACACAAAGCAGGTGAAGCAACTAAAGAAAGGGTTAACTCTTATTAGAGGTGCTGCAGTCTTCCTCTACGCAAAGAAAATGCGGATCTAAAGAAAAAAGTGACAGCAGATATTCATACGTTTTCAATGCAGATCCTTTATCTCATTTCATAAACAAAATTGCGCTTACCGACGCTGACTGCGCTGCCTAAAACGGCGTTATTTCTTTTTTTTTCTTCTCTTTTTTGTATAGTGCCATCCAGGCAGAGGCCGTTCATTCTTATTTGATTATCGTGCTGTTATGCGCATGTTTGGATGTTAAATTTATTGCATGACGCTTCAAGGGTAAGTCTACATGTTAGGTACTGTTCATCGTTGCTAGATTGTTATTATTGCTAGATTATTACAAAGCTTCCTTCGAATCGGCCTTGACTTCCTGTAGAGCGCTTATGCATCGAACAAGTTCTTTATCGCTTATGACTATTTCTATAATTTGCTGAACAGCATTTATAGCTATTTTTTTAGTGATGCCTTTCTCGACTCAACTTGACTCTTACACAGGAATCGTTGTTTGTTTTTGTGCAGGCTTTCAGAACGTAGGTAAACTTACACCATGTGTAATGCCCTTGAGCGACGGTTATCTGAGTTGGTTTTACAGAAAACTTAGATTAATCAACCTATTTATATTGCAAATAGAGGTAGATTTGAGCAAAGAGAATCGCGAATGTTAAGGCAAGGCAAAACAAGCTTATGTCGGTATTTTACAAGTGTCAATGGGGCTGATGCAATTTGAGTTAATAAGGCGAATAATACAATTGTCTGCTCGGCGCTTCGCGTAGCTCTTCAACATATTCCGTGTATCAATCCAGGTGTCTGTGAACAAGTTTTCCAAATATGCTGTATAGATTTTATCGCGTAAGTTTTTTCCAGTATACCTAAAATGCTAATGCAGTTTTTGTGATTGTACGAAAGTGAATGTTAATTTTTTGATTAGTTTTAAGCATTTGCTACGTCGTCAACGAGGTCGAAATACCAGAAAACATTTGTTAAATTTAAAGAGATGATAGCTTGGGGGTCAAATTGACTAAATATTTTGTTAAAAGAATTTTAGTTCTCCAAAATAGTGGTTTAGATAGTGGGAATATTGTGCTATTTTATGATCAAGCTTTACCATCATCCCTAAGTTTGTCTTCTGTTTTCTACATGTACTGTATCTTCTTTTTTCCTGTTGTAGAAACAATGGAAACCACCAGGCAGCGAAATATATCGGCGAAGCGGAAGTGGATAACGAGGGTCCTCTCTACTCCAACCTGGAATATCCATATTTGGCCGATTCGGAACTTCATTCTCATGTTCTACCCTTGCATCAGTACATCCTAGAACAAGCTAAACTCTCAGGTATGACGGCTTTCAGGGGATTCCGTAGGCATCGAATATGGAAAATTGACGTGTGCTTTTTGGTAAAGGTTATTGCAATGTCTTTTGAGGTAATGAAAAATTTGTGGTTGCTTATAGGTTGCTATCGGTTCGGTGATCCCCTCAACGAAGAGACAGACTCCTTACATTCTGACGATGAAGATCGATTATTGAGATCGAGACCTGAAGATGATAGCGACGAATTCGCGGATGATGAAGCTATGAGCAACCAGGAAGATTCCAGCTCTCAAGAATATCTCGATGATAGCAATTATCTCGAAGAGGAAGAAGATGATGGAGATGACGACGACGATCAATTTTTGTCCGATTCCCGGAAATATCTTCCTCGTAAGTAGTTCATCAAATCGCTGCGAATCGAAATTGAAAAATCAAAAGATTTCTGTGGTTAAATATTTTGGAATTTCCATTTTCACGTTCCAGAAAGTTTTTTTTTTTCCTCTCCCAAATTTGAGTTTTAGAACGACCTTTTTTTGTCCCAATTGAATCGAGCAATTTCATCTCGGCCGGTCCAAAACAACCGCATTCCCTTCTAAGCGCTGACACGGACAAAGTCCTGAAGTAATCTTTATTGCGTTTCTTTTTCTTACAGCGAGTATGAGATCTGGAGACTACAGTGATAAAATGGAGTCGCGCTTACCAGCTGGAAGCCAGGCGCTGTATTATAACGTAAACATAACCCAACCAGAGCATAGGCCTTCTGGTCAACAGCAAGGTATGAGAATCTCCGGACTATGAGAAACTTACGTTAACGCAGCCTGTTTTTCATTCAACCTTAGTTTTCACGAATCTGATTTTTTTTTCTCAGGAGGTATTAACATGAAGCCACGCGATCTTCCGCTAGAGACGGTCCACGCGTCGCTGAAGAGGAAAAAGGACGCGCCCCTCCCTCCACCCCCAGCGTTGTATTCACCCATTATCGAAAGACAAGAGGTAAATATCTAAAGAAACCTGAGGCTTTTCGACCTCATTGATATTTTGTTGTTTTGATGTCTTAAGCCTTAAACACGTTTTATGCAGCGATTCGAAGGCTAGTAGAGGTCTACTGCAAGCATAACAGAGAGTAGTCGAAGTATTCATTCTACTAGTAATGTGTACTAAGAAAGAACTGACGTCCGACAAGAGCTGCTAACCATATTTCCGACCACGTTTAAAGTCAGACCGGAACTCTAGCTGGAGAAGCTTACACTTTAAGTTTTAAAAACCGCATTTTTACCCTCGTTTTTACCTTGTATTCTTGTTGACCACCCAGGTTTAATTTTTCATTACTATATGACGATTCATGACATTCAAGCGCGTAGGTTAACTGAGGTCAAGAAGGTTTAGGTTAACTGAGGTCAAGAAGGTTTAGGTGCCTTGTGCGGAGCTTTGCAGTCGTTCCGCTGGACGGTCGCCAAGCCTGATGTCGCTTACTTCCCGGCGGCAGTCACTGCCAGTTGGAAGTTTGCAGCATGAGGCACGGCAACGATAAGCTCGGTTGAGTTAGGTTAGGTGCCGTATTCCTCTGGGATCGGCGTTGTAAGTTATAACACAAGAGGTTGAAAATACAACGTATAAAGTTTTCAGTGTGTAAGTTGCACAAGATATTTTCTACGGCTCAGGAAATTTTCTGGACACGTTTTCCCCTTTTAAGTCTCTTTACATATATTTTCGCTAGACTTTTTTTTTTCTTTTTTGAATCAAGACGCATGGGTTTTTAGTTACGTTTTTCTTTGTAAGGCGATCCAAAATTGTGTCATGATGCAATTTTTCAGCCCCTTCTACCCCCGCTGTGCTGCCATCATCGACCAATCTCGCTACCTATGACTCATCGAGGTTCACTCGACCCTTCACAGGTAGTTTAGGCGGCAAATTTTGAACGGCAGATGCGTGTTTTCAAATTAATCACCTTGGGAAGCTATTAATTAGTTTGAACGCTTTTCAACCCTCCTCATGGTTTCTGCTTATCCACCCGCGCGGATTCTCCTGAAACCCCCGAGAAAACCCCTGAAGGAATATACTTTCAACTGTGTCACTGATTCGCTCCTTGGCAAACTTTTTGAAATCAGTGTGCCAGCGGCTAACTGTTTGAACCAATCATCGTGCCAGCAACACTCACGATCTCATCGTTAGTGGCCGTAGAGCTTGAATTTCGCCCTTCCCTAGAGTCCTAAATAGAGAGAGAAGTCTTCTCGCGCCATCTTTGGAATATTGCCGCGAAATTTTCCTCTCTACCTTTTTAAGAGACGTCTAAATGCTATAAGCCGTCACTCGAATTAAACATAACCTTATAATTTATACGTTGAAATTTGAACTAATACATTCAAAATATGATCTAACACGTTTGTTTCATTTGAAAATAAACAGTCGTCGCCATTTTGTTGCGTTCCACGTCTTCACGGCGACTGACGGAAAAACCCGAAACGAGGTGCTCAACAAAGTGACTTTAATTTAGTAGTTCCGCTGGCTGATGTTAGGCGGTTTCATGTTTCGTGCACTATACAAAATGGGAGCATTTGGCATGCACAAGTTTCACGACTAACCTTGACTGTAACGTGTCGATTTACTAATTTTTACTAAATAAGTTCATGTTGGATTCGGGTGAAGCCATACATCGTTTTTCAGCTGTTCATAGCGCTGGTACATACGCAGACTCACGCTTAACTCATGTATCACCTTCTCGAGAACTCAACAAGTTTAGAGTAAACTTGCGATCGAATTTCATTCATAAATCTTTTCATTCACGTTTCACTAGTTTCTCATTTGATATTGAAAACTAGATGTATATTGTTGCTCGTATCTTCTCTTTAGACTTTTTCTGTCTTATTTTGCTCCTTGTACAGTCGAGAGTATAAGTCGTTGACAGTGGATTTTCGTCCCGCGCAAAACCGTAGTGGCAGCCCTGCTTGGGCTTCCATGGTTGAGGTAAAGAGGAAACATTTTGCTATTGCTTTTGATCTAAACATCCAGGAGACAATCATGAAACTCGAATTTTTCTGATTAATGTGTCAAAAAGGATGGCATATTGCAAAAAGTGTTGTGTCATTCCACCCTCACCACAGAGGCGCAACAGGGCTGCCAACATGATTTTGCACGGGGTGAAAATCTTCTGTCAACGGCTTATGCTCTCGACTGTACTTTTCATGTTGTATTTTTGCTAACGGAGTAATCAGTATGCGTTAACCTATTGCTGTGCTCTTCTAAATGCCCACCTGTGGGTATCTCGTAGATATTTTAGATCTTTCGTTTCAGCGGCGAGTTTTACCGCTCTTTGGGATAAGCTTTCCACTAGTCGAGAATAGAGACCTGTGGAACTACAGGCCTCCAGTCGAGAAGGATTCTTAGGCGGGTCTCTAAGCTATATATTTGTTACTCGCAAAGAACGAAACACAGTGGCTAAAATTTCAGTTTCAGCACTTCTATTTCGCGAAGCTTCTAGTGCACAGAGCTTTGGGGTCATCCGTAATAGACGTCATCAGAATAATTCGCCTTGGAACATCCGTTTCCCTGTAACCCAGCTGCCCTTTAATCCCTCCCTCTTATTTACAAAACTCGCGCCATATCTTACGTGAATATTCCTATTGATATTTGAGTTCCCTAACACATTAGATACGATCCCCCAATGTTTAACATCGTTTCGTCTTTATTGACACTGTTGACTCATTACCCTGCGCTATCCTGATTTCTATGAGTCCTCTCAAGCGTTGTATGGATGGCCCCTTTGACACGGCTGTAAGCATAACACAAGCAAAATTTCACAACACTATACAGCTTTCCACACCACATTTGTACCAACATTCACGAAGTACTTCTTATCATATTTACCAATTCAACTTTGAAGCTCTAAAATGACGGGTTTTGTGTCCAATGGACGACAGTGTTTGTGTCGTATCTAATTTCCCGATTTTTTTTTTTGTAATCCACGTGGTTGGTAATTGAATTTACCTCTATTCAATACCAGAAGCCCCATCTCCGATAGAACGGATTACAACGCATTGGGAAATATAAAATTGTCTTATGAACAAGCATAAAATATTGTTTTTTTAAATAAAACCGAACAGAATCACCTTTTTTCGTTTGTTTTTGTTGTTTTTTGTAAATAATAAACCCCTTGTGACGCCTGTTTGCTATAAGCAAAAACTGGTTTGAGGCTTGTCTGTATAAAGTAAACAAACCATTACGCAGATCTTAATACTTGTTGTCAAACTAATTTTGTTTTTTAATTTCGCAGGTGTCCAGAGTCGTTTTGAGTCGAGAGAAAAAACTGCCTTCCGACAGTGATATTGAGAAATACGCCCAGGATAATTTAAACATTCACAAAAAGGGCATTTTCCGTAAGAAGTTCTCAGTCCGGGATATGCTGTCCTGGTCGAAGGATCCTATACGTAAAACTATGCTGGTGCTATCTGACAAAGCGTTGAAAAAGGACGCTTGCGAACTGTTTAAATTGATCCAAATTTATATGAGCGACCGAAAGGCTAAAGTCGGAATGACTCTCAATAGTGTAGCCTTGGATATATGCAATATGGGATACAGCAGACCTGCCTTACGGGATGAACTTTATATCCAAATCTGTCGGCAGACGACGGAAAACCCTAGAAAGTAAGTATTTGTGTCTCAAAGCGTCGCAAAATTAGGGAAAGGAGGCTAATATTGTAGTGGGTTTGTTAGATTCCGTCAAGTTTAATATCTGCTAACTCTAGAACTATCAGTTAGGACCTAGCGGGCATTCTATGATCGCCCTCGACCTGAGCATGTTATCCTTATCGCGAAGTTATCCTTACGGTTGAAAATTTAATCGCGTAGATACTAATCGGAATCGTGAATTGTCTTTTTTCAGAGAGAGCCTGCGGCGCGGTTGGGAACTGATGGCGATTTGCCTGGCGTTTTTCCCTCCGTCTCCGAAGTTCCAATCGTACTTAGACGGTTACATGAACCGTCATCGAGACCCGGCCTTCGATTTTCCCGAAGTCGGGAAATGGCCAATTCACGTTCAGATCAGCCACTATGCCACCGTGGCCTGCAAGAGGCTCGAGAGGATCGGCTACGGAGGGAAGAGGAGCCCAAGGAAACCGACCGTGGAGGAAATCGACCAAGCCAGGGTAACTATTCTTTTACTTCCACGATTTTTCATTAATGCGCAGATCACCCGCTTTTTTCCCCCCCTCTAAAAAGTAATTCAGGGTTCGCAAAAAAACGAGAGTCCCTGCGTTTTTTTCTTTTTTTCTGTCAGTGTGAGCGACTTTCTTTTGGTGCCCATCCTTGGTTAATTAGCGAAGTGACTAGCCCAGCAGACAGGAGGTTGCAATGGAACGACCAGCGCTTCACGCTCTCAGTTGACCATAAACAATCGTTCTTCTCGCAAATAGTTTTGGCAATTCACTATAATTTAAAACAAAGAAAACTGACTTGTTTTCAAAAATGTCCCTATCAGCGTTACAAGAAAATACGAGGTATATTTTCAAGGAAATAAGGTTTTTGGATTGACTTGAGCAGTCTTCTACAGTTTTCCCCATTTTGTGGACGAGTCTCTTGGACAGAGATGATTTTTAGTCAAAAGTAACAGTGCATTAATTCGAATGTTTTGCTTCAGCTCCAAATATTCCGACCGAGCATGTTCGGTAACACCTTGCAAGAAGTTATGGCAGTACAAAAGGAACGGTTCCCCCATAGGAAATTGCCGTGGTTACAAACCGCTCTGTCCGACGAAGTTCTTCGGCTCCAAGGTGCACACACGGAGGGTATTTTCAGGTAAGTCTCCTTTTAGTGCGTAACTAGAACTGGTCGAGTCTTCCATGGAAGTGCCGACATAACCTCTGTGATTGGCTCAGGGTGTCCGCCGACGTGGATGAGGTGAACGCGCTGAAGAACCGGCTGGACCACTGGGAGCTGCCGCAGGACTTGGCGACGGACGCGCACGCCCCGGCCTCTTTGCTCAAACTTTGGTATCGGGAACTCTACGAACCTCTGATCCCGGACGTTCTGTACAACGAGTGCGTCAACCACCACGACCAGCCCGAAAAAGCGGTCGCCATCGTCAAGCGGCTGCCGGAGCTCAACAGGCTGGTCCTCTCCTACTTGATCCGATTCTTGCAGGTTAGGAGCACATCTCGCAGGTGTACCAACCTGATAGTTTTAAGCACGCCCCCTCTCCGAGGAAATCTCCTAGAATGGATTAGCGCACCGTTAGGGTTAACCTTGAGAAGTTCAATTTTCTACCTGTAGTGTTCTTTCGTGGCCAAGCCGACAGGTGCGAGGTTAACCTGAATGTTCGCCTAGCCTGATTTTCTCGGCGGCAGTTATCGTAATCGACAAGGGAAGCGGTATCAGTGGAGTGATTTAGCGATGCCGAGGGCACCTAACTTTACGTGAGCCGCTCGAGGCTCGTTGGCGATAGATAAGGTTAATTTAGGTTGAATGGCGTGTTCTAAGCTAGCGTTACTCTCAGCTTGGCAACGAAGAATAGAACACAAGAAATGGAGAGTCTGACCTTGCAATTTCCCGTTTACAGCCAATGTTGAAGATATCGCCCTGTCCTACTTTTCCAAATTTTCCAAACCTCTGTTACGCCAAAATGGTTTTAGTTTTTTGCAAACTGTTTTATTCTTCTCGCCACGGAGACCATCGCCGTCTAGAGAGAGAACCCGATTTGCTGTTAGATTTGGTTTCTCGAGAGATGTCTTGATTCCCCGTTAGTTGGCGCTGCGCTGCATTATGGGGTGACGACCAATCGGAAAAGCCGCTTTGGTGTTTTGTGAGCTGTCGTATTATCCCGCTAGATGGCGTTACTCCCCGTGACATGGCGGATACGGATTGTTTTTTTTGGAAACCGTTATGATTAACTTATTTGTTTTCTTTTGACAGATATTTGCCCGGCCTGAGGTAGTAGCAGTAACGAAAATGGACGCGAGCAACCTCGCGATGGTCATGGCCCCGAACTGTCTGCGATGTACGTCGGAAGACCCTCGCGTCATATTTGACAATGCTCGCAAAGAGATGGCATTTTTGCGGACTCTAATCCAAAGTTTGGACACCAGCTACATGGAGGGCGTTGTCTGAAAGGTCCATTCACAACCTAATTAGCTTAGGTATTTTTAAGACTGATAATTTGCACAATAGCTTGGGGAAAAACTCTCACTCAACTTTTAGCGACAGTTGTATCAGTTCCCCCGTGCTAGAACCTGCGGGAAGTTGACTTCATGAAAGACCTATGTTAAAGCAGAAATGCTGCGTTTTGTATCAATATTTTGTTGAGATTCACTTGGCGATTCTTACTCTCAGGTCTAAGTTTTGCATTGCGCTTATCCAGTTTCCGCGGTTGTTTTCATGAAGGCCTTTCCCCTCAGCCCATACTGCCTCCCACTTAATTTTAACCCACGTATCCCATCGAGTGACGTGTCATAAAAAGACTAATTATCTTGTTTTTCGACAAGTTGAAATTTTATACTAGTTTCTACCTAATTTTTTTTCCGAAGACTTATTTTGAGTGTATCTCTTACCTTTATATTTAGAAGTTTTTCGTATGAGTTTCGCCCACTTGACAAAAGTTTACTTCGCTAAGGTAAAACCTCTCTTTTACCGTGCTTAGTAACTCGAATGAAACCGCTGCAAAATGTAGGTCATTTCCGACCTGATTTTTTCAAAATTGAAGGTCTTACCTTTGAGGTTTTTCCTGTAATTTTGGACTATTGAGTGTTTTATTTCTATTTTTTTTTTCATTGCTGGAATATTTATTTGCACTCCTTGTTTCCAGCCTTAATCTTTCCGTTGTCCCTCAACATTCCCTTTTTTTTTTTTGTCTTTTTATACTTTTCTTTTACATTTAGTTTTTGTGTTAGCTAACCCG
>Ga0058701_10002322_pt1 | contig 14308 bp, 9 predicted proteins | sample AgamicOrMae_FD_97039 | JGI IMG/M metagenome (GOLD analysis project Ga0058701, IMG submission 97039) | Agave microbial communities from Guanajuato, Mexico - Or.Ma.e | ecosystem: Host-associated > Plants > Phyllosphere > Phylloplane/Leaf | place: Guanajuato, Mexico | collected 2012-06-04 | reverse complement strand
TCCACAATAAGCGGGGTAGTTTTGTACACAAAAGGCCTATTTGATTCGGGCGGATGAAAATCGTCCACATTAAGCGACTGTCCACATTATCCGGCGTCCACATTAAGCGGAGTCGACTGTATCAAAATTTTCTAACGGTTTTGGAGGTAGACAACTTTTTCTGCTGAATTGAGTAGTTTTTGTTTGTTTTGTTTTCCTCAATCGACCTGAAATAGACTGGAATTACGTCAGTGTACATTTCTAGTTGTAAATGACATTTTCATACCTCCAACGGTTTATGAGATACACGATTGTATCGGTTTTTGCGCCCTATAAATCACATAGTTGTCGAAGAATTAGCCTGCACGTGACCCTGATTTTCATCGGAAGGGCGGGTCAACAACAGACTAGTTTACAGGTCTCGTGAAAGTGATTTTCTTTCCTTTTTTTCCAAGTGACTATTCACACCCTGCCCCATTTAAAACGTATTATGTTGCTTTCCGTGCGTTCAAGTATTCCTTGCAATAACATAGACGTGCAAATAGAGCTGAGCCTTGTTCTTTCTTGATTTTTTTTTGGAAGGGAATCATGTTAATTATCACTCATATATCAAGAGCCGCTCCACATTCTCCCGCCAAATCACCACTGTCGGCACCCAATGACTTTATCAGCTTCTGTCGATAAGTTGTAGAGTTCAATGTTGAAAATTTTCCAAACGGTTTGAAACCTCGACTCTCCCCCCAAAATCTCTGGAATATGTTCACCAAGGTTTGAACCAGGTTGGAGACTCATCCCGCGATGACATCCCTTACTTGTCATACGAGAGAAAAAGTTTTCCTAGAGGATCCCAATTTTCGTCCCTACTGATTCTGGGTATTCTTTTTAAGGTCCAAGGATGGCAAGCCGATTACTGCAAATGAAAAATACCACATCGACGAAAATGAAAGAAAGCTGACTGTGGTTAAAACCGGAGAGGAGGACGTTGGAAACTACACCTGCGAAGCAACCAACGCTAAGAGTAACGTTTCAGAGAATAGGGCTGACATTATCGTCATTGGTACGTAACAGGTTTAAAATTTTTGATGAACGGAACGTGAAAACGAAAGGAAAATTTGGACAGATGTTCTGACGTGATTCGTCGGGGTGGGTTATATAAAAGTCTTGTACATAACCTTTGGTTAAATGAGCTGCTTGCGGGGTGAAACCTAACGGTGTGCGTCGTCTCCTCAGCAACGTAAGCCTTCCTCTCATTTTTTTTGAGCTTTAGGGTTACCGGAAAGTTGTCGGAATGTCCTATGGGCTTTTTGAGCATCTGCCCGATTTCTTAAGTTGTCATCTTCAGTTTGCTAATCTCGTGTAGAAGTTTGAAATTGGACGGGAAGCGAGGCAAGGTTTCATTTATCTTCGATGCACTTGAAAGCCCCACGTGATCAAGAATTCCTGTTAATGGCGTTTCTTGGTCCCCATGCAATCACACAAGCGATACTCTCCTGTACATGGAAGTGTGCTGAAACTAATGAGACTTCTCGCTTGTTCAGATATATGCTTGAAGCTCTTTGCTATTATGAATTGGAATAAGTAATAATAATTTGAAAACTGGAGTTGTTATTAATCAGTATTGACCTCGCAGAAGTTGCTGCAAGAAACTCTGTTCAGAGCTTGATAGTAGTTATTGTTCTCAATCATGAAACGTCCGATTAATCGATCAGATTTTAATCAGAGCTATAAATCTTTTCACAGGAGTTATTCGTTTATTTTAGATTAAGGTCCTTAAATCTCGCAACCCTTTTCTCAACCCGCTGAAAATTTAAACCAGCGGTGGCCTGAAAGCCGGAAAATCCTAAAACAATGTTTAATGTGAAAGGTGCTAAAAATATTATCGACAGTACCGGGACTTAGGCCATGGGACCCCAAGCCATTGCCCACCAACTGAGCTACCCCGTCGGTGAAATATTTAATACAGGAACCAGTCAAGACTGACAAGGACCCTAACGCAGCCCTGTGACCCCAATGAGGGGATCACAGAACCAGCGGATCCAAAGCAAGATCTTAGAATGACCATTTTTCGCTATCAGACAGAGAGGAGTTTTTTCCTCGTTTCATCGCTATTTAGGTTCATCGGGAAATATTGCGTAATATTTTAAAGATACTCGCCAAAGTCAAGTTGCCTTACTGATATTCGCCTGAATCGGGCAAATAGATACAGACAGCACCGTTGCCGGATACGGGCGAAGAATCGTGGGTTGGCTATCCGTCGAAATCGGGCGCCAACTTATGATTCGGGCGGATAGCAAGGCACGCAGGGTGCCCCGATTTTAGCGAAGTCTTATGAACCGGCTATCCGCCCAAATAATGCGATGCTGCCCGATTCGGGCGAAGAATTGTGGGCCGGCTATTTGCCCTAATTTCGGGCGAAGAATTATCGTGGGCTCGCCATCTGCCCGACCTGTCGACGTCCGGTTTGGACAAATAGCGAATGCACGCAGGGTGCCTCGATTTGGGCGAAATGTTGTGAACCGGTTATCCGCCCTTGTATTGGTGGTCCGATTCGGGCGAGGTACTATGAGCCGCTTAGCGGCCTCAAATGAAAGGCCAAACACTCAAAGTAGCTCAGTAAGCAGCAAGTTTTTCAAAATGTTTTTTTTTTTCTTCTTTTTGTTTGATGCATGTTTCTTGTCGTGTTGATTTATGTATTTGATTAAAAGAAGATTATGGGTTTCTACCGTAAGCTATCAGCGTGTACCACACATTTATTAATTCCCGTTCGGTCTCTTTTAAATTAACCGTAATGATGATTTTATTAAGTTTTTTTTTTAATATTTTTTTTAACATGAACATTATGCAAGCAATGCCTCCGTTGCAAGGTTAATTCGCGTGGTCCAGCCGGCACGGCGCGAGCCACGATAGTTTTTTTTCGGGCGAATATTCTTTCCTCGCAATTTCGCCCGCATCGGGCGAGAGCTTCAGGAACTACTATTTGCACGAATTCGGGTGTCGCCGAGCCTGTTGACGTCGCCCGATTCGGGCAGAATATGCTGGAGCACCTATTCGCTCAATTATATGGCACTATTGTCGCGGTGAGCACCCTTGAGGCGCAAGAGGCACTGAGGTATTAAAATGTAGCCCCATTTGACTGTGTTTTTACCAAGGGGTACTCTCGAACGACAGGTACTTTTGATGGAAACCGGGTACCTGGTTAAAGCCTTTGAACGTGTGTAGGCGGAAATGAGTGCGTTTTTGGACATGGGTATCCTCACACTGTTTTATCAGCTGAGCTCTACCCGTTATTTCAGTTTTTTATATTAAATTTGATTCCCTCAAAGTTGTGGTCGCTATGGGTATTTCGAGTGAAAAGTGTGCGCTAGCTCTTGTTAACCTCTGCCAATTCGAGGTAACTTAGGCTGAGGGGATGTGATGCAATGACCGCTAGTGATGAATGTATGCCTTACGTACAGGAAAGCCTTATGTGAAATTGCCGTCCGAACTATCCGTTGTGGAGGGCACCACGATGAGACTTGAATGCCACGTCTGGGGACATCCAACCCCTGAAGTGAAGTGGTACAACGGTAAGTTTTGCCTCCTCAATCGAGATTTTTCCTTTTTCTCCCATGCCTTACTTCCTCTTCCTGAGAGGTGTGCTGGATGAGCTCGGACGACTGATTAATGGGATGCGGAACGTTCAGTGACGTCAGAAGAATGCTATTAAAGGCATTGGAGTGCGTGCTAAAAAAAAAATACAATGATGCGTCTTGTGTAATGTGCCCTCTAACGTTGAATTGCAAAATTTGAGTTTCCTAGTAACCATAGTTCTCGCCTTTGTCCGGTCTCAGAGGTTACTCGACTTGAATGCCTCTTATGCATTGCTTCATACGGCGTATACCGTGTTTCGTATACTCAATGGACACCATGGAGCTCATTCGCACAAGATGTCAGTATAATCGAAAAGAAAAGAGTTAATGTAAATCCTTTCGCAGGTTCAAATGCGTCTGAAGTGCTCCCTTCTGACCGAGTCTCATTCGAGCCATGGAACAACGTGTCGAACGCTGTTATCATCGTTAAAGAGGCCGAAATGTATGATCGGGCACTATTCAACTGCTCTGCCGTCAATTCAGCATCCATAAACGGCATACCATCTTCTGCTCTCACACATGTTCGAGTCAAAGGTAAATAACCCTTGTCATTACTTTGACGAGAGATTTTACTACAAGGTTAATCGATATACGCAAGTGAGCTCGTCGCTAAGCTGTGAGTTTGACTTTTTATAATCATCCGTGATGCTGAAGCTATATGTGTTGGCTTGGAGCTTTGGTCGTTAGTTGATCTGCGTCGATTTTGCTGTGCAGATAAGTTGGCAGCCCTGTGGCCGTTCCTTGGGATCGTCGCCGAGGTCGTCGTGCTCTGCACAATTATCCTGATCTACGAGAAGAAACGCAACAAGACAGAGCTGGACGAAAGTGACACAGACCAGAGCCCTGAACAGTAAGTACCTAGGTGATGCCGAGTAGCGTCTCTGCATAGTCGAGCAGACATGGTCAGGTGATTGTGGGAGTGTCCAACAGCCGATGCGATCCCCGACCTCAGGCCCAGGCGTTCCTCCCACTCCTCCTCTCCCTCCTACCCGCTCTCGCCGCCGCAGAGTGGCGACCAAGACGGACCGTGTGGAGAGAAGGCGGACGACCCCAGCGACGGCGAGCGTCGCCAGCAGAGCGAGCCTCCGCGACGGAGAGGGACCGCCAGACCTGCCGCTTTTGGAGGCCACCCTGATGATCGTGTCCCCGAGCGCAGGCAGCCGTCGCCGTCCGGAGGCGACGCCATCCAAAGCACATCCCACCAAACCGCTCCGCAAAGAGGTGGTGACGGCTGGTCTAGTGCGCCGTCTGGTCGCCGGCCAGCCAGCCGCAGCCAGGCCAAGCCTGCCCAGAGCACGCGGACTGTTACCCGTCAGAGTAAGAAATGCGTTGTGGGCTGTCGAATAGCAAATCGTTGGAGGAACTCGAAGCTGAGCGGGAGCGACTTGAACGACAGCTTCCGACCAGCTGTGAAGCAAGACGCGCGTGTGCAAGCTCGGAGTTCCGAAAAGATCGTAGACAATACTCCGCGCCTGAAGAGGAAAGGGCAAAAGGTCCGAGAGGTCCTATCCGACCGCGATCGAAGGGAGAGGCACAAACGAACGAGTGAATGCCTAGTCTCCCCGAGCACTCATGGTATCATCGTTACGGTCACGGGACCGACGCCCAGCGTCAGCCAAACAACCAGCCGAACAGCCAGCGGCGAGAGCTTGGACGCCGAGAAAGCGTGGGTCGCCCTTCCAAGGACTTCGTGTATCCTCCCAGAGGACTTGCATGGGATATTTGCTCGGAGTCCGGCAGAGGAAAAAGGACAGCGTGCAAAAGTTGTCCCGAACAAGTTAAAACTTGGGAGATATAGTCAGCCAATCCGGAATGCTCCTCTCGCCTTAAATCAAATTTCGAGCCCACTGAGTCCTTCAAGTCCTCGACATTCTGTCTCCCACAGTCGTCCTCTTAAGTTCATCCGGCGTCCCTCGTCAAGCCTGAAACCAAGATCGAGATGCAGCTCTTGTCTCTCGAACTTGAAAGCCAGCCGGAATCCGTCTCCCAGAAAAGGTACCTCCTCAGGTCGTGAAAGCCGCACTGCGCGGCCTGACAGCTTCGTGACCTCTGCACAAACGGTCGCACCGTTTTGCTCTTCCTGCGTGCCTCACCAAACTCGACGTGGCGCATTGGTTGAGCGCCATCCAGTGTCAGAGATCCGGAGTCCTGTTAGGATGGACTCTGCACGACGATTTCCCAATACGTCCCAATACGAATCGAGGTTTTACCCATATCTTAACGGACCAAGTTCCACCAAATTGATTAGTCCGTCCTTCGCATATCGGCAGGGTGTTAATCACAGCCAATATACCGTTCGTAGACACAAAATGAAAGGCAAAAAATTGCCTTGTCGAGAAATTCGGATGGCTGTGCAGCAATCAACCCAAAAAAGAGCTTCTGATAGCAGGCGGTTGCTGAGACAATGCCACAACCGCCGTCCAGCCAGCATTTCCAATCTGTCCGATTTGGTACTCTCCATTCCCGGAAGACCTTATCTTCCGAGGAAGCTATTTCGATCTCAGAGTTTCCCTGCCTTGAGACGTGCACCCCGCGAGCAATCGCCATCCACGCAGAACAAAGAAATCCTCAGGCAGTTTTCGGTTGTTGACAATCGAGCGGTAGCGTTATATCGACCTCACTAAGCGAAGATACTTTGGCTTCATGAACGCCCTTCAGTCCCTTTAATCACGCGCGTACATTCTTCCCAAAGCCGGAGGTATTTACACAACGAACTTTTGCCAAAAAGTAATGAAGTTGAAACTTACCATTGCCGTGGTTACACGCGTTTTAAAGAAATGTTTTCGCTGCTTGAAGCTTTAAAACGGGTTGTCTTATTAAATATGTACGTCATATCCGTGGGCAAAAATCCCTAAAATTCAAAAACTGTGGAAAAACATCGTCTTGAAGGTATTGTTTTAATGTGCGAGGCTTTAAGGCCGCATCACTGAAATAGTGCCTCCAGGATGATTTATCGTCGCAAACGAGTAAAGTGAGTTGGGAGTGAGCTACGAGAATCGAACGAAAAAATGAACTAATGAAGAACTTTTACCCACCATGCATGAACTTTGCCATTTTATATTACTGAACAAATTATTTGTAAGGTTTTTGTTGTGTAACGATAGGGAAGGCGTAACCTTGTTGTTAATACTTCTCTGCTTTTCGCCTGTCTCCACACATCCCAAAGTCCACTTTTTATCCGTTTGTTGGTGCGCCTTACCATGGGGTAGTAAGATTTTTCCTCTTTTGAAAATATTGATCGAAAGAACGATACGTCTTATACACGTGTAGGCACGGTGGGGTAACTCTATTTTTATGGTAACTTTGTTTGGAAGAAAATGGGAATCTCTTACATTAAAAGAGTAAGATGGATATGGTTCAAACGTAACGTGCATTTTATTATACTGAAAGCTTTTTGCATTGATATTTTCCGTTCTGTGACTGTAAGATGTGGCAAGAGTCCTGCTCAATTCAATTTTAGTGACTTCGATGCAGCCTCTACAGCGTGAATTAATGAATGGTGTCCTTTGATTCCGTTCCTCCTCCTTTTGCCCCTGGAACTTACCCTGACGAGTCCTCTATCCCGCCCATCCGTGTGACCCAACCTCAAAAATGGGTCAGTATTTGTTCAGGTAACAATATTTTTTTTTCCTTTGGTTTAGTTAAGACTGGTTGTATTGATTGTACCGTGGTCAAACGGACCTTCCATCTTCGCCCTTTAACTCGGTCTTTTCTTTCCTTTTTTTTGTTGTTGACAACTTGGCATTCATCCAGGTGGCACAGTTGCCTATCAAGGTTGAAATTCCATTTTTTTTCCCCTCCCGGGTTGTAGAAATCGGGAAGTAAAATCGCGAACCAGAAAGGAAATTCGAGCCCTACAACTTAGTTAGTAATACTATTTCCACCATAAGCATGGTTTTCCAGATTTTGTTTTAGAAAAAGATTTTACGATTGTTTTCTTTTTGATCTTATTTTAATTGACACTCGTGGCGTTTATTTAAGTCTTGTTAGCTTTATATTAGGTTTAAGTAGAAAAGTTGATTTCTACTGTTAGGACACGCATTAGATTATTCAATGTAATGATGAGATTTCATTGTGTGTATACTATGAAATCATTCTCAAGAAAAACGCAATTTTCATTTGGATAGGCAACCGGGTGCATGTCTAGTTGCTTCGCAATTACGTTTGTTCCAAGCAAGGGTCTTCCCGCTTCATCTGTTTTTTTTTTTGGGGGGGAACTGTCTCAATGTGTGTTGATTGTTAAGCAGCACAGTTATATTATTTTAGAAACCCGTTGTCTTACGGGGAAAAAATATTGAAATACACGGTTTTACACTAATCGTTCTCATCAATGAAAGCATCATAATGGAACTTACTTGTTTAATTTATAAAATATTTACAGCAAGACTGATAAAACGGCCTAGAACCCACGAGAGCACCGGAAGGTGGCCAGCGAAACTTAAATCCTTTCTAAGTCTTGAAGAAATCTTAAGTTGGACGGGCCCTATTAACCCTTAATCATAACCGAGATTTCTTATTTTATAATAATTTTGAAGGCTTGATTATAATCCTTTGTTTGATTTTTGAATTTTTGCTTTAATTTTTGAACGTTTACTCTATTTTTCAGTGAATGAGATAATTTATCTCTTTTATTTTTAAAATTTCATTTATTTTACGCTCATTTTTTGCTCTGACAAAATTCTAAAATGGAGTGGAATATAGGGGAAAAATATTTAAGGACTCTTGAGGAAACTTGAAATTGAAAATCAAAAGTCGCAGACCTCAACTACAGTACTTGAATAAGGTCGTCCTCTCCGCGATTTAAGCTCATAGTCAAGTCTAATCAGGTGGATTCAAGTGAATCGCTATGGTGAATTGCAACAGAATCGGCGAGCGCTGCGTCTTCATGATATAGTGTGTGGTGTTTTTATTGTGTCATGTCTGATGAGAGTTTTTCAGTGCTGACGTTCGTAAAATTCGGGTTTTCCTGTACGGTGAAAGATACCTATAATACTTAACCAAAGAGGAAGGGAGGAATCACTTTCTAATAAACAAAACACTATTTCATGGTCGATAGATAATTAATAATTACTAACCTTCTTACTTTATCGTATAGGTGGCTTATTTGTCATTCATAATGAAGCCAAATAAAAATACGCTAAAGGAATCAACCGCTTGGCAACTTTCTTACATTGCTTAAAAGTGAGGGAAGATATTCGTGAGCTTGACGGTGAAAACGGTTCTTCACAGTGCAGTGTCTCGGCCTTTGTCGTTATTTGTGAAGGAGAAAAAATCGTCGGTCGTCTGATGCAGGCAGTTTTGATTATCAGACCTGATGGGAATGTTTTTCTGTTGCAGAAAAAACACTCCTGAGCACGGAAAAGACGTTCGGCAAAGAAAGTAAACGGAAATGTCAAGCCACCATAAAGAGCTGGGAGCGGGCCGGAATTTTGCCGCGGCATCGCTGCCATAGTTTCGGCATCAGAGACTCGCAAACGTTACTTAAAGCAAATTTGATTTTTTATTCCAAGTTTATTGTTTCTTTTCAAGCAAAGGACGTTTTCTGTATTTTAAGATTATTGGATCTCCTGTTACATCGTATGACTTGTGTACAACCGTCAGCACATAGTGGTATAGTACTTAGCGGTATTGCTTGGCACTCTAGAAATTGGGAGAACTAACGTTTTGTACCGTGAATGCAGAGTCCTCGGTTTTAATTAAATTTGTTCGCAAACGTTGTTCATGAGCAACCATCGGCTTGTTTTGATTTTTATTGGAAGTGTAGAGCATGATAGCATGATATGACTTTAAAAATATGACACGTTCTTCGTTTTCACGCAGGCAGATGTGGAGCATGATTTAGTGTGACCACGTAAATGCTTAGGATTGGAGATGCCTTGAACATAATGTACATAAATCGTATTGTGTATGTACATATCCGTACATCATAACATAGATCAGACAACTTTTTTCTCGGTGCTGTCCGATTTTAATATATTCTTAAGTGTTGACTCTACTTTTAACATCTATATTTTACACCTATTTAACTTTCAAGAACAGGAGCTGTTGAACATTTTAGCTTCACCAATAGTGACGTGTGTAATTCTTGCTATTCGTTTCGCTCAAAATTGGATCATGTCTGTTTCGAGATGGTTTGGGAAATCTTCTGTGTCATAGCCCTGTCATTCATCATTGGACGTTAAAAATGTACAATAAGCCATACTTTTTTTGTTTTTTGTTTTGTTTCACGGAAGAGCGCTTTTCCGCACGGTTTAGTTTAAATGGGAAACAGCTTTTCTAAGTAATTGCCGATTGGCACAGTCTAACATTAAGTCGCCGTGGGAAAGTGCTCATTGATATAAATTTTGTTATATAGCATGAAACTGTCAAATAACAGTCATTTAACTGTCAAGTGTGGTCGCCACTTTGTCAACATTCCCACACATCAATCATTACAAGCTTCATTTGAATAATGTTCCGGTGTGTACTTTTACACCCAAAATTTTGCGGACACACTGCGAAACCCGTAGATTCTTTTTATCTTTGCTGAGAGCCTAAAGAGAAAATGAAGACAACTTGTTAAGAATCGTTTTGTTAGGTGTGCCTTCGGGAGAAAATATCGGTCAGCAGAGGGAGAAGTGAGGTGGCCTTACCTGGGTAGTTATCAAGATTTGTGAGATGAATCAGCTGGCCGAAAATGAAGAGTGATGAATCAGTCGCAGACCGCGGCCTACGATTTCGCGTTGCCAGTGTTGAGCAAGTGGGCAGCTTTGATCTAAAAGTTACGGTGGGCTGATTCTGTAATGCACGGAACACATACGTTTAGACATTGCGAATGTTTGTTGCGAATGGCTGTGATGCTGCAAACCGCGAGCATGGGTCAGCATTTGGAAAAGACTCGAAGTCAACAGACTTTTTAGAAGGATTATCACAGCAGACAATTCTGACAAAATGTGATATGAACTAATTGTTCAATTCTCAACGAGTACTTAAATTAAACTCAACTGAAATGACAACAAGCTTACTTATTGTTTGTGTGCGTTGATGAATACGAGGTGTGATGGTTGGTCACACACTTTCAGGATTTTAGCTGCTGACCGCGGAGAGATCGGTTGTAAAGGAATGCAACACAGTGTTACGATTTCGCCTGACGTTTATGTTCCCTTTAGGAGGCACGCTTTTTGCATGATTGAACTGAGACATGTTGTCATTTTACCGTGATGAAGTGCCGCGAGTTTGATTCTTAGGATTAAATGAAAAAAGCGTGCGTCTGTTTACACTGGCTTTCAAATCTGACGCCTCGCTGCGAGGGAACATTGTTTGTTGTTCAGAGGAGGTTACTAACTTGGATTACCATCAGCAATTAGTCGTGTTCCATTTTTTAATCAAGTTAGTTTTAAAATGTGGTTTGAAATAGTCGCACGGCTTATACGTTAATAATCATGCAGCTCGAGTCGCTGAAGTGATCGATAATATTTATTTACCGGACCATCATAGTTAACCCCCCCAAAAAAACAAAAAAAAAAACAACATTTATTCATGTTTCTGACGTTGTGGGTGTATGGAAAATTTGTAAGTTGTTGTTTCATCTTCTCTGGTCGTGTAATCGTGATCAGCAAGTATATTACAATTATATGGTGTGATTATTATTCAATAAAGAATTTCAGTCTGTATTTTGCCTTATTGCTGTTCGCAATTTTCGGCGTGCCGCCTAGTTTTATTAAGTTTCTTAATATCTCTCCTTGCGTTCAATATTGTCGTTTGCCCACGCATTCTCCACTCCAGTTTCTTCTTTTTCAACCCAGACTTAATCCACTTAAATCATAGGGAGGCCAATATTCTACCATAACAAACCTTTCCGATCGAATTCTCGTCGTGGCTCTGGGTATGCGTCAGAGCGTATTCGGCCACATAAGTAATCTCGGCGCCAAAATCCATAACGTAACCTCTGACATTTTTTTTTTTAATTTTAACGTATATTTTATACCGAAAGAAAAGAGAGAAAACGAGAGAGGACAAAATTTGAGATTTTAAATAATGAAATTTTGAACGATTTTTTTTTAATGTGGCTTGTGGGATACAGTTTTGGTAGGGCTTTACTTTGAACTTTGTCCATTTCATGCCCTGCCGCAAACTAGACAGCGGCAGACCTTACGATCCACCATGCTACACCCTTTCGCACGTTTCTGTGAACATGAGTTGAAGAACTCTAATTACTTTAGCGTCAAAATATCTGCTCTCTTGCAACAGGCTGGATTAAGTGATTTAAAGGTTTGATCTTATGACAAATGTCGCGATCACGCAAACAATACCGGCAAAAAGGAAAGGACGCATAGGCAATTTTTTTAATAAGACTAAATAGTTTGCAAAGCCATAGCCGTGCATTAAGGAAACTTCGCCGTGTTCGGCCCAATTCACAAGACGGGTTAAAAAAGAATTCTGTAAAGCTCACGTTAATTCTCATGAATGTAAAGGAACGCGTACATTTTACTTTTTCCTATACAGAAAGTCAAATTAAAGTCATTTCATTTTTGTTTAGTAGCTTCATAATCACCTTATATTGCTTATTTGGTAAAATGAGCATAATTGAAAAATGCAGTTCCAGATTCCTCCATCATTTCCGTGGTGACCCATACATTCTTCTGTCTGCATCGATTTTATCGACGTTGTGCTGCCCCTAAATCTACTTCTAGGAGGAGGAAAAAGACTGGGTCCTCCTCAAAAATGAAGAAGAAAAGATATAATAGAATGAGCTTAACTTTGGCTCCGCTTATAGAGCACGTACAAATTCAAGTCTCCCTGACCATTTCTTTCTTTTACTAATATTTTCTATTATTTTTTTTTTAAGCGTTTCAAATTTATCTTGCCGTAAGAAAAACCAAGGAACCACTTTTAATGATTCCTCTTGACATGACCTTTCGCGACGGAGTATCCCCACAGCTCTTTGGCCTCAATGAAAATGTGACTGCGATTCGGGGAAAAATGAAGATGAAAAGACGTAGTTAATTTTGAGATTACGGGTGTTTGCAAACGAAACAGTGCTTAAATCGGTCAAAAGACGGAAAATCGCAAGGAAATAGACGGGAGTATTTTTGTAAATTTAACAATACATTAATTAACAGCTGCTTAGATTTTAACGATGGCTACAAAGTATTACCTTGTCTATTGTAAAATAAACTGATAACCCAAAGGGAAAATGTGCAAGCACAGTGAGTGTCAATTCTGTGATGAACACACAAAAGCTTTTGAGACAGGATATTAATTTAGGTTGATAAAAACAGATGGGAAAAGGTTCCTATTATATCTCCTGCTTCTTTAAACCAATAAATGACATGAGTTAGACACAAATGACTTTAATGTCTTCTATATTACAAGAAGGTTTCAAAATTACCCTACACTGCTTCCACTTGAGATGATTGTTCAGCCAAGTCAACAGTCTCTTCCAATTCTTCATTAGATTCAACTCTCATATCCACATCAGATTCCACTTTTTCTTCAACATCATCTGCTGCTTCTTCTGCTGCTAGTCGCTCTCGCAGACCAGCTGCTGGAGATTTGATGAGGGAAATATCCCTCTTGACCTCACGGATATCTTGCTGAATTTCAACATCGCGTCCTTTCCGTAATCGGTTCATGACATACAGGTTTGTCCGTCGGGTGCGGATGATGTCAACCTTTCTCATAGCTTCCACTGAAATTGAATGAACACACATGACATTAGTACCAAGAATTTTGTATACTTTGCAAAGGCAGATGTTTAATAAGGCTATACTCACATGACTTCTTCCAGAACTCTCTGTCATATTTGACTGGAACATTTCTACGCTTCTCAAATTCGAATGAAGGGTCTTCCACCAATTCCTTACCCCGTGTCTTTCTATAAGCTTTAGTCCATCCAACCTTCCTTGGATTCTTTTTCTTTTTAAATGCTCTCTGACATTTTGATCTGCAAAACCTGAAAATCTGAAAGTAAAAGAAATCTTTTGGTATCAAAAACAACATACAAATAAGAAGTCACAGATTGATTCACAGTGGTGGAACACACTACCCTTGCCTGTGGATGGACATGGATCACAAAGATCTTTAATATGACTGATTATAATTGGTATTGCATGATGTTAAATAAGCAATGCACTAGTTTCCCAAGTGCAGCAATTTTCTAGTTAAAACTCATGGCAAAAGAAGATAGGAAGCTTTGACACAGAGGGAGCAGCTACCAAGTCAACACTTAACTTCTCATACTTGAATGAAATATCATGATCGACCTTACTTTCACAAATCCATCAAGTTTTGATAAACGTCTAACATGTGTTTAACCTGTACGCGTCACGGATAAGTATAGGACTAAAAAACAGGACAACATAAATATAAGACAATTACCTTACTGTCGTTTCTTACAAACATTATACCATGGCCGGGGTAAATCTTTGATGAGCAAAAATAACAAGTTTCGATCCGCATTTTGACGAAATTATAAAACTATACAGTAAATAACACCATGCTACGGATCGAGGAACATAAAACAAGAAGTAGTGTAAGGTATAGTAACTCACGGTCGGAAAAGAGGGCCTGTGAAAAAAATTACCCAGAGTCCCCTCCCTGGTCCCTAAAGGCCTACAAGTAAAGAAACGCCACTGCGTTCGAGAAAAGAATAGACCGCATTAGTGCTGACGTCACAGACGCGCGCCAGATTCAAAGCGGTGTTCCACCCACTTTGAAAG
>Ga0058701_10002321_pt1 | contig 14318 bp, 2 predicted proteins | sample AgamicOrMae_FD_97039 | JGI IMG/M metagenome (GOLD analysis project Ga0058701, IMG submission 97039) | Agave microbial communities from Guanajuato, Mexico - Or.Ma.e | ecosystem: Host-associated > Plants > Phyllosphere > Phylloplane/Leaf | place: Guanajuato, Mexico | collected 2012-06-04 | reverse complement strand
GTGTTCGGAGGCGTACTTTAGTGACGAGGCCTCGGAGAAAGAAAGAAAGAAAAATGCAGCGGAACCGAGAATCGAACCCGCATCGCGAGATTGACAGCCGGACACGCTGACCACTCAGCCACGACGACTTATTGGCGCTGGACACAAACGAACGCATTAAGAACAAGACCTGGTTCTTTAAAGGGCGGTAACAAGTCTCCTCACCCCATATTTACTGCGGCTCTGACAAACGTGCTAACTGCGCCAGAGCTGCATAGAGGAGTACCCAAAGTCTGGAGCGTGCACTCCATAGGCAACCTAAACCGCACGCCACCGTTTAGCTATTACCTAGGCAACGACTTTTCAGGCCCGGCAACCTGGCTTCCATGACTTATGGGGACATTTAATGTTGCCTTGCTAAGTGAAGGGCCCCAGCAAGTGTCCATATAAGATCAAAAATTCCAGAGAAACATCCGGTTACTTTGATAAAGAACGAGGATTTTTTGCGAGGGCGTGGCCCTTTTTTCGTTGCGTCTTGTTTGCATTCATATTGTAAGCATTGTCAGTTGTGGAGTTCAGGATGATCCCACATACAGGTACAAGGTGCTGCAGCTTCCACAATTGTCGTGGTTAACATGCAACTATAAGGTAAATGTTGCAAAGAGCCCTAGGAATAGCTAGGTGTCAGTGTGACAGTGCAATGCTGTAAGCGGCATTGGATGAAGTTTGCTTTCTACACATGTCTCAAGTGTGCATCCATATAATAATTTCGAAATTTCCCTGTAAGAAAGTTGATGTGCTAGCGGGCTATATTAAGTCTCTGTTACCTTTTCGACTTCTGGTCCTTGAGCTCTTTTAACGCGAGTTGGCGTCTTCTCTATTAAAATCTCGTTACTTCCCTCTTGAGCAGAACCATACTTTACACAAGATCAAACAGTCCGAATCACCAGTTTAGTAAAATGAAGGGGAAAAAAAACACACTTTTTTCTTCTTTTTTTTAGAAAATTCGTTAAGGGCCTATTACACTTTCGTTAGGACAGCTTTTGATCTTACGTTACGTCCTTGAATGCGAGTATTCTGCGGCACGTGGCAAAGAAAAAGTATTACTAACGCCTGCCCCGCAGGATTGCCCCGTTCGGTGATTAGCTAAGGTAATGAATTAGTTAAACGAACATTCCGTTTAAACAAGAACTGCGCTTTGATTAATATTACGTTTTGCAGCTACTTTTTTAAAAAAAAATTGACGCTCAAAGAACTTCGTTCAATTTGCTGAGCATGAAATTCTTATTTAACCATTTCATAAAAATCTGCCCAGGAAGGTTGGGCCTTTCTCCATGTGAAAATGAAATTTCACCTCTGAGGTCAAGAGAGCATTTTACACTCTGGTAGACAACTAAATATCTACGCTTCGATTAAAGGTAAAGGTTGCATTCTTTATTTCTACCTTCCGTCGACAAGCCATGAGCAAAGGTGGATGTTGCTACAGTAGTGGACTTTTAAGACTATGCCTAGCAGTGTACTCATATTTATATTATTACCTAAGTACCAATAGTTGAACGGTCTATTGTTAATTCATTACTGATCTCGCTTTTTTTCTTTTAAAAAAATAGCAACACCTAATGTTACTACGGAACTATCCATTGATATAACTGAAACACATGTCATCATGTGACAATAAAATATCTCATGACTTAATAGAGAAATATTCATGAGTATAACTAAAATACCTCATGTAGGAAATATTTCATTATATAAAATGGAACTATTTATTGCCATTACTGTAATATGCCAATTGACAATTCTATGATCCAATTGTCTGATATGACAATTCCATGACATGCGATGGAACTATTCATTGCTATAAATGAAAAATATATCATGATATGAATAAAGTAATTCAAATAAATTAAAGGTTACGGAAGGAAAATCCGGTACGATTACAGCACAGAATCTGTTGGCCCATTCTCACCAATTATTCGGAACGAGAACGGGAAAGTCCGACTTTGCGTTGATTGTATCTACAAGCAATATCCGTTTCAAAATTCAATCAGTAAGACTTCATCCATAGTCAACGACTAAATAAAAGACTCTAACATATGAATTGAAAATTGTAAACTTCCCCTGATCCGAGCGAGGGCAGGCGGTCGTTCAAAGCGAGAGAACCGGTTAAACAAGATGCACGTCTGTCTCTTGAGAAGTGCGGCGCGCTCATCTACAAGGAAGACGCGCGGGCCGACCATTACGACACAAGACGAATTTCCTTCCTAATTGAGTGGTCTTCTAAGCTTAAACGGCCCACATCCCTTTTCTCTCAACTTTTTGTTTTCCTCCTGCTTTCACTCTTCTTACATTCTTCAACTTAATGTTTCAGCAATCAAAACCGTAAGAGTTGGCGACGAACGTTCCGGTACGATTTATCGTTTGCAAGTTATTGTACGTAAAGGTGCGATCAAAGTGAGGATGTTGAGAAGGATGTGACGAGTCAATACCCCCCATTACAAAAGTTGATACTCTCCTTTAACGTATACATAAACTATCAAAACTAATTATTGTACTTCATGAAGAAATATATTACAGTAAATGGAGGTGTGTGAGCTAACATTATATTCGGTTGTACCGCGTTAATTCAAGTAGGGTTGGTGTGGGTTAAGTAAATTCAGACTGAAAACATGGAATCACTTCAGGTTTTGATTCAATATGTTAAGGTTAGTTCTGTTGATCCAGTACCTCACTCTCACCTGACGAAACCCAAATCAACCTGTTTCCTGTCTCTTCACGCGATATAATCTGGGAGGTCGGTAGGAAGTCCTATCCGCTATCAAGCTTATCGTACTAATTTTGTCCAAAAAACGTCATGGTTCGCAGAAAACCATAGTTCGCATGGTTCCTCATCGCTAAACCACTGTGAGCAGGTCTGACAACGTCAATTAGGTGCTCGCAAAACCCTGAAGAACTCTTCCCACATCCCATGAAGCGATTTCAATCATCCACCGGCCTCTCTCGTTTCCGAAAGTGACGACAAATTAGGCGCACCTCGTAAACAGTTTACATTGAATTATTCAAATGAATGGTAAACAGCGGCCATGGTTGTCAAGCGGACAGGCGGCGATCGTGCAACTAATAGCCCCGTAATCCGGGCCTAGCATGAGCCACCTTATATTCATTTCCCGGCCGAAACTTGACGAAGACTGGGCCATTAACTGACGTGTTGGTCGGCGTCGCCGATACTCTTCTAAGTTGCACCATTCAGATGCTAAACCTCGGATAATGAAAACATCCTCGAGATCGAATTGAATGATCCGATACAGAAAACATGTTATGTGTTTTTTACGTTCTTTCGGTGGATTCCAGCTGGAAAGTCAAAGCGCGTTTGAAGTTTTTTCTGCGGGGAAAGATTTACTGGTTCCGATTCTAGCGTAACGCTGGAAATATGGCCGCACCACGACGCGGACCAGTACTTTGTCTCGGTAATTTACCGTGATCACGACAATCCAAAACACTGTAGAAGTCTACGAGCCACAACTAATACATGTCATAGAAACGCTGAGTCTTGTAAAATGGAAAGTATTTCCTGACAGTAAATTACTCAGGTTCCAAATTGCTTAGATATTGCACGCTTTAGATCAAGAATTTTTTTCGTAACAGTGACGAGAATATTTTATCTAAAGTCAGGAGTACATTTTCTTAGTCAATGATAATTCGTACTAACTCAAGATTTTTTCGTAAATCAATCTTTATCAAGGGGGAGTGGAATCTCTTTTCAGAAACATTAAACCTTGACATGAAAAAAGGCGGGACAAAAAATAAAAAAATATAAAATTCTAGTGAACAGAATTAATATAAAACATTCAAGTAAGAATCTATTTTTCTGAGAAAAGAACTAAAGAAGCTTTACTGCCCAAGTACAAGTCAAGCAAATTTATTGACTACCTGTTCAAACGATTGATCATCCTTCGGGCGCAACAAAAAAGGGAGATTTATTGTTTTTACGGTTTAAAACCACTACTCTTTCACCGGTGATTTTCGATGTACTAAAAATGTATTGCAATTGCAAAGAGGGTATGTCTTTTGTATAAAGGTAATGTAATCGTCACTTGACTGCGATATACGGTGGTTCAAGTCAGGATTTCACGCACGAGCGGCGATTTTAAAAACGTCTTCGAAAAAAGCGACTCGCTTCCAGACGGTTTCATTGAACAGATTAGTTACACGTTCAAACGGTTCCCGTAGAGATCATACGTTATGGATGAGACGAAGAGACTGACCTTACGAGATTGACGGGCGCCGAGCGGTCAATGGGACCTCCCACTGCTTCTCGTTAAGTACGTGCTATGACTGGCGTTTTGACAACGTAATCGGTACCACAACCTACGGTCCGTTGAGTAGTCTATACATTTCGCAGAAAAAAATGAGTCATCTCAAAAAAAAATCAGGCACCTTTAGCTCCTGATCACTTAGATCCAAGTCAGCATTTTTTTATTGTTAAAGGGGTTGTGTTCGGCACATTTAACGGTTAGTCTGGCTATGTTACATTGACCGACCAGGACAGCTTTAGTTAGAAAAGACTGAGCATGATTACATTTAACCCGGATTGTTTTACCCCTTCTAGGCTTTGGCCCGTCTAGTTAGTTTAACAAATTATATCCAGGCTGGTTCGGCGAGCTATTCAAAACAGTTCTACTTTCAGTGTGTTCAGTTCCACCTTTCGAAACAAGGCCCTACGGATTGTGGCTATTCAGGTCTGCCGAAACGCGTCCCTTCCAAAGTGTGAAGGGTAGAAAAGCTGCCCCAAAATTGATTCGGCAACAATTTAATTGTGCAGTCTGCAATGTTTTACGAGAGAGCAAAAGCAGAGTGGCGTTGTCCCGCTCCACGCAGCTCTTCTTTTCTTTTTCTTCAAGCGACTTGTTTAGGCACGGACCTCACATTCACCCAACTTTTGGCCAAGTATTTTATTTGGCGTCTCGCACAAAAAGCGAAGAAAAAAATGTACCTCGGCATAAATCAGGCAACTGCTCGCACAGATAGGACAACGACTTTCGGAGGGCAGCCGCGGGTAGCTGCCAACATCGGTCCCGAGGGAAGGGGTCCCAGGGAAGGGGTCCCGGGACCCCTGCCTCGCACGGGACCTTCCATATCGGAACACTCTGCTTTCTGTTTACAAATAAAAAGTCGCGTGTTGAGAGTGAGACTCCGTTTGACATGCAGCCTCTCAGGGGTCATCATCGCGTATCAAAACATAGCCTCGAAGTAAATCAAATAGCATAAAAAACGTACGATTTAACGTCTCAGTGGTTGGGAAAAGCTTCTCGCCTTTTTCCTGTATGAAAATATTACATTAAATGACAGTAAATATACCAAAGCTAACGTAAAAAGAACGTTACGTAAGAGCATAGTCAAATGTCGCAGAAAAATATGAGCACGCGGTCAGAACATTTTTCGGAGAGAGGTATGAATACACTTGATCTGGAAAATACCTCGAGACTTGTTCCGATTCATTAAATTCGTTTCGATTCCATTCTACCGTAAATTGATATAAACGCCTAGTTCATTTGTTACAGGAAGTCTCGGATCGTATTTAGGTTAATATAAAGCTTGTATGGAAGTATGTTTTGTAAGTTTTTGATATGAACCGATTTGTTGTAATAGCAGTGGAAGGTTCTCGCCGGGACCTTCCGTTTGATATGGCTGTTGAAACGACCATATCAAAACTGACTAAAATACATGTTCATTAAGCTTATTTCATTATGAAAACAGGTGTTTTCGTTTCAGGAGAACCATCGACTTGTCCGAAAGATATTGCCCGTTTATATTGTTTCACGAAGTCCGGAACAATTAGAAACACAGCAAAGTTTTAATCTGGATAACATCAATCTTAAACCATTAAATGTGCTATTAATTCTGGGGTTACTAGTTCAGATACCACTTTTTCGCCTCTAGAAAGTTATCAAATCATTTTTTTTGCATTTGTTTTTGCATTTGCATTTTGTAACATATGAAGAATAGGATCAACGTAAACCCCCTTGCCCTAAAAGTATACTTAATTTACGAATGGCCCTTCATTCCCTCATGGAGTATGAATGAAATAGCAAATTAAGTGCCTGTCTGCCGAAATCAGTCCGTCGAGAGCAATTCTTCAGGGGAGTCGATAAATTTTCCAGTTTTATGCAAAATATCGGCGCGTTTCTTCTGTAATAGGCCTCCTGCTACCGTTATTTTCTCACGTTAAAAATATCAAAGATACAATTAGAGCTCACTGTCAGCCTTTTCCCAGTATCGCCTCTTTCACCTGAAAGGTTCACAAAGACGGAAAAGTTTGACCTTTTGGCAAGATTCCACGCTCGAGTGATTTCCGAGGCATCAAGTTATAAATCCTATCATTACAGCCTTAAAAACCCATTTCTGCTATGAATAAACATGGGGAATAATCTTGATAGTGAGTGAAAAGCCTTGGGGCTGTACGACAATCAAGTGCAGTGGGCCTGCAACAACGGAGCGTTTTCGTGCGGGGAGCATCTGTCAAAACTGGAGGAGTCGTTTTCAACGCCTTTAAAAGTTGCCTGGCGTGCTGAGCAACGTTTTCGACTCACTACTCTGAAAAGAAAACAATGTCCTCAAAACATGGGAATACATGCTGTGAATATACCTCCTGGATGAATTTGCGACGACCTTAAGGGATAGTCAACTCTCCGAAACGCCCCTAAAGAGGGACACGTTTCCAACCGTCGCACGATCCGCTATTTGAAGGCTTCCCTACTTTGAAAGCTGATTGGGAATATCCAAAGTGGTGACGTTAAATGCGCTTCTCAACGAAAAACAGGCCTTTAAATTATATGTGTGCTTTACAAACGTCTGCAGTGTCCCCTTTGCAATTCTTTTAAGCTTCAATTAAGGCAGAAATTGCGTACTCCCGTTCCGATATAAGATCTGGCTCGACTGTGATCTGCCGCTCATTTAAGACTCAACTATTGAACTTAATGCAAACGACTAAAACGGACATTATGAGATGCCTAGAAACCGAAAATCTTAAACTTACTTTTAATATAGTATCTGAAAAAAAAAACAGCGAGTTCACTTCGACAAAAAAGTTGAGTTCTACAAAATAAATATCTAGAAAGGTTTACCAAACGTACGCGGCTGTACGTTGGTAGTTCTTACAATATGAGATAACAGATGCTCATAGCCAAAGAAGAGCAGGTTGAAAATTTCATCGGAACTTTCTGCGACGATACCTTGATTGTTTTTGTCATTATCGCGGCCCGAAAACAAAACTGCACCAATAGGAACACGTTTACCTAAAATTTAAAAAAAGGGGGGGGGGCGATAGTGATTCCCCTGACGACCTCAATGTTTTCTTTCAGAAATAATGTAAGATGTTTCCGCGAAAAGCGGGAATTTCCTTAAACAGAAAGCCTTTCATACACATCTTTGATCTCCCTTTCAATACACATACGCGTATACAAATATCGGCTTTTACTCAAACACATTTTCACTTTCTAGAAAAATCATGCAAAATAAAAGTATGACGAAAAACAGCCAGAGAGCTTGACTCTGCGACTCCCAGTTTTAAAGATTGGATTTTTCACCTCAGTGGGTTCCTCCTTGCTCTACCTTTTATTGGAGGATTAACGGCGTACCTACAGCCGCGTAGGTTAGGTTAAGATAGGTCACGTGGTGGAAAATTCAACCTCTAAAATTCACAGTGTAAAAGGCGGCGGTAGGTTGCGCGGAGATGCCAGTGTGAATTCCCCCACACATAAACCAAGATCGTCGCCATCCGCCAATTAAATGTCGCACCAATAACAATCTCCCAGTCCAACCAATTAGGCTAAGACTTAAAATGACATTCCGCCAATCCAGTTTGTACAGATATATTTCACTTAGGAGAAGCAGGGAGAAGAAAGGGGGAGAGGGGGACCTCCACCGCGCCACACCGCCCCGCGAACGTTGCTGCATCTACAAACAAAGCAACCAGTCGGGGCAAGACAAAAGGTCTGGTCCGGATGGGTGTCCCACAAAGTAATTATGACTAGCCTGGTTCGGTACTTGACTATTCCGTAAGACTATTCGGGTCGGGTCGGGAGCGCGCCACCGTCCACATCAATTTGTTCGGGATTTTCGGTCCGGAGTGATTGGAATAATTAGTGCGGATTTGATGATAATGTGGAGGGAAAGAAAGGTTTCGCCCAAACAGCTGTTGATTCGAGGAGAGACCTTATTAATTACAGCAGCCACTCAGCGCACAACAATACACAGTAAACCTAAACTGGCATCTGCAACGGGAATTTGGAAGGTGGGACTTCCCACCTCCTGTTTCAGCTCAAAGCCAAGCGGATTGTACACAACCTAACCTGACTTAACCACGGTCGCCAAGCCTCTCCTAGTCCACGGCAGTAACTTCCTCAGAAAAACGAGCGGTCTGACACTTGATGACTATCAAGCTGAGCGCATGCGGAGCGAGGCGCAAGGCACTCCATCTTACTGAATTTACCTTACCCTGAACACAGAAAAACCAAAACCCCCGTCTTGGGGAATGCTGTACCTGTTTTGGGTATAAAACTGAAACGGGGGTAGTGCGTATTTTGGGAATTTTTCAACACAGACCCATGTTCAGCCACATCAATGGAAAGCTCTCGCCGCGACCTTTCGAATGATATGGCTGAATAGGCCAATCTTGAAAAATAACCAAAATACGTACGCCTGCGCGATTGTATCCCGTTAAAAATCCTAATAATTGTTTTGAGCCTCGTTCTGCCGGCCTGCCGCTCAGCTGTTGCCAAGCCAGAAACCACATCCCGTCGGGCTGCCGCCAAGAAGAAGGAAGCTTTTGACAACACGACAGGTTTTAGGCTAAGTGCTTTGTGCCTCGCTCCACTCGGTTTGTTAGTGACGCAAAGTAGAACTCAAGAGCTCGAAAATGCCACCGTTAAAATCTAATTCGAATTTCCCCAATCAGTAGCAGGCATTCGGTTGTCGTGAGGGCGCTTTTTGCAGTCTAGGAGAGCATTTCAAGTGGCGATCTACAAGTACTGTGGATCCCAATCCAACTCCGCGCAGCTCCGGTTGTTTTCGAAAAGGCGACAAGTCGCGTAGGAAGAGTCACTTTGTGTCTCACTTTGTGATGGATGTGTCTATGCGGGCCGAGAAGGACAGCGATCGAAGGGCTCCTCCCTCCCACTGCCACTGCCCCTCTCAGAGCCGATTCTTTTTTATTTGTTTGGTCTCTCGCGCCATTTGATGCACTGCTGCGCCCGTTTGGCGCCTCAACTACGGAAGCACCACGATATATCAAATCGTGCGTGAATTTATCCAAGGAGCGCGCGATGGGCGATCGCCCATCCAAAACTAATGCTTAATTTCGCAGCTCTGCGTCGTCCAATATGTTTGTTTGGACGCGCAATTCGATTTACGACCGGTACCGGTGTCCTGGAATGATAAAGGAAGGAATGTTGATTAAGAGATATTCCGGCGAATACACACGCATGCACCTGTCTTCCCAAGTATGCTCGCTTCCTTAGGAATCAACAATTTGGGGACAGCAAAGGAAATGAATAGGGCCATCTTACAAGAGCTCAGGCATTTTAAAAACCTAGAATTCAATCTCATAAGATCCCAGCTCGTGTTTTCAGTCTCAAAGGTGATTGTCCTGCTCGCGTATTAAAAATCTCTAAAACAAAGGAAGGCCAATAGAGCTTGTAGTTTTTATACTTAATAATACTGCGATCATCCACTTGGGACTGCGTAATCTATATTTTAAAGATTCGAAGTTACGGATGTTTCACACCATCGGCGAAGAAAATATCTATGGATATCGGTATAGTGCATATACATTTCTTTATTTTTTTCTTGACTCGTCGCTGATATGTGATTTTCTATCGGTGATTCGGGAAACCAGTGGAGAGTCCACTGTCGCCGTAAGTAGTAGCAGTCTCTAAAGTATTGATCGCTTTTAACGGATATGACCGACGAGAGCCTAAGATTATTGAAATAAAACTTGGTGGAAGTGATTCGGCGAGCTCTCCCATCCTTAATTCCACCGGCTGGAGTACCCGTACTTCCTTTTTAGTAAGCAATTAGATCAACGATAATAGTAGAGTAAAATACGTCGATTTGAAGGGGGTATGTCCGGCTCGACATCCTGTGGTGGCTGGAATCAGCATTTAGCAGCAACGGAGATTCTTACCAAAGTACTCTGTCAGTCTTCATTTGTTAAGGTTGGGCTTAAAGGGCCGGACATCGACCCATCGTTGTCTTTGCTTCAAACCCTTTCCATCGGAACTTACTCTCTCAAAATAATCATGCAAAAATCGAAATAAATACTGCACAAAGCTACGTTTAACACGCTTTTCCTTGGCTTTTTTTTTATTAATAGTCATTACACGATGGTAAAACTTTCATACTTGACGGTTTTTAGTGAAAAAGTCTTTGCTATCACATACAGATTCGGAGATTTTCTTCTAAAAAATCGAGAATTCGGTCACTTTTGACTAAACAAACTTTTGACCTTCTTTGCAAGGTCTCCTCTCAAATCCCAAGCATTTGCCACTTGACAAAATATTATTCCTTTCTTCCAGGGTTTCCAATGAAAACTTCAGTCTAGCCTACGTGAATAACTGTAAGCAGAATTTCTTGTATTTGTACATCTATTTCGGGAAACGGAGACTCTATCGTCAATGGAACTTCCTCTTTCAGATGTTCCTCCAGAGTTTTTATCAGTTTACAGTTGACTGAACCCTTTCTTCCGCACGTTTCTTGAAAAGTTGAAGGTTTAATCAGTTCACAGTAACAGAACATCCTTTTCCGAATATTCTGTCGGGAGTCTTCCATCTGATTTGGATTGCGCCTTTTTTTTCTTTGTGTGTGTGAACACAATTATTTACAGGAAGCACCTCTGTGTTTCGTCAATTTAGGTTAAAGCCCGAGTGGTGGTGACACGTGAGACTACTGAATTCGGCGCCGTCTGCCGAACTTACACTCTTTCTGATTATCATCATTAAATAGCCTGATCTTAAAGGCATTCCAAATGTATCCTTGTTGACAAGGTAAAAGAACTGCACCCTCTTGTTTACAGGTCTAGTTAGAATCGCGGGAAACGAAAGGTTCTGCTTCATGTTATCTCACAGTACCTCCTTGGTTAGCAAATGTAAACTTACGAATAGCTAATGGCTGGCAATCAGTGGTATCAAGATCATGGCAATGATATACTCGAAGGGATATGATCCAACAAACAAAGTGAGATGCACGTCCCTTGCCTATAAGGAACAACACTACAAATTAGATTGGCGTAGTTAATCTAAAATTTTGATCATCGTGGGACCTCCTGCAGTTTGCATTAATACATCAATCGCCTTTGATGGAGAAGTTTTCCGTGGATTGTTTTCTACTTACAAGCCTTCCGTGATAACTTATCGGTACGAGAAACCACTGTTCATTCCTGGAACCGGTAACTACGTGTCTAGGCTGTGCTTTTTGAGCTAAAATAAATCGGAGGTTTTGCCTAAAAGTGATAGCAGACACATTAAGGGAGTCAAAAGGTCCTATTTTACGTTTCGGTGTGGTTGTGAGTTAGCATTAAGCAATTCAAGAAGGTCTGTTTTAGAGAGATTTTTTTTCGAACGTTATACTAGATTCGAATACATATCAATGGCACTATAAACTGACGACATAAAAGACTTTTTAAGTGCGAAGAGCCAAAGAACAGCAAATAACAACGAGTCACTACACTTATTTTTTAACGAGCCTTGGTATAAACAATTTTCTGAGAATCAAGGACTTTTAAGTTTCTTGTCAGAAAATACAACGAATGGCCATGTCAGTCGTTAATGTTATTTAATTAGTCTAGTTATAAATAAAATATTGTTTACACAAAAACAGGAACTAACACCTATTTGATAAGAAAGATTGGGCTTCACCGTCAGATTATTGATAAATTAACAAAATCCTCGCAATCCCCTTTTTTTTCAATAAAACCAGGTTTACATTTTGAACTATGGTATTTATTGTGAAACGCATATTGCTTACTCAGAGAAGCCAGCAAAACAAACTCTCTTCGAGGTGAAGGCCATGATAAACATTGCCTCCATCGAGGTACGGTAAGTTTGCCTCTTAAGAAATCTTCGCAATGATGTGTGATGTCACATTTTTATGATAAAATTTGTGAAAGGTCGCCAGGACGTACCTTTTACCCTTGATATCAATGAGGTTACCCGACAAACCTTCCCCGAAACTCATATAAAGGAAAATCTCTTAATGTTATTCATGTGATGTGAACAATCAAAGTTTTTAAAAAATGAAAGAAAAAAAAGAAAAAAGAACTATGAATGGTCCACATTTTTAGAACGTATGATTAGATGTCTTCCAGTGATTACATATTGTCAGAGTCACTTATATTACCTTACGTAGAGTACTACAAATACCACTGGTTTAATTCTAGTCCATTTCCATATATGTCTAACCACCAAACAGTCTGTCACGGACACTTCGCATAGCTTTTTGAAGAACAGACTCGTATCTACCCATCGACCTACCTGTCTGACGTGGGGGTCTATAATTATTCTGATTTTGCCTCGGTAGTCTGACATTAGTCGATCGACCTGTCGATGGTTCGACCCTCTTAAATGGAACCATAGACGGTGTAAGTTCCGTTGAAGGAATCGTAGAAGGTTTAACCGGAGTTGATGGCACCGTTGATAACTTTACAGCTGATGAAAGAGTGGATGATGTTGAAACTCCTGCCTCCTTAGTGCTGTTTTTTACCTTCGTAGTCAAAGCAGAACGGATTGCTCGTTCATTTGCTTGTTTATCCGAAGGTCGTTTAACATTGATTATCAAGTAATCCTCTGACTCCTCTTGACTTTCAGAATATTCATATTCTTCCGTTTCACCTGGATCCGATGATAATTCTTCCGATGTCGAAAGTGAAATATCATGCCCAACTGTAACAGTCGATCGAGAAACTTTCACAGTCGAAATACTGATATCAGTTCCAGGCGTCGAGATTGAAAAGGGATCTTCAGTCTTCCCCATCAAAAAAATATTCTCAGGCGTTGATGATGTAGGAGACGTTTCAGTTGTGGGAGTTGCTAGTGAAGAATCAAGAGTTGCTCGCGTAAAAGCAGCATCAGGCATCGGTGCTTTACTAGTTCTGAATCCCGTCGGCAGGTTGATATTAATTATTAAGTAATCTTCAGAATCTTCTTGACTCTCCCACGTTTCGTCTTCTTGCGAGTTGCTGACATCTTTTGTATCGTCGTCTGATAATACAGTTGTGAGAGCAGATTCAGGCGTTGAAGTTAATTGAGGACCTTTAGAAAATAAATTTTCATAGATAGATTCAGGAGTCGATGCTGCAGTGTCATCATTGCTTCCCCTTGTTGTATGAGGAACAATTGGTGTCGAAACTGTAAGAGGCGCTAATGGTGTCCACGTCGAAGGAGAAACTTCACGCGCCGTTGCTTGAGTGGCGTGAAGAGAAAGGTTTGCAAGTTCATCGTCGTTCTTGGTCTTAATATTGACCGTGAAATAGTCGTCGCTTTCTTCATTCTCAAGATTGTTTTCTCCGTTTCCGTCAGTCTTACTAAATCCTCTGGGTGTTTTTAATGTAGTGCTTACGTTTTCGATATCTACGCTGACTTTTTGGAGAGACGTATCAAGATCTGATTTCCCTCCGGTACTTACTGTTACTTCAGACAATGGTGAGGCTGTCGACGTAATCGTCAAAGCTGTTCCCGTGTTACTTCCTTGCTGACCGCTCTCATCTTTGCCACTGGAACTATCCTTTGGCTTGATATTAATGATCAAATAATCGTCTTCTTCATCTAATCCCTCCACAACATCGACACACTTCTGGCACGCATGAAAACATTGAAAATTTACTATCGGATTATGAGTACTAGCTGGCGTACTTAAACCTTGCGGCCTTGGATTGGATGTCATTCGAAAGTTACTTCCTGCCTCTTTGCTCTCGCTTTCAAAAGAAGTTTCATTTGAGTCGTCAATTGTACTATCAGAAAAATTATCATCTCTAGATTCCACTTCACCATCACTGAAATTAGAATTTTTTTCGGAAGATTGTATCGAAGAGGATGGACCAGAAAGGATGCTCTCCGACGAATAATCAGGTATCTCAGTAAAATGCTTTGGCTCTGGAATTGGGCGGGCTGTAGGACGGATCGTTCGCTCTGTCGTGGGTTCGGACGTAGTTGTAGGCTCTGTGGTGGGCTCTGTATCAGAGGTAACGTGTTCAGCGGTCGTGAAGGTGCTTGACTCGGTCGTAGGTGTTGTTATAGTTGATATCTCTGTGGTACCGTGTTCAGCCGTAGTATAGGTGCTGGACTCTG
>Ga0058701_10002320_pt1 | contig 14323 bp, 19 predicted proteins | sample AgamicOrMae_FD_97039 | JGI IMG/M metagenome (GOLD analysis project Ga0058701, IMG submission 97039) | Agave microbial communities from Guanajuato, Mexico - Or.Ma.e | ecosystem: Host-associated > Plants > Phyllosphere > Phylloplane/Leaf | place: Guanajuato, Mexico | collected 2012-06-04 | reverse complement strand
GTCCACCAGCGTCCGCATAGGCCGTACACCCCCCTCCCCCTCGAGTGCGGACGTCCTTTGTGAATGACCCCTTATGGACATCACTGTACGAGAACTCTTATTCTCTCAAGAAACTTAGAAACAAACTCTTGAAATACTCCTCTTCGCAAAAGTTAAGATACGACGATCAGTTGCTGAGAAATACAAGATTTGTGTAACCAGATCATTAATGTAGGCTTAAAATAATTGACTCCTTCAGAGTCAGCTGAGACTTTTTGAAATTTCTCGGGAAATATACGATGTTCCCGTTTTTTTCCCGGGTAGGGCAAATTCCCGGCTTCTTGCCGGTTTTCTAGGTGTTCCCGGGTCAGTAAACCCCTATTTTTTACAATTGAGGATTGGTTTATTCAGTCTAAACCAGTTACTAAGTGAATTCACATCGCGTTGCATCTGCATCATGAATACATTATAATTACCACCAGAATAACAGATGTATTTATATTCGCGTTTGATCTTTTGCGTTTGCTTTTTTGGAACCGATCTTCCAAATGTTGATTACTTAAAGGAGCTCATGTCTTATTGTAATTTACAGACCTTCCACTAGGTTGACAAAAATCAACGATACTAAAAGCAGAATAAAAATATGAATTTGTTAAGTTTCGCTCGCCCGAATGCCCGCGATTATTCTCGAAAGGCAATCATTACCATCATTGTTTTTTCTCCTTGAGTACGTTGACCTTGTTGTTTGCACATTTTTACTTTCCCAAAACGGAAAGTATTTCCTTCGTTACGTAGCAAAGGTTCGGACCACCCCCTCTTCCCCATTAAACCGCACCAAACTCACCTCCCCCCACCACCACCGCGTTACGTAATATGGGAATAGCCCCTTATTCCTTTGGCCCGCATGGCTAGGCGCCGCAACGTGGAAGACAAGAGAAAATGCCACCTCAAAAAAGAGCGGAAAAGGGATTTGTATCCCATTGCAAGGCACATCATCTGTAAATACACTATTCGTAGTAACACACATGCTTACTTGTACGGCGATTCGCGCAAGCACACTGCATTCCGTGGCACGTTCATCCTCGTTGCCAGCACCTTGGCTCTCTGCGCGCTCCACAAAATTCGGTCCGCTGCATGCAAAACCAGGATGAGTAAAAGGCACATTCGTTACAAGCAGAAACCAGGTGCAATGCTTACATGGCCGTAACTTCAACAGCCATTCTTTTCAATTCTTCAATGATGCAATCCAATCCGTCAAGGTTGGATGAGGCACCGGCATGGGTTATGACAACGATTTGCTGAGATGAGTAGGTCAACGGTCTGCAAAAAACGAGAGCGCTCCGTTACTTCACTCTGTTTTTGTGTGTGTAGCGCAAACTTTGTTTTTGGTAAAGTTTTGGGCGGCTGAGCAACACTGAACACGACTTTTCCCTTTTAAAGATCCTGTATTGCACCATTATCTAGGTCCAACGTAGTCCAACGTAAGCAATCTAAAACATACGACGCTGCACTGAAAAGAAATTTATTTCTCCTCGTGTTTTTAACACTGTCACGAAGCTTATTTCGGCAAAGTTGATTTAAGGATGTTTGATCGCTTTAACAATCACCGGTTTCAGTCGTTAAAACTCTCAAAACTTAAAGCTGACATGGTCTGGAACGGTTGGTTAAAATTTTGGACCCGGTTACCGGTGTCATTTTTAAATTTCTAGGAGCTAATGTTTGCGCATTTTTCACGGTCTCGTATAGATGTTAACCTAAAAATTACCAGTTTACAGAGTTTTGTGGAAAAAAGTAGCCCAGAAGTTCCTGTAAAAAAACTTCCCATGTTGTTGAATAAGTTAAAATTAACACACACAGCGCCAAAAAAATCCATTCCTTATTGATCAACAGAAACATTGCACAAAAATCCCTAAAACCATTGCGTTCTGGCGCAAAGATGAGTCAAATCAGCAATTCTTGCATCTGTTTAAAATTGAAAGAATCTTGACTTTCGGTCGGACTTAAATTGGGACGACTTATTTACGCAAAGGGAATAGCTTTGATTGCTTTTCATGATTTCCTACATTGATTTTAAAGTTTTAACTGAACTTGACTGGTCTTAAGCGATCGAACATCCTTAAGGTTAAAGAATTACGTAGTTCTTTTAAACAAATTCATGGACGATGTCTGAGGCAACAATAACTTTGATAAAGCAGCCGATATCATCAATTCTACGTTTAAAAATGTTGTAAAACAAAACACAAAAACAATTTTAAAAAAATTCAGGGCTTTCCGGCACATGTGACATCTTTGAAAGCGAAATGCACATAAAAACCACAACTGAGTTGAAACACGTGAAGTTGTAAAATTACGTTGGCTCTTCTTTTTTTTACTTTGTTTTTAGTGCAACGGCGCATAGTTTAGATCGCTTACGTAGGTCTTAAGTAAGTCATGCATTGAAACCCGCATTTTTTATTCGCGCACTCTCTGCGCCAGTTTGAGGTTGGTTCCCGTTTCGTTAGACAAGTGTCCCATATCATATTGTTCGTCTTGAAGTCCGCCGCCGCTCTGTGAGGAGCTCTTCAGAGTTAGTTGATACACCCTGTCTGTACACTGATTTTTAATAACAGGACCCCTGATGGAGGACATTTCCTTAATCTTCCACTGTAGATTTGAAAGGTAACATTTTCATCCTATTTTATTAGGTTAATATTTCATTTAAAAAAAAATGAGGACCAACGGCAAACCAGCGTGTGGGTTAGGATAGCATTCGTTAGATCACGTGCCATGTGCCTCGCACTGTTACTCCGTCTACGGAGTAACCGCATGTCTTCGCGCAGTCGATGTCGATGTATCGACATCAAAGGCAGACGGACAGCTGGGAAATCCGTGATTTCGGGCTCGGCTAAACAGCACGATTTTCTGTATCTATCATTGCCTTTTTGTACCCCTGGGTCGGTAGAGAGTGCAAACCACTATCACCGAATTTCACCGACAGCTACACTCCCTGAGAGGAGTGCGGTGTACTTTCGGGAGGGAATTACTTCCTCCCTAGTCCTTAAGTGTGCTCGAATAAATATTGCAAACGAAGCAAAATTGCTCGCCGAATACCGAAGTGTACTTTCCTAAACCAAAACGAGGACGCCAATGCGATCGTTACGTCAGGGTACAAGTCACACAACCAGCAATTTTTCTTTTTCCCCAAGAAAGATGGGAGGATTGGTTCACGGTAAAGGCACGATTCAGTTCATTGGTAACCATTCGTTTTAGCCGGAAGAGTGGGGCAGATATCCAGCAATTCAGCAAAATGCTAAAACGGAGTGATCTCTTCAACATAGGTAAAACTAGTCATATTAACAAATCATCATATTTTCACATATCATATTACCATCAATCATATCAATCAATTTTATCATATTATCATTATTCAAAAAGCCATTTATAAAGGTTTTAGCGTCAGTAATGTTTAATTTCTATGCGATTTTCTTAGGGTTTACCCTGTGGTTGAATGTTTTTCCAAATGATTGATGGTATTCTTGACCTACCAGTCATTAAGCAAGAGATGGTACGTTTTGAATGTAAAAAAATTACTACACTTCAAGATCACTTTGTAAATTTAATTCTTAATCGCGGTGACCTAAAGGTGTGCATTCAGTTGGTCTAGCCGAATAGTCATTACTCGGCGGCTTACGAGGCTGGACGTGCGACAGAGAAAGACTTTTTTTTTTTCGTGTACGTGCGACACCGATAGCCTTAGGCGAGTGGGACCCGAGTGGTACGATTTAGAGGGATCCGCGTGGCCTTCACTCGGCTAAACCACTCGGTTGCACATCTCTACGCTGAACCATTTTTAATTTCTACTTTTCTTTTCTTTCTTTTTATTTATTGTTTTCTTCAACAGAAAACTTTCTTGATTTTATCCCATTATATTTTGGATACATGACTACCCTCTATGTTGCAAAGTGCTCCATAAACAATAAAGCCAATGGAAAAACGACTCGCACCCTTGGTCGTCACAAAATCGCGACTTTTCTCACAATTTTTTGCACACTCTGAAGAATGAGGGAACCTTTCAGATGTCCACATTGTGTGGATTTCCTCAGCTTTTTTTCACAAGATTATGATTCACTTACCCCTTATCTCTTAAAAGAGACATGGCCACAATAATGGCCTCTAAGATATCACCGCCACATGTTGTAGACCTCTCGTGACCTCCAGTAACATCCTCCACCATTCCCCAGGAGGGAGGCTGGAGATCCCTGACCACAGTGATGTTGTTGTAACTCACATTTTCATCTATGGTGTACTTAGAATTCTCTGATCCCAACACAACCACACCAACATCAGTAGTCTTGGATTTGCCAAACACCTGGGACAAAAACAACTTTAAGACTATCACCATGACATCATCTACAATCTTTTCATTTAAGCTGTAATCATAACTTCATCCAAAGTCTGGTATTCAGTGCAATGAAAATTGAAAGAAGTCACAGCCCACTGATTTTCCTATTAAATGCCATGTATTTTTGAAGCACTGAATCTGGGACTACCAAAGTCGGTGTACAGATTTTTTTTTCCTCTGAAATCAGTGCTTCTAAAATACACAGAATCAAATGAGAAGTCAGTGGGCACTGACTTGTTGCAATATCCTGTGCACTGAAACTCAGACTTGGAATCTCATTGAGGAGGATGAATTTTCAGTTGGACCACTGTAATAGCACACTGGAAATAATAACAGCCCAATGCAGGCTCATTTGATAGAATTCACTGTAAAATCTAAAATGTCAATCATTTTTTTGTAAAAGGAGTTGCAATGGTATTTTGTGTATATGTAGTTCAAAGTCATTCTGATTATCTTAGGGGGAAAATCTGCACTTACCCTTCTCAAAACAATCTTTGCAGCACATTCTTTAATATTGGAGAAGGTTAGACCGTCTTGTCCAGTTGGGTGAGATTCATCTCTGCGGACATCGACAATGAGTACAAGGGCATCCTAAAAAAAAAAACAATGATGTCCAAAACCTTGCTCCTGGTTATACATCTTAACATTGAACTAAAACCAATGTCTTAAGACTGCTCAGATGGTTCCCCTGTAAAGACAGCTTGATTCCAGTGCCTTCAAACCAACATTGACGCAGACAGAAATCTTAGGTGGGTTTCCTGAAACTATTATTTTCCTCAACTGGGATGGAGGTTAGAGTTTGATGTCCCATGTAAGTAGGGCCCTACTTACATGGATGTCCAGACGTAATCTTCGCAAGGCAAGCACAATGAAAGATATATACGAATTTAGATTAGATTGCGCATTTGCCTTTGATGAAAATTATTCAAAGAATCATAAGTTAAGGGGGAAAAAAAGAAAGAAAAAAACGTAAATAAATGTTTACCCTCTGTTTCCTGGCCATTGCTGTCCGCTAATGAGCAGAACTGAACCGTTGATTGATATGTTGATAATGAGTGCCAGTCAAAGGTTGAGTCCCTCACAAAGCGAAAGATTGCTGCTGTGTCTTCCAAGCCGTAATTAACAAGGAAAATCGTTTCCGAGACACGTAAATCCGATAATTTGACAGGTCTTCCCACACTATGGAGTCCATATACAGGTCAGCATGCCGGCCGCCGAATGCCGACCAAGACCGAATGTTTCTTCGGGTCGCTTCGGCTCGGCCAGGGCTCGGCTAAAGCCACGAAAAATTGAAGCTCAAAACCGCCCGAAATGACGGCACGGTAGTTCTCCGCGCCGCCGCTAGTTTGCGCCACTAGTCATGAAGGGACCGACTTTTTGCTGGGCTTATAAGGAGTCTCGTAAAGTCCCAAGCCAAAACGTCATTTTTCGCTTTATATTCAAATTCTGAATAGCCTACTAGGAAGCTGAAAGTCTATGGCTTATTTCTCTCCCCTCGGCATCAAAAAAGGACCACAAATAAAAATTTGGCTAACGACGAGACCCGTTGGCGCAGCGGATTTGGCTGTCTTTTACGCTGCGCGGCCGAGTCCCGTCGCTAGCTAAATATTTATTTTTCACTTTATTTAAAAAACAAAATATACTCCAGAAAGGTCATAATGTGAGGATTATTTACCACCCATTGGGACCAAAATTGGATCATTCGCTGAGCGCAGCTATCACTATAGCTAAGACTAAGAACTAAAGTTAGATTGAGCGATGAGAGGTTTTCGCGCTCGGGTGACCGACAAGCTGGTGGTGTATTTGGGTGTCACGTCATACCGTTTTTTGACGAATACAGGGATACGACGCAATTTGGCAAGCGACGACATCCGGTTGCACTCCGGTTTTACCTTTTTACGTCAAGAAATACCTAGGCTATGCGTGTGACGCTCTCTTTGAGCGGATATAGTGCGCTTTAGAAGCGGCTTATCAGTTCCTTATAATCGCATTTTTCTCGCATTGTTATGATGTACCTTCGAAATGAATGTTAAAAGCTCGTTTAAGATGTAACTGAAAATATTCTTTGAAGGCGCATTTTTTTCTGCATCACACTTGCGCAGAGTGCGCTTTTAATACGCCTTGCATGCATTTATTTGTGTTCTACCGCGCGAGGGATCCGTCATCATAGGGTTGCCAGGGCTAAAGATCTTAAGCCAGGGCCTACCTCTGCTCCTCCCTCCCACTTCTTTTGTCATACACGTGGGGTGGGGTTTTGGTATTTTTTCGGAAAATACATGGGGTTTCCTCGCAATTTCCTTGAAATAATACGTGGGGGGAAAAATGAAACATTGCTTTACGCAAGGGAGAGCCTTGCTCCCCAACACTTTTACCGTAACGCATCGCGTTGCTTATTTTTCGCAAAAGCGTGCAAATTTTAAAGATTTGTTTTCCGTGGCGCCATGTTGGAGCTGCGGAAACGGAGAATCCTTAACCAAATGTAGCCTTGCAGTGCGACAATGCAATAATCAAAGTTCCCTCTTTACCTTTGTGTCGTTAGCCAACACTGAAAACTTAACAAACCGTTTATTTGAGCATTTTTCGGATAGGTGGACATCAAAAGCAGCCGAAATAAGTATATTAAACTTTAAAAAATAAAAATAATAAAATGAAGAAATGCCTTTGAGAGAATGTCTTTTCTGCGTGAGGCGTACCTTAGACATTGCACTCAACGCTTTGACGATTTGTTCACTGTAGAGAGACTATGTTTACCTATAGTCTCTTTGGTCTCTCTAGTTCACTGCATTGGCCAGCCTGAACCTGAGCAGTGAGGTCTGCATGCCAAGATCTCCAAGATCTGCATGCTATATATCCGGTTCAAGCGCGTGGATGCTTAACAGCAGGTTGTCAAAGTTCAAAATATTGTTTGAAAAGAAGCCGGTGATATACGTGATTCCTCTAACACCGAAGGCAATTAATTCTGTACATTTTCAATATCTCATTTTTCAAGCCGAGGTTCCCTCTATCAACTTCTGCCATGGCAAACTTCAGAGTAAGTTTAACAGTGCCGCCACTTTCATGATTCCCATTAGGATTTGGTTTCCTGGAAATGTCAATATTCTTTCAATGAGGGTCCACCTACCATACCATAAACTATTCATATTAAACAAGGTGTGAAATGTTGAATCACGTGAGCAGCTGAAATCCCTACTCGTAACCCTAAGCATAATCCTTCTCTTTCTGTGATTCTTTCAACCAGGAGCAGAATATGCTTAGTATTCTAAATCAAATTTTTGTTACACTGGTATAGTTATGATGAGCATCAAACCAGGGGCTAAGGCTTGTCTGTAGCTCACTTCAACTATGAAAAGATTGTTGAATCCAACATGAATAAAAGCATCTCAAGGGTGGTATTAATTCTGTTTCTTTTGATTTGTTAAACTTAGCCTATTGATTCAAAGAGGGAAGAATTTCGGAAGTACCTGGAACGAGCTGGTGTCATGGATTCCTTAACTAAAGCACTCATATCTCTCTATGAAGAGAAAGAGAAGCCATCTGATGCTTTAGAGTATCCTTTCTTTCAACTGCTTCCCAGCACTTTTGTGTAGCAGCTCTGCAATTTTTCATCCCTCATGTTTAGGAGTGTTCAATTTGATTGATATATTCCTTACATAATCATCAGATACATACGCATAAATCTTGCAGCAGCTCAGCCAGATAGAAGTAACTCTGAAATAAATGCCTTGAGAGAGGAAAATGCCAAATTGAAGGAGCGGCTGGCCCAGTATGAAGGGAGTGCTTCGAAAGCTCAAACATCTCTTCAGAGTGAACAGTCTATGCACACTAATGTGTCACCAAAAGCAGATTCTGAATGATACTTAGATTATCAGATCCTGTATTCCTAAACTTTTAGGTTTCTAGTATTCTGTAAATAGTTTACAAATCATCAGTGATCAGACTTTCCTCAGAATGTTTCTGTTGTTATCGAGACTTTTCCCCCCTATAATTTTGATTGACTAAGGAAGCCTTCGGTGCCAAAGTTTATTTTATTTTACAAAAGTATTTTTAATTTTTGTTAGAGTACATGTTAAAATTCCAAACATAGAAGTCCTTTCAGGCCTATTGAAGTGAATGGATCTGAAGTTGGATGAATGAAACACAATAAAAAAAGTTAGCAAAACACTGTTCTATTATTTTGTTCTTGATAGTGTTACTTTGAAAACAACAATCAGTAATTAATTAGCACTAAAAGCTAAGTTACTTCATTGAATAGTAAAGCCTTCAAACAGATTGCATTATCAATTATTGTACCCTTTGACAGTGTTTATGATGCTGCTTTAGCTGCCTGTCTCCTCTTGATTTCCCAGTTATATACTCGAGCCAGATTGACTTCAGTAGTGGTGAACTGATCCCTGCAAGAATAAAAATAATTCAAACCTAGTTTTTGCTACATAAATATTGATCTGGCTCAATGCCCAATTACTTTGCAAAATGTACCTCAGGAAGTCCAAATCATGTTCAAACTGGCTAAGATTCTTCTGGGCAGTATCAAGATTCTTCTGTAGCAGGGCTTTGGCATCTTCTAGGGTATATTCCAACATGACATTGGCCTGAGATGAAAGAGGAGTAATGAGTAGTAGTCTCAGATCAAAACTGCTGGTATTCAGTGAAACTTACACCAAGCCAGAGGCACACTTGATTTGTTGGTGGGACCGATGCCTTGAGATAAACTTGGTCTGCTAGTAAGAATTGTGTCTCAATATCCTCTGTAGTGTTTTGTTTGCTTTGAAGCATAATGATCATTTTTAGAGAGTGCTCCAAGTCAGGAATAAGGTTCTTCAGCCTAGAAAAAACAAATCCATTAACGCTCGAATCTGAAATGGAATCAATTACCTGAATCTTTGAATACTTACCGCCTTCGTTTTGCTTCAAAATTGCTTTCCATAAATTTATACTTGCTATATTGTTCATCAAAACGCTTCAGCACGATGTCGGCAGTTCCATTCTCTGGTAGGGACATAAACTCATCGACGTTTTCCTAAAAAAAAGGAGCACGAAAGGGAATTTTTTTCAAAACCTGCGTCATAAACAGCCCAACTGTCTCTAACATTTATTCTTCAAAAGTTTCGAGTGCAATAGAGTAGGACGGGCAAACATAACCTATTTAGACCTTGTTTTCAATGCGTTAAGTACAAGGCAAACCAAATTGATGGTTATAACAAAAAATATATTAAAGTTCTATTGTTTGTCCGTTTTTTCTGCCAAAGTAACGGGAAAGTGAGGGTGAAAAGAAACACTGGGATAATTACGACAAATACGGCTTCCGGAATGCCCGAAAAAGACTTCTTGTCACTTTCGCTCTCCTTCTTGTCGCCAGACATGGTGGGTGAGACACTTTTTATAATCAGAGTAACAACAAATCGCCCTCGTTGACCAATATCATAAGTAAATGAGCACCAGGTGGTATCGGTGGTATACACTGTCGTTTTGGTTATGTGTACACACCAACAACTCAAGTTGCGTTAGATTAAGTAATGTACTTAATACCATAGATTAAGTAACAATCTATGCTTATTCCCATAGATAGCTTTATAACAAAGAATATCTGATCGGCTCGTTTCTCTGCCCGACAGCCAGGATCATATGATTTTGAAAAGTGTTGAAAAGGCACGTGTAGTACTGTGTACTGTTTACTAACTTTTTTAAGGTAACAACACCGTTAATGATGTATATGCTACATTAAGAAATGATCTGAGAAAGCAGGAGATAGTATCTTGCTTGGTCAGAATTCGATTTCGTGATTTCGTTTCACGTTTTGAAAATCATAACAGCGATGGATACTGCTGCACCTGAAATCAGTGGTGAAGGGAAGGAAGAAATTGTAGAAGGGAAGGCGAGATTGAGGTTAAATTCCAAGTTTGGTGTATTTTACAACCCTGTTCAAGAATTCAATCGAGATTTGAGGTAAAATATAATTTGAAATTACTTAATTTTTTGCTTTCGTCAGCATGTTGGGCTGTTATGCATTTACACTCTGGTCCCTCAATAGGCTTTAACAAGTGTGAACAAGGCTTCTGGATTTTCTTTTACTGTCCTCCAACATGTCTTTGATTTGCCTGGCCTGTCATATTGGGCATTCTCGTTATTCCAGTATTGCTGCTCTTTGTATCTATTCGGAGGAGCATCTCCAGAATGTGTCCGCTCGCAAAGAGAGGGAAAGGAGGAAGCAGTCCAAGACCGAGATTGGTTGTGAAAGCATTAGTAAGGAAAGAAACTGTGATGACAGTTCAGAAACCCTACATGATGTAAGTCCCTCATATTTTGTTTGCAAAAAAAACTGCCAAGTCCTGTAGCAAGAAAAGGAAACTTAAATGTTTTTATTCAGGATGGGATGACAATCTTAGAGGCATTGTCAGCAACAGGTCTAAGAAGTATCAGATATGCCAAGGAAATTCCAAATGTTAAGCATATTGTAGCCAATGACTGGTCCAAAAAAGCTGTCATAGCCATTGAAGAAAATGTGCGAGATAATGGAGTGGAAAATATTGTGTCCACAAGTAATTCAGATGCAAGGTAAGTAAACCTAATGTTGTATTATGGATACATTCTCTTTTTCTGAATAAGTCGGACATTCCCATTTGTTTCAGCTTACTTATGTATAGTCGACGGAGCATCTCAGAAAGATTTAATGTAATTGACTTGGACCCTTATGGTTGTCCATCAATGTTCCTAGATGCAGCGGTCCAGAGCTGTGCAGAAGGAGGGCTTTTACTGGTGACTTGCACAGACATGGCAGTCTTAGCTGGAAATGCTCCAGAAACATGCTACTCTAAATATGGTGCTGTCTCCCTTAGAAGTGAAGCATGTCATGAAATGGTATGTTGCCTAAGTTATCTCTCAATTTATCCCCTGTTCCCCACAAAGTCGCATTACCTAAACACAATCACCTGAGAGCTTCACAGTCCTATTTCTAGACTGTGTTGCCATGTTTTGTTGTAAAAAATTTAACAGTGGTTAACTTGAGAACCATCAGAGATAACCTGGTATGTTGGATTTGTCTCGGATCGCTCTTGAGCCGAGCAATTCTGAAATGTTGTTTGGGTTGATCGTAGGCCCTCTTTACCGGTGAAAAAGTCACCCGCGTTTAAATGTGTGGGAATCGTGAAATCTGGCTACACTATCTGTATCATAACGCCTGTTCATGCCGCTGCTAATAATTCGACGTCGTCGTCCCCATGGATACTCGTGGGATATCCATAGATAATGCATGTAGAGAGAAATCCAGATATCCACTAAATTGTTGTATATGTCGAACATTTCAGGCACTTCGCATCGTTCTGCAATGTATCGAATCACACGCCAACAGGTACAGCCGCTACATCGAACCGGTGCTGTCCGTCAGCGCCGACTTTTACGTCAGGGTTGTCGTTCGGATTCGGAGCAGCGCTGCCATCTGCAAGCGCACCATCAGGTAAACCCAGACCCGTTTCGCCTTTGAAAACTTGAAGTGGAATTCAACAACTTTGTCTTTGGACTGAAGGCAAATCTATTAGAAGCATCGAGCCAAAATCACAACTCGTTGGCTGCAGATTTTCTTATTTAACTAACGCTCCGGACCTGCGTTTGACTCACGTTTTTGGCGTTTTTCAAACCGCCTGCGGAAACTAAAATTATTAAAGTTTTGTACTACTATTATTATATTAGGTTGGTTGAGTTTCCTTAAAAAAACAAACAAAAAAAACAAAAACATCGGCCTACGTAGCGCGATTTGCAATATTACAAATCGCACACAGCTTTAGCTTTTAATCAACATTTTGTATCTTACAACGTTGATCATAAATATGGAGCACCGTGTCAGTTGTCTGCTTGTCCCACGAAGCTTATTACTTTACTTATAAATCAAAAGTCATTTTATATTACTTCCATGTTCCATGGAAGTGTTGGCATCGTGCAAAAAATTGATTTCAAGATAAGACGGGATTTGGTTGCATGTCACACTTTAGGAAATCTGTCCCCGTTTTGGGAACACCAAGTAATTTTACGACACCAAGTTTTTTTTACGTATACAGGGATGGCAAAAAACAAAAAAAAAAACTCAAAACTAACTCCACTTTGCATTCAGGGAGTGTCCCACGTTCGGATATCTGTCCCAGTTGGGGAACAGCAATTACCAAGTCATTGAACAACACGTAGCTGTAACACCCTGTAAGATTCTGTCCTACTTACACACACAAACGCGCATTCTAATTCGTTGTGTCCTACTTTGGGCCCGTGTCCCGCTAAATGGATTGACCAATCGGGTTCAAAATCAATAGCGCTCGTGTCCTTATGTAAGGGAAGGTACCCGGAAAATTTCAGTGCGATCAGATAATTTTTACTCAAGTTTTCGCACGCCATTACCAAAACCCATTTAATAGCTTATCTTATAAACGGGTTGACGAATCGACACAAAAATGGATACGACGCAATGCCCCAAGTAACCGAACATACCCCGAAAGTTTCAACTCGATCGGTTAACCCTTACGCCCGTGAGAGTTCGCGGAAAAAGCTACGGTGAGACAGACGGGTTGTCCAAAACGACTTTTCTCGAAGTTTTGAAGGTTGTACATCCCAAATGCGGTCTTATCTCGAAGCCGATTTTTTGCACGATGCCAACACTTCCATGGGCGGGCATGGAAGTAATAGTCCATAGACAATGTAATAGTCAGTATGCAATACTCTCGTAACCTATTTGGTTGACCGACAGTACGGTACAGTTTGTATTGTATCGATCGACTCGTCCGGAAGGGGCGTTTAATCTCAAACGTTGGTGGAATCGGTTACAGCAAATTGTCCATGGTGTACCAATGCGTTGGCTGTGATAGCCACACTTTCCAGCCTTTGGGTGTTGTGAACACGAGAAGTCCGGACGATGCCACGCACGTCAAGATCGCCCTTCCCCACGTCCCCGCTGTGAGTGAGCACTGCGTCCACTGCCAACATCGCCACACGGTTGGAGGGCCCGTGTGGAGCGCGCCAATCCACAACGTGGACTTCGTGGCGAAGATGCTGGAGCTGGTGTCCTCCAACGAAGGGAAGGCGCGCTTCGGCACGGCGAGGAGGATGGAGGGAATGCTGTCGCTCATTCTAGAAGAGTTGCCAGATATTCCACTCTACTTAGGAATCGATAAGCTCTGCACCAAAGTTCACACACAAATGATTCCTCACCAAAATTTCGTGTAAGCACTCCACTCTTAATCAGCCTTGCTTCTTAGAGACTTTGCCAGTGTACGTATTTGCGCCCAGAAAACGCTTGTGAAAATGGCAATTTAATTGATTTCCTCACAGGTAATGCTTAACAAATTTTAATTTAAATGACTAGGTGAAAAATTCTGGCCAGAAATTTTGAACCAACACAACGCCTGAAAATGCCAAAAACTATTATTTACAGAAGTTTGGTCACGTATTATGAACGTATTTGATTTTGCTCTCAATCTTTTTTTTTCTTCTATGCTTATTTTAAGACTTTTAAGTCAGTCTTTCAGTTGAATTGAGCCCACCAGAAGGAGGTGGCTAAACTTTGGGCTCCAGCCATGTACCCTGACAGGAGGGCGGAACTGACAACATCTAATTCTTCCACCCGCCCGCCCCCATTGCAAATGAGCTTGGCTCGATGATGCTTCTCGTCGACCATGCTATTGCTTTACTCATTCGATCGTATCACGCATTTACTCCTTGTTTCAAACTGTCGCACCTCTTCTCTACATTAAAGCGTCACCTCTTCGCTTGAATCGAAGCATGAGACCAGAAATTAATGTCATGGTTGAGGCGCTGCAAGAAATTTCCGTAGGCGCCGCGACATGTCGCTGTCATCAGCATTGCGATACATAGATAATGCTACCGTGATGATCATCTAGATAACGAAAATGAGAATCTATTAACCCAGATACTTGAGGAAGTTATCTATTACCTTCATCTAGATGAGAAATCCGTAATCTGGTCATC
>Ga0058701_10002319_pt1 | contig 14334 bp, 10 predicted proteins | sample AgamicOrMae_FD_97039 | JGI IMG/M metagenome (GOLD analysis project Ga0058701, IMG submission 97039) | Agave microbial communities from Guanajuato, Mexico - Or.Ma.e | ecosystem: Host-associated > Plants > Phyllosphere > Phylloplane/Leaf | place: Guanajuato, Mexico | collected 2012-06-04 | reverse complement strand
CCAATTTCTACAGCAGTTTTAAAAAACGAAAAAAAGTGAGTCCATACTTTTGACCGGTACTGTACATTTATATAGTACTTGTAAGCCATTAAAGGAATTCATTATGACCTGGTAAAGTGAGCTCTCCTAGATCGTTTTTGTCTATAAATATTTTCCGATCATTTCCGAATCAACTTAACTCTGTATATATTTATGATATACGATTTATCGAATACAGTGCCGGTGCAATATTACGAGATTTCAGCTAATTTTGAATCTTCGAAATGCAAATGAGCTTGTCTAAATAATTCAAATGAACCAGACTTTGGAGGATATAACCCACAAATTTTCGATAATTATTTTTAATTAAACATTTTTAGGAGCGTAGAAAAATCAACAAAAAAGAAAAAGAAAACAAAACTTGCAATTAGTAACATTTTTCCAAACTAAAATTTCGAAGGAAAAAACAACAAAAGAAGGAAACTATTTCCTGATGACTTGAGGATATTTCTGGTTTTAAAAGGCTTTTGGAGCGAAATATCATTCTAATCCAAAAAGATTCGTCTATAAATGAGCACGATCTACTAGGATTCTGGGTTTTGTATGATCTCCTCTCTCTCTCCGTCAAATTCCGTTTTTTGCTCGCCATTTTGCCGCCATTTGTAATCCGAAGCGTTCTCATTGGCTTGGGAGGCCTCAGATTACAATTGGTGGACCTGAGCGAGCGAGAAAACGGAGTTTGAGGGAGAGAGAGGGGAGATACAGAATAGACACAGTGCATTCACATAGCATTCCGAGTCCTACACCCACATCGTTCTCTTCCAGGTTGACGTGTACGTCAGTCTGGACTTCCTGGCGCCTGCGCCCGTGTCCGGCGAGGAGCTCGTGAAGTCCGGGGGCTCCCTGCTGGACGACGCCATCGAGAGCCACGACGCCGAGTCCGCGGGCCGGGCGGCCGAAAGCGGCGCCAACCGCGAGGAGCTCGAGGAGCGGCTGCTGAGCTCTCGGGGCGGCTCCCTCAACCGGCACGCCGCCGCCATCTTGCTCCGGCGCGGAGCCGTCGAGTCCGTCGAGGGGAAGTTCCACTGGGCCGGCGCCAGCCCCCGCCTGCCCGTCCTCACGGCGCTCACGGCGCCCATGGCCGCCGAGGCCGCGCGGAAGGTCCGCTGCGCCGTCCTGGCTCTCATGCCGCAGTGGAAGGCCCCCAAGTCGCTCCGGGCCCCCGAGAGCCGCGCCCAAGTCCTGGACGAGCTCAGGCTGGCCGCAAAAGCTCTCCACGCCCGGGAAGTCGACGGCACCCACCACGTACACCTCAACAACCCCGAGGTCATCGTGCCCGCGATGGAAGACTTTTTAGAAACTCACCGGAGTAAAGTCGAGAGAGTCAAGCCCTTGACTTAAAAATTGAAATTCCCAATACCCATAGAATTTTAATCTCCGCTGTTTTTTTTATTATTATTATAATTATTTTCCTTTTTCTATTCATTTTGTGATTCGCACTATCGCAACATTCAAAATAATCATGGACTTCTACGAGTAGGTCTTATTGTAAAGGTTATTAAGTGTGTACTAAATTTTATGCTGGATAGGAGAAGTACAACTTCCCCCAGGTTGAAGTGTCCATGCGAAACCCATGCCGAATCATCCATTTATAGAAAATACACAAATGGATATCCATGTGTCTATGATTTAGCCATGAACCATGGATGTCCATTCGAGTATTTTTAAGTTAATGGATTTTTCGGCATGGATATTACCATGGACATGGCAGGGATACTTCAACCCGGGCCGGAAGTAAACGTCCTTAAAAAGCATCTCTGCGGGCTGCTAGTATTGCTTTTAGGCGTCTTTGTTAAATTTGTTAAATATCTGCATAAGAAAGATATTCTCCCCTCAGATAATATTAAGGGTACATAAAATATTTTGTCTGTAGACCCATTTTTGGGGATACTCATACCCGTTTTCTTAAGTGTCCCTACTTGTGCACTAAAAATTGTCTAAAATTTTGTGATACATGTTTAACGCGTACTTGATTTAAACGCATCGGGATGGTGATAGTTTGTAACTGTAGAGCAAGTGAAAGTTTAGCCACCCCTGAACGGGGCTGATAGTTTAATCAAAGATTTTAATTGTTTACTTACCGCACAGCTCACCATGTCTGTCGGTCTGAAAAATTCGCCAATTTCGGATGGTGGCTAGGTTTTCACTAACGCACAATTTAATTCTGCGAAATTCGTTAAGGTCAACTTAATTTTTTATACGTGTAGAAACTGCGTCCAAAAACGCATTGATTTGCATGGACGGATTGTCCTTTGTTTCTACGAGACTAAGTCGATGCGAAATTTTTCTACGTAGAAAACATTCATTTTGTAGCTATTTTTGAGAAAAATTTTAGCGGCGATAAATATGAATTCGACAAAAATGGGACCCTCTTCAGCAGGACCAGTCTTAAAATCGTCCTTGCCAAGACTGTAACCTTAAGATGTAACGAATTAATTTCTAAATGCACAAGGCCAACATCTAATGCATAGTTTTGATTAGTTATTATTTATTACTAATAAGTTACAAGAAGTAAAACGTGATTAGGTCAAAGGACGTTATTTTGCATTTTTGGACTTTCTTTTAGAGAAAAGCATAAGCTCTGTCTTAAAATATGTATTTTTTACAGTCTGAATTACTTTGCAGCGAATTAACTATAATATTTCTTTCTTTGTTTTTTGTGTTTACTGTTTCTCTAACAAATGTGAGAAAACGTAGAACAGGGTGTTCGCCTTAGCATAGTCCCAAATCCTCAAGGCTAAGGTATCTATTACAATATTTAAGTTTCCCAAAATTTTCATATTTCTACGAAAAGATATCATTAAAAATCATCGAGGTGAGGCCTATGAGTGATTAATTGTGTGATGTTAGGGATATTGTATTGTTACTATACGGCTGTGATAGAGTAAGAGTTGTGTTTTATTTTTAATGTGAGTCTATACTTTTAAAAACGCTCTTGAGTTAATGAATATTAATTTGATTTTAAGTGACAAGTGATTTTTATTTTTGACTCCCTTAAAATGTCGCCCTTTTTATCGGAGCTACGATGAACTTCGAGAATCGAATGTATAACATTGAGCATACAAGGAATTTTAATATTTTGAAAAATATACTTCCTGCTACACTGGAGGTTTGAAAGGCGAAAATGTCTACCTCTTGTATTTTACCCTCGTATGGTCAAGTTGGGCGGAGCGGGGCAGAGGACATGTAACCTAACCTCACCTAAGTTAACCTAACAGTTTTGAAGCCCCTTACTTTTCGGCGGCGAGCACAAGCTTCATTACCTATAAACAGCTTTCCCTGACCTAGGATAACGCGGCAATATGTAGTTAACTATCGTAACGTAATGAATGGTCGAATCAGAGTGGATTACAAAATTGGGGAATCAACTGAATAATGAATTGAATTAATTGAATTCTGAAATTGGGAAAGTGAATATCAACGCAAAATTAAAAAATCCTGACCATGTATCTTTGTTTTTGTTTCGAGCACATCGGCGCGACTCAAACTTATTAATTTTATTTTAGTTTTATTAGAGTCCCATTTTTTTTACCCTGACTGTATAGTACACTGATAATAATTCCTGTTTTGAAGTGAGTGTAAAAAGGGAAGGGTCATGTTTTCCACCAGTTTTCAAGAAATGCTCACCAAGTCATATCTATGGAAAGCTTTGGTCGAGCACTTCCCATTGAAATGACTGTAATCGGCGCATCTTGAAAACTATTGAAAATACGACGAGGTCTCGTTTTACCTTCACCTTAAAATGGGTATGTCCCCGAAACAGGAATTCTTTTTATCAGTGCACAGCTTCTTAAACAAACAACCAAACAACAACAAAACATAATTTCCTTTATTTTTAATTACAACACTATCTCTTCTGATTGGCTTAGATTATTCTGTGCATTGAAGACCTATGTTATGATGGTATTTCTGTTATGTAATGAGCTCCGATAAAACCAGCGAAGTTGATGTCACCGTGCCATTTGATAGTTCCCGAATGCAAGTCATGCGTCACAGAAACTTGTCAAGAACACTAAAAACAAAAGTTAAGCGTTCAACCGAAAAAAAGGAGGTCACGATTTGTGCTGGAAAGAATACTCCCATACACGCTACACGCTTGTTACATTGTTACATTCATGCAAATCTAGATGTATTCAATTTCAAAGTTGCGCCTGAAAAGACGAATAACGTTTGTTTCGATTGCCGCCAATTATAGCCTAATTGGAATGGCCAACCTTTTGATTAAGCAGTCCCCCTAGGTCGCCCTAGGTGCATAGGAAAAGAGCGGCTGCATTTATCGACGCTAAACACGGCTTATATAATTAAGTTAAAAATGCTGTCGGATTAAGCGATGAAGCGTTCGTGTTTTGGTTCGCGCTGCGCGAAGCGGCGCGAAGCGGCGCGAAGCGGCGTGGAGCGCAGGGTGCGCTGTTCGTGGCCCTAAAGTTGGCGACCCTGTCAGAGTCTATATGTAGGCTGGCGGCGTCGCCGGCCGGTCACAGTGGATAGATAGCCTTGTCTGGAACAAGATCCCAACGATGCTTTGCCCATCACGGCCGGCCTGTTCCTTGAGGGTTAAGTCGAGGACCTAAAGTGTAGTGTGGTATCTGTGCTTAAATGGACCAGCTCTAATGTGTGTTTGAATGGTGCTCGAGACATCCGTCACTCGAATCACAAATCTCACAGTCAGCTGGCGACAATGGAGACGTTTGAAGTGGAGAATGTGGCGGTGGTGGGACCTAGTCGGCTGGAGCGCTTCCGCGAGAGGTAAGTGACTGTACAGGGCCGCTTGACAGGGCTACATCCTCCGTACAACTGACAGGCGATGTGGCCGGGCGCGAGGTTCTTATATCAAATGAAGTACAGTCAGGGCAGCAATTTTGGGGTCCGCGTTAACGAGTCAACAGCGCAGCGGTGTCCTTGGCATTCGGGCCGGGCGACAGTTAAGCCCTTGCGGACCGCGGATCTTGCGCTGGAGTGTACCGACACTCAGGGATCAACGGGCACTTCTGCATGGCGAGAACTGGGAGCTGCTTCGACGGTAATTTTGCTAGTTCTAATGGGTTTTCGCAAAAGCGACTGGGTTTGTGATGATGAGCGCTTCAAACGTACTACTCAAAAGGTACGCTCTTCAACAGTTATGTCAATATCGTGATGCTGTGAGCTTAAGTGATTTCACGAACGAGAACGTGTTACAATGAAGTGCTCGTTAACCTAGTGTTAGTGCTTCGTCGAGTTTACACGTGGTTTTTCAGCAGTGCTTTGGTGCTGATTGTGAGTTCAGCGATCACATTCTCGTGAAAAGTGGCTCTGTAATTCCGAAAGGGCTGAATCAATTTCTTCCTCTATTCTTTTTCTTAAACAAGACTTACCGATCTTGTTTCCATGCAAGTTCCTAAATCGCTCGAGAGAAAATAGGTTGTAAAGGACTTTTTGAGCTGTTTCGCGGTCGGAAGCTATCTAATAGGTCAAGTTTACATTAAACGAAGTCTCCTATGACTCTCCTCTGGTTTCGCCACGTAGCTGTTAAAGTTTTTTGTTCTATCGAGGAAGAAGATCTTTTCTAACACGCTCGCGGATAGTCCTGAAGGCACTTCTTTGTTCATAGACGCTTGAAATCGTCGATAATTTAACTTTTAATCTACCCTTCATGACCTGCATTATCGCCATCTTAAAGGCGTCTTTGGTAGGCCCTCCCCATATTTCTCTAACCCGGTGCCATAAGTCTCAAATCATTCATGGGGTTTCCCGTAAATGACATCAGTGTTTTTGATTTTAGACCATTTTCGCTTACGAGGATTTCCGCCTGCCCGATATCCCTTGCGCCTATCCTGGGAGTATAACCATAAGCTTGAAAATGCGGCTTCTTTTGAACAGTTTCAAAACGGCCTAATTTCTTGTCATTTTCTTATGTCGAGTGTACCAAAAAAGTAATTTGTTTTTACAATTACTAGACCGCTTGCCCGTCTGCACAATTCAATCTCAGGCCCGTGGCGAGCATTTGACCGATTTTCCGCCGATTTTCCGGTTTCCTTTCCCGCTTAGCAGCCATTGGACACAGCTGCCCGATCTCGTTTTATCCGGGTTCGATCACCGGATTTCTTGATCAAGGTCCTGTGCTCAGTTTAGAGAATCCGATTTGACAAATCCCTTGGAGCGTAACTTTCGACGGATTTAAACTTTTCATGCGACAGCCCAATCCGCCGGACGTCACGAGAGAAGCTAATTACAATCGCCACAAAGTTGGAACGTTGCGAAATTATTAAGCACGATTAATCTGTTTATACACCCAAAAGTCACGCATTTCAATTAGTGCTTCATAGCTTAAAACCAATCACTACCGAAAGATTTTCCTGTAATAATTGGCAAGTTCTTTTTTTCTTTGCAGGATACGACAAATGACAAGTGCTGAACGAAATTATTTTCTTGCAACATGCATTTTATCGTTATTAGTGGTTTCATTAATAGTAGTTTTAATAGTATTTTCAATCTTCGGTAAGTAAAAAAAAAACAAAAAAACGAAATTTGCACGCTAGTTTGTCGCGATTTGTTCTGATAATACTTTTGATTTTCAGGAGCGGGTTATTATTGTGTATCAAAGGAGTGTGTGAGAACAGGTAAGATTCACGTTCGCATATGATTGTCATAAAAAAATGCACGAAATTTTTCATTTTTTTGTATTGCAGCTGCGCAGATTATTAGTAGCATGAACGCGTCAGCTGATCCATGTACCGATTTTTACGAATTTGCTTGCGGAGGGTGGAAAAAGATAGGCGGTGACGAGGAAGAAAATTGGAGTCTAAGAATGCTGAAAGATGTCACCCGGCAAGCTGCAGGTATCTACACGCTGTAGTTCAGGTTGGAAGCTAAATGTTCTTACCTAATGCATTTCTTTACCTTGCAGAGGTGTTAGGAAAAAACAGCACGGAGAAAGACTGCGAGGCTGTGAAAAAAGCTAGAAGCATATACCGCTCGTGTATGGCCACGGGTAAGAATATTTTTGAGTATTCGCTAATATTCTAGTCGGTTAAAATTTGAATGAAGTGAAAGGTGCCTACATGTACTAAGCTTTTGCTGTATAAAAAATTGCTTTCTTTCTTCATTTTTCTTTTTCTTTTCTCTTTTTCTTCTTTTCTTTTTTCTGTTTCCCTATTCTGTTGTTTTCTTTTTCTTCTTTTTTTTTTCTTTTTCTTCTTTTCTACTTTTTCGTTATCAACTTATTAAGCGCGAAGCTGCTTTATGGAATCCTGTTTTTATTTTTTTATTTTTAATTTGTTTCTTTTCTTCTCCTTTTTTTCTCTTTTCTTTTTTTCTCTTTTCTTTTCTCTTTTTTTCTTTTTTTCGCTTTTCTTTAAAAGAATTGCTGATTTTTAAAGATTTACATCAAAATGCCTTGTTTTTATAATTGAATTTGCTACTTTAAAAGCAATCTTATTAGAAGCATCTGAACTGAATTGAGGCAAACGATACGAACGATATGACAATAAATCGCGAATATTCTTCTGCATTTTTTTAAAATGCAAACTTGAGCATAGATTTTCCAGATTTTTTTCTGGGCCAAATATTCATGATTTGAGGAAAATTGTGGTCCAATAATTTTACTTCCAAGGAATAACTAAGCCAAGCATAAGTATGCATGCAAAAAATATTTCGCGCCAATATTAGAACCTTGTATTGGTTTCTCCCCCGCAACCGCCGCGCGAATACACGCGGTTATTTGAGCTCGTGTCTGTGCTTTGTTTCAGATCAGCTCGACAAGTTGGGTCTAGAGCCTTTACTCGAACTACTGGAGAGAGCGGGTTTGCCTCGCGGGATACCAACTAAGAAAACGGCGGCCGACTTCGACTTATCGCGAACTATAGCAAAGGTACATCGGACACTCGGAAAACCTGTCCTTATCGACGTCCTCAGGGAGAGTAATGAGACCTTTACGGTACGTACAAATTAACAGTAGAAAGTAACAAAACCCAAAAATAGTGCACAAATTGTCTAGCTCTAAACACATTGCTATTGGCGCTTTTAATTGTGTAAAGGTATGGATGCCTCCTCTGGATATCACGGATACTCCGAACATGGCTGTGTTAGAAGCCATCGACGCGTGGGTCAACGGCGAATCCAAGAACCGCAGCAATTTGGAGGCCACTAATTTCACTGCTGACTGGCAAGGCTTCCTAAAGAATATGAGCCACTTGGTCGAAGAAATGGAGGTGAGTTTCTTTCGATGCTTTTCTCCTACACTAGGAGTCCTCGCTTTATGTTCCCGCTTGTTTAACCCATAACAGCCCAAAGTGTTTGGAGTGAAATTTAGCTTAAGAGGAATTCCAAGGATTTTTACTATAAAATTACGCCATTTCAAGCTTTGGGAAATGCCGAAATTATTGAATTTCTGGTATTTTTTAAGACATTGGAAGGATTTTTTCCGCTAAAGAGCAATTCGAAGCTTTGGAAAATGATTATATTATTGAATTACAGGTTTCCAGAGGGACGATTTTTTTTTAAATTAAGACAAAACTGAACTGAAAGAACCTCTCATGTAAATTTTCCTGTTTCCGAACGGCATTGCCGGGTGGTGGTGGGTTAAGTAACTTTGGTCAAGCTTAGCTTCAGTGAACCGAGAATAACCAACCCAACTCTTGATGATCTTAACTCTAGCATTATCAAGCTTCCGATATTCTGTAATTGCTAATGTTAGTCCTTTCACATTGAGGTATTTCGAAAACCCTTAGAGGTAACGTAAAATAACGATAAGTTATTGATGGTAATATCTTTGGTTATTGTCATATTTTCAGGAGCACAGGTTACGCTTTTCCGGGAATTCTGGTTTCGACGAGAAGATGAGCTTCGTCCCCCCTAAGATGAAGAGAATGCGTCTCCCAGCTTCCAGAATTACCTCCATACTCTACAATGGAACAGTGCCGAAGAATGCATCCAACACTGTAAGAGCCTTAATATACAATTACGGCATTACACATATTACAGGCCTATTTCACTTTTGCTCCAATGTTTTCTTACGTTATGAGGTCTTATACGACCGCGTAGATAAGGTTAGCCTACAATGAAAAAAGACCTTCAATTCAGATGCAACAAAAGTCAAATCACCGATCTGGAAGAATCAAGTCCATTTATTCACTGAATTTCAGACATCGTATTTGATTTCTCTGAAGTGCTTATTGTATGAACGACATAACCGAAATTCAGTGAACATTTGGGCTGAATTTTTTAACAGTGTAGGTTGAGTGAATCGTTGTATTTTCTGATGCTTCTCTAAACCTGCAAAGCGGATGTCGTGTTATGTTTAATTTATATCTGATTTCAGTTGTACTACGAGGTTTATATGGAGACTCTTCTGGAGGGGATGCCTCAAGTGAACTGGACGCTCAACAGAGGAACACTCCGATTGGCTGATCCGGAGTATCATTCTTTCCTTGTCTCAGCCCTCAAAGACTACAGTCCAATCAACATTCGTGAGTAACGCTCTCTCGCTCTGGTAGCCTGCAATCGCGCAGGGCCGGCAGCACGCCGTACGCTAGTTTGTGGTGGGTTGCCTATGCTCTGTTCGTAAGGGGCTCTCAGTGTAACTCTCTTTTGTTCAGAAATGCTCGTGTGGACGGAAGTAATCAAACATTTTGGAGTTCACACAACAACGAGTCTTCGACAACGTATGAAAAGTCGGCAGGTTGCAATGAAATCACAGGCGCCGAGGTAAGATGCAGCTAGAAATTTTTCATACTCGTTTCGATTAATTTTTCATACTAAATGTCAAATGGAATGATTGTGGGATCGCTTCGTTCTACATGTAACGATTGTACATGTTTCACACGGCGCGCTGAATATCTCACACTATTATTTCAGTATCATTTCTAAATGCATCCGTATTTTTTTTTTCAGGTCAGAAACCTGCGCAGAATTGGTCATCAATCTTATGCCAGTAGTTGTAGATCACCTCATAGCTCAAGTTGACCCAATCAGTGAGATTACTGAAGAGGTAAGATCTGTGACAATTCCTTCTGTAACCTATATTTTTTTTCAAATAAAATAACGTGTTTTACGATTTTTTCAGATAACTGAGATGGCGAAGAAAATCCAGGTTTCTCAGAGGGAGCTGGTTCAGAAAGCGGATTGGCTAGATAGCTGGGGCCTGAAGAATATACTCAAACATCTCGACGACGTGAAAGTGGCGCGGGTTGGTTACATCGACTGGGTCCGAGAGGGTCGAGGCATAGACGAATTTTTCAAAGATGTAAGTCGAGTTTACGTCGAATCTGATCGAAAATTGGATATTATTGGATATATATATTTTTTTTTAATGTTTTACGTTGTTTTCTTCAGGTTGTCATTCACGAAGGAAAACTTTTGCGCACAATGGCGGATATCCAAGTTTGGCAAGCGGAGACCAATTTTCTAGTTTCACCGAAAATCGGAAGGTCAGTATTTTTTTCTTATTTAAAATTTTATTTTTTATATTATTCGCAAACGAAGAGGCGAAAGACCGTGAGCTCACAATGAATTTATTTTTCAGGCTCCGAACAGATCACGTGATGGCAAGTGCATACTATTACCGGTCCATGAACACCATCAGTAAGTTATCTCTCACAAATGTGTAATACTCATTAGACTAATATTTTATGGCAAATTCACAAGCCTATCAGGCGACTTCATTTCGCAGCAGACACCTCGCATTTATTTTCTCAGTTATATGCTTAATTTTTGAAGGTAGCAATTTCTACCTCTTGTGCTGCTACCTGACGTTGCTGAGCGGAGCGACTGAGGAGCGAGGCAAGAAGCACCAAACCTAACCTAAGCGTTTGAATGTCGTTAATAATCTTAATGAGATGAATGTTCGAGCAGTGGAAGAGGCAAATAATGCAACGTTTGAGAGTGAGACATACGATGCATTTTCCTAGAATGTTTCTGTAATTTTACTTTTCAGCTGTTCGGCCGATGATAATGCGGTTCCCATTTTACCCCCTTGGGCTAGAGTAAGTACTCAAAGTTGCGACATTTTACGCTTATGAATTTCGTGGAAATTAATGTTACGTTTGTTGACAGTGCTCTAAATTACGGTGCCATGGGTCTGGTGATTGGCCATGAATTTGGACACGCCCTTGATGCGGAAGGTAAGGATCTCCAAAAAAATAATTTGATTGCTATTTTGTTTTCTTGTATTTTTTTCATTTTCATTTTGAATTTATTATTTTAACTTTTTTTTCTCTTAAAATTTTTATCGTTTTTAATTTATTTTTAAACATTTTTTTATCATTTTTAATTTTTTCAATTTTTACCATTTTTGATTTTTATTAATCTTAATTTTTTATTTTTTTTATTTTTTCCTATTATTTTTTTATATTTAGTTATATTTAATTTTTATTTTATTTTCCCTTGTTTTAATTTTTATTATTTTTAACAGTTTTTTTTACAAATTTTTTATTACTTTTTTAACTTTTTTAAATTTTTATTTCAATTGTTTTCCGTTTGCAGCTTTCACCGGGAACGACTACTTCTTTCTGGAAGACCCTGCGGTGGCCAGAGTGGACGAGTTCATCAACTGCACCAAGACTAGGATCCTGGAGTTCTCCTCGAAACTAAAGATGACCGTTAATCCTGACCAGAGTATAAACGAAGACATCTCCGATATCAGCGCGATACGGGCAGCACTCTACACTTTCCACAAAATTCGACGCGGTTCCGAACCGCATTTGCCTGGATTGGAAAACTTCACTCACGATCAACTCTTCTTCCTTGCCTTTGGGAATGTAAGTTGTATCAAATCTCTCGTCTTTTTTTAAAAGATTTCATAAAAACTTTAAAATTAATCGTAAATTACCATGTTACAGGTTTGGTGTACGAACGGTAAACCTCCTGGCCCCGACGCTGAGGACGGCCCACACAATGCAAACCGGTTCCGGATTTTGAGCGCGGCCAGCAATACTCCCGAATTCGCCAAAATTTGGAACTGCCCACCTGACGCCCCCATGAATCCTAAAGATCATTGCACCTTGTGGTAATGTACCAAACAAACCTGCAGGTTTTTCACGGTACTAATCTCAGAGATCGGTACTTACTCTAATACCTGTTCGTTCAGCGTTCAACAAGTTTCAATGACTTCAAACCCCGCGATGTTTGACAGAAGGACTCTACAGTATTTTTGATAAGATTTGGACCTGAAACTGCCTGATGTTGTGACCTTATAAGCTTTGTAAATGTGCGTTTTTGTCGAGAATATTTAGGGAAGTTCTTTTTATACTTAATTGTTTTACTCCTAAGCGTTTAATCTAAGCCTATTGTGTAATCTTGCCTCGTCTCGTAAATGTTAAGGCATTCAACTCGCAGTGACATCGATACTAAGTTGTATTTATTCGCAATTTATTTATTGACGTAGTTTTAGTGATTTTTTAAGCATACTTTCGTGTTTTTAGGATCTTGGTTGTCAAGTTTCTTGAGACACTATTTTGTGGGTTCAGTCATAGAGTTTAGGAATTTTCAGAAAGGGTAATTTTAACGGCTTATTACTCTACAAGCCCGACTCGAACCTTTATTATAGGTGTTCTTAAATTGCGAATAATTCGTTCTCATTAACAGTTTTAGTTTAGGAACCTTTTTTAATAATCAATTTTCTCTCTTGCCAAGTATTTTCAGTACCCCTCGCAGCAAAGCGTAAAATTAAATCTTTTCGGTACCTTTAGAGGGTGATAGTTTATTTTTAATTATACGAACTGGTCCCCTTATATACTTAAAGTTTCTGCAAGGGCTGAACAGGGCTAATTGCTTGAGCTAACTTGAGCTAATTTTGAAGCTTAAAGAGCTGATACATCCGTTGATCATTTCAGGGTAATGTTCTCAAGTATGCTTTTGTATTAATTGTAAGCTGAAGTTTGTAGTATGATGTGGTTGGAAGGCATGAAAATGTCTTAAAATCGAAGTGTAATTTAAGACGTAGGAACTTCGTCTCTATTTTAAATTTAATTTAAGTGTAAAATTACTGTAATAACGTTGGGAAGAAGTCCTGGTGTTTTTGAAGTGTTAAAGAAAATGTGTAGTTTTAGTCAAATGTGTTTCTTGGCCGTATGTGAATCAGCGTTCGTGTGTTTTATTTCATGACAAAAGAATTTCTTTTTTTGACCACGAAAATGTGAATCGCCTTAAAACAGATAAATAAACTTCTTTTAAAACATTTTAAAAATTATATTCGTTGTTTTTTTCCCGGTTTTTGAGCATTTTAAAATTTGCTTGTTCTGGTCACTTCAATAAGTTTTTGAATATCAAACTTAATCAGTCCACCAAATACTTCCTCCGATTTCTTCGGTGGGAACGCAAGTCTTTTAGTCCCCTTGACTCCTCAGACACAGTTGCCCAAAACCTTAACGGGATTTCACTGAGCGTACAGTCGAGTCCGTTTCCACGCACGTGAGTACGAGCTTGACTGTACATTCAAGACACGTGTTGTAATTGAAGCACTGAGATTCGGTTGGGAGTAGTTCGTCAGCTGTTTTTGACACCCATATCAATCAAGCTTGCCTTAGCCGGTTGCGGAAACCTCAACAATCATTGGATACGGAAACGCAAGGGGTGCTTCCACCGCCTTGCGTATAGGTCTACGACCTTAGTTCCAGGCTTCCCCTACCACTTTTCCCGCCTACAATCGCTCTTGATGGGATGTTTTGGCCCAAGAGTATTCACCACTAAGCGAAGGACCAGCTCCAACATTGATGAAAAAATCGATTTCGGGTAGCTCTGGCCTATTTTGGGTACTACGGGTCTGATGAGCTCGTCCTGGGTGAGATGAGTTGGATACTGTTTATGACGGAGGGTGTCAAAAGGGGAGAACAACTTATGAATGGTTACGTGGTTTAAGGCCGACCCCTCATATGTTGGCTTGGTTTCGATAAAAAGGTGTTTTTTCTTTTGGTTTCAAAAATCGCAAAGTTAAACTTCATTGAGCTTTAAAAATCTACTCCGCATTCTACAGTAGTTTATGAGAGATGATAACGAGCTGACACCAATTTTGGTGGTATTGATTTGTTTAAAAAGTTGGTCTTTATCTCTTGGCTGATGTGAGTTCATTTTCAATATTGATCGCTAACAAATTTTGATTTAGAATGCTTTTAGTCTCATCCATAAAAATCATTTGAGATTGATTTGTGATATCAAACGCGGCATATTCCGATGCTCGGCTGCTCTTGCTATCGACTCTACAGAGCGTGGGACCTTAGGAAGAAGAACAGAAAGAAGTACTGGAATCGTGGTGATAACAAACCATGACGTTGCGAGCAGCACGTAAAAAATTACGATTTTAAAGATGCATTTGTTCTTAAAACT
>Ga0058701_10002318_pt1 | contig 14334 bp, 8 predicted proteins | sample AgamicOrMae_FD_97039 | JGI IMG/M metagenome (GOLD analysis project Ga0058701, IMG submission 97039) | Agave microbial communities from Guanajuato, Mexico - Or.Ma.e | ecosystem: Host-associated > Plants > Phyllosphere > Phylloplane/Leaf | place: Guanajuato, Mexico | collected 2012-06-04 | reverse complement strand
GTTGTTGCCCCCGGCGCCCGGCCTGGGCCGGTTGCTGCTCCCGCCCGGCCTGGGACGACCGTTGTCGGTGGCCGAAAATATGCTGTTGCCGAAGTTGCCGTTGTTGTTACCTGAGGCATTCGGAACACCGCCATTGTTACTGCCGTTCCATGAACCCGTTCCTCCGTTTTGGTTCGCATTCGGTCTCTGGTTGTTCCATGACCCTCCATTATTCTGGTTCCCATTGGGTCTCTGATTCCATGCTCCATTGTTCTGGTTACCATTTCCACTCCATGCTCCATTGTTCTGGTCACCGCCTCCGTTCCATGCACCATTATTCTGATTCCCAGGCCTCTGATTCCACGCACCATTGTTCTGGTTACCGTTTCCATTCCATGCTCCATTATTTTGGTTCCCATTCCATGCTCCATTGTTCAGGTTCCCGTTCCCGTTCCATGCTCCATTATTTTGGTTCCCATTCCATGGTCCATTGTTCTGGTTCGAATTAGGTCTCTGATTCCATGCGCCATTGTTTTGGTTCCCATTCCACGCACCATTATTAGGTCTCTGATTACCATTCCATGCTCCGCCATTAGTGTTTCCCCATGATCCAATATTGTCCCAGTCCGGTCCATTGTTAGCATTCCCATTGTTTCCAATCTCATTCCAGCTCGGCTGATTTTGATTCCACGAACCTGCAACATTCGGCCTTTGGTTATTCGTCGGCCTATTCGACTGCCTCTTCTCCCTTTTCAGAGCTTCGTTGACCGGCGTTTTGACAAAATCGGAAATCTTATGAGGCTTCAGGGGAGCATCAGAACTTGACCCACCATGGAAGTCGTCATGAGGGTCATAACTCCCACCGCCTTTATGGGGATTGTGACTCTTATGGGAACTTTCCCAGTGTCCGAAATGGTTGTTGGAATAAGTCGGTGGGTTCCAGGCTGGCCCAAAAGGCGGTGCTCGAGTGTCCCGGAAGCCTGTGTCCCATTTGCCAGCTGCACCCTCATTTGGACTTCCGCTCTCGTCGAGTTCATCTTCGAAGAAAATCGTTTGCCGCTTCTGGCGGTCGCTGGCTGCAGGTGCAGCGCTTATCAGGCAGACGACGCCAAGAAAAACTGGAAACAAAGAGGGAAATAAGTTATTGACAATTACACCGTATTTTTGTGCTCGTTATCGAGCAACGCAGCATAACTTGAGCTAAACTGGGAGTCACAAACTTGTAAAGGTCCGTTTCGCATTTACAAACACGGATTTTTTTGACGTTGAAGCACTTCAGACAAACGTTTTTTGTGAGCTTTAACCCTTTACCGCCCAGCGATGCCGTTCGTCAACAGAAAAAAATTATTTGAGAGGATGTTTTCAGTTCAGTATTGTCACAATTCCAAAAATATCACCCCTCCAGAAATCTGAAATTTAATAATTTAGGCATTTCTCAAAGCTTAAAATTTCTTATTTTTAATGTTTTTTTTTCAAATTCTCTCAAGCTTAATTTCACTCCAAATACTTCGGGCTGTTTTAGGTTAAAGAGAACCTTCCAATATTTGGATACCTTATAGTCACTGCTTATTTTACAACTATTTAAGCCAACTTAGTTCTACCTAGAACCGCTCGTTGAAAACATTTTTATTGGTTTATAGTACTCCCATCGGGAATTCCCCGTTTTGAAAGGCACATTTCAGCCTCATTCATGTTCCGGTCGGTTGACGGCGTCCAAAGAACCAGTTTTGATAATAAGGTTATTTTTCTTGGTCGATCCTACAGCTCTTAAGTTATTTTAAATGACTAATTAGTTCAAAAGACCTCGCAAATTCTGAAATTATTGTAAAATGCGACGTGGAACTTCTAGTAGCCGACGGGCTACTTTATGACTTCGTTTAGCTCTTTTTTTTCTGAAAATAAAGTTCGTTTATTTGTAGTTCATTTAACGCGTTTCTCATACTGTCGGTGCAGCCATATTTACTTACCTATAGTGAAATACGTACTGAGACAAAGAGCGCCAAGCAACTTGTTTTCATTGGCACAATATGTCCAAAAAAACTGACAATGATGTTTTCGGCGCTTTTTTTTACCGAAAAACAGGTATAAGACTTAACGCAAGGTCTCGAGACTATGCGACTTTTTTTCGGCGAATCTTGACATTTAAAAGCTACGATTTCTATTATTTATGCGAAGGGATTATTATCAGTATGGGAAGAAAAGGTATTTAACTACAGAAAACACGCCATTTTCAAAGGCGGGTCGCGGTTTAGTTTGAATCTACTCAAAACGTTCCTCGTTTACACACTTTTTCGAAGGCGGGAAAAGTTACTCGTCCCTGTAAACAAAACATGTCACTAATTTGCCATCTTTCTTTGCAATTGACTCTGCTCAGTGAATGGTCATCTCACGAAGTATCGTACGGTCATAACGGTACGCTGATTTAGTGTCATTTCAAAGTCACAATGCACAAAATATCCGTGTAATGCGATTTTCGTATGCAGACGTTTAAAATAGCTTTCGAAAACGGTTCAGCGCATTTTTTGTCTGTTTTCACGTTCCACAATTTTTAGTCAACAGCAATGCGTTGATTTTCCTAGTACCGGTAATAGTTTATCTCAAAGGTGTGCCAACCGTTAAAAGAAGATGTAAATCCGCATTTTATCGTAATATTCAATATGATAGCTCACTGGAAGCATAATATTGAGGATATGAAAAACACAGTAATCTGTTTTGAAGGTGATGAAAAAGTAAACAAAGTCCCATTCTACCGTTTGATGGTCCGCACTGACACTTGCGCACACTTATTCACAACACTTCACTTTGCTGCCCCGTTGCGCACAACACAACTTACTTATGATGCTTGCTCGAGCCGACATAATGAATGCGACCACGTAAACACACACAGAATGTCAAATTAGAAAGTTGTCGAAGAGCTCAGTTTCGCTTCTAGACACACACTGATGCTCTGCGGCTCAACTCGCCGGTTATGAACTCGTCCAAAGATGCTGACATGCTGACCATTCAGGGAACACCCCCCCCTCTCCTCAAGCGCGCCTGGTTTCAACTTGGCGCTAGCTAGGTGTATGATCGGGTAATGATTTACTGTTGTTATTCCCACGCCAGTGAAATATTTATTTTTTGTTTATTCGAATTTTATCCTTATGAACGCTTATCAAAGTGGCTCGATTGGTAACTTAATCAGGTGACTTCAACGCGCGGCAGTAGTGGTACTTTTTTGTTTCCTATAAAGATCTGCGGCGGCATTTCGCTCAACGAACTTGTTTTCAGAAAGATCTTGAACAATTTATTTTCACATAAAAACAAGCGACAAGCTCTACAAAAAAAAGCAGATGTGTTGAAACAATGCGTGCACCATGGGCGAGCCACCGAGGCTGGCCAAACCGGAAGGGCTGACCGACTCGGTTGTCTCGCTCGGATGGCCAGAAGGAGAAAGGACTGACTAATTGTTAGGTCTATTTGAGAAAAATGAATCATTTATAAAATATTCTGTATCCTTCCCCAGTCAATGAAGATGATGCAATTTTTCATACTCCTTAATACCTGACGACTGCATTCAAGGTTATCGGGTGCTTTAGGTCAATAAGTCTCGAATCAGCCACACTTACAGCTAAAAGAATTTAGTTTATGACAATGGCGGACTCCCTCGTCCCACGCATGACACCCGACCAATGTTGTTCGACACTTATCCTTGTCGGACTTACCCATAATTTTAGTCGCATTCCTCAGGATCCAGTCTTGTGTGGACCAAAAAAGCGGCACAGGTCTTTCCTGGTCTTTAATATCTTCCTTCTTCAAACATAGGGAATATCAGCTGTCCGAGTTGAAGTTCATTACTCGTTACGAAGGGAAATATCCCGGTCGCTTAGAGGCATTCAACCGAATAAAGTCCATAAAATATTTAAGAAGTTATGATTTTAAAACTAAGTGAAATGCCTTTACGATCGGGTAACGCCATTTTAAAAAGTATATTTTTTTGGCCAAATTAAGTTTGCATTAAAGAAAAGAAATGGAAGTCGCGATTTGTTTTATGAATATTTTATCTACCGGTAGATTAAAAGGAAAGCCCGTGCGATAATTAGTGTTTGCATCGCAGGATTTGAAGGAGTTTGCAAGGATTAAACAGACATACGAGCATTACTGGAGGTTTCCTTTCGTATAAATCAGACAGTTTTTGAGGAGATACTAAAAGGTATCGATTTTTTAAAAAATATTTTTTAGTACGACTAACTTAAAATTGCAACAAACTAGATGCCCTTTATTTTCTCCATTCGTAGCTCTTCCGCAGATTCAGCTTAACCGTCAAAATGTGACTGCGATTGAAAGCGCAAACTTTTTCTTTTCCGCTGAAGCGCTTTCTTGGAAAATTCATCCTCGAGATCTTCAAGACCTTCTTTTGTTTTATTGTAGCGTACAGATGAGTCATAAAAACCACTGATGCAGCCTATCCTCGGAAGTAAACACTTTAGGCTGAGGTATGTCTGTGGTTAAAAATAAAAAATCTCCAACCAGATGCGGTTACATTTTCGTCCCAGATATTTTAAAACCAAACTCATTTTGATGATTAATATTTAACCCACTACCGCCCAGCGTTGCCGTTCGGAAACAGAAAAAAAAATATTTTAGAGGATTTTTTCAGTTCAGTTTTTTCACAATTCAAAAAATATCACCCTCTTGAAACCTGAAATTTAATAATTAAGGCATTTTCCAAAGCTTAAAATTGCGTATTTTAATGGAAAAAATCCTTCCAATTTCTCTTAGTCTAAATTTTACTCCAAATACTTTGGGCGGTTATGGGTTAGTATAGTATCTTGTGAAATTGACTATACCGATGTATAGTGAATTCGATGACAGTCTCTTCTTAGATTCCTCATGACCGATACTATTTTTTTATGAAATTGCGGTTAAACGCGTCAATTGATGTAAACTAGAGGATCAACCTTCCTTGAAAATGCAGTGCGGATTCAGTGCGCACAATCATCTCACAGATATTTACAGATGCCCCGATTAGACGAACCTGCAGGCTGTCCAAAAATAGTGATTTACTGCTATCCCGTTTTATTTTGACGTCACAGTATCTCTGTGACGCCATGAATGCGCAATCAGACGTCACAACCGAGTTCATAAAAAACTGTTTCAACTTTTCCTTCATTGACCCCTCATTAACTCTTGACCACAGCAACCAAACTCTCCATTTTCTCTTCTCATACCACTTTCATGACCCTATAAGCCGCGAACTTAGCTTGTAAATAGCTTAATGGTCCTCGGTTAATTATTCCATTTAGCAAGATATATTTAAAGCTCGTGCGTATCTTGTAAATAAATGCTTAGATGGCTAGGCAACTTTAAACTGGTATCGTTTATTGCCGGTTCCTTTGGAGCAGTAGGAAATACCGAACTGTTGATACAAAACGAAGTTTATACAGTTCAAAGACGAGGACGTCAGTAGACATTTAATAACTCCTACGACTTTGGGTGACGTGGGGTACTGGATTAGGCGCAGGTTTTAAACGCTAATTCATCCAAAGTTAAAAATAGTGTATGAATAGGCAAATAGACATCCCAAGTCAGTCGTGGTGCTGACGGTGAGACTCATTGAAAATGTGCGTTTTACGAAACACTTTCGGATTATTTTGAAAGCTACCTAAGTTACGCTTCAGGGCCCAACAGAGAGGATATATTCAAAGTAAGGCGGTTTACCCGACATCTGGTGGGGGAGGAAGTAAAATACCACTTTTCCTGATTTGAACCAAGGACCCTTCGTTTCAGTGTCGTGTCCCTGTGCATCTTCCAAACAGACTTGACTCGTGATTTTGACTTCTTACAATTAGTATAATATTCACTTAAACCACAGTCGTAGAATCTGGTTATAAATTTAGATTATTGAAGTTGCTTGGGTTATAAATAATTCAAAAAACTTTATCCCTTTTGGTTATTTATTTACCATGTTCTAAAAATAAAAGTATAACTGATATCATTTGTATTTTTGTTAGTTTTTAAGCTAGAAATATGAATATCATTGTAAAGCTCTTGCCAAGCTCTTTCGTTTGATATAGCTGTTGATATGTTGAAAACTAAACCCCGTTACCTTAACCCATAACAGCCCAAAGTATTTGGAGTGAAATTCAGCTTAAGAGAAATTCGAAGGATTTTTTCCATTAAAATACGCAGTTTTAAGCTTATGAAAGTGCCGAAATGATTTAATTTCAGGTTCCCAGAGGGGTGATATTTTTTTAATTGTGACTATACTGAACTGAAAAGATCATCTAAATTAATTTTTCCTGTTGCCGAACGGCATCGCTGGGCGGTAGTGGGTTAAACCAAAAATTATGAAAACAGGTTTCTTACAGTGAAATGACCGCGTGCTTTTTTCAAGGTGCAGCTTATGGGTACGATCGAACCTTGATATCAGGAACGTGAGATGTTTCTAGGTCTTTTTTTGACAGAACGTTTTACGCTGAAATGGGTTAACGAGGAGACGGGGGCCCGGGGGCGTGTTCATCCTTGAAAAACGTCACGAAGATTTCCCCCTCTGCACCCAAACAAGCGAGCTCGTTGCACTTCCCTAAGCAGGGGTGGAAAGCATGCATGCTTGTTGTGGTGAAAGGGTGGCGGGGCGCGCCAGTGAAAGGGCCTCGGCTCGGCCAATTCAGTCGTCAGCTTGGCGGCCCACTGACAACTTCGACACCACCTCACGTTAGCCTAGGTTACGGGCCTTTGTAGAACGAACAGCCGTTCATTCGTGATAACGACGCGTTAGGCTAGCGTTCTAACTACGTGTCTCGCTCGACTGTGATTGGGAAAACAGGGTTCATTTCGACCGCGTTAGCTTAGGTCTGCACGAAGTGAGACTGTGTTCGTGGTTTGTGGGCGAGGTCGTGTTTGCTCGAAGTGAGGTTAAGTCTGCAGTTTGTGTGACGGAGTCTGGTTTGCGGAAAGTGAGGGATTGCGATTAGGTTAGGTAGGAGTTGAGGATATGGACGCTCCTATGTCCAGGTGAGGTTAAGTTTGACAAAAGTGAGGTGAAGTTTGCGATTATAATTGACGAAGAAAAGCGGTATTTTAAGGAAGTGAGGTTACGAATGCGATGTTGTTTGGCCAGGTTAGGTTGGTTGGTTGTTTAGGATCAGCGATTTTTCGTGAAAGGTTAGGTCAGAAGTGCATTACTGTTGCTGACTTTGTGGAGTTCCGGTCAGAAGATGGAAACGTGGTTCGAGTACATAAGATCAAGTTGTGTATATTCGGATACGAACTGCATTCGGTTGAATTAGATAAGACTGATGTTGAATAAGAAACCAGAAGTATGTTCGATGAAGTGCGGTTCTAGGTCTTTGAAATTGAGGTGATATGGAGAAAGTGAGGTTATGTCTGACCAGAGAAGGTTATGTCTGACAAGCTTGGTGTGAAAATGCCGGGTAACGGTCCAAAAATGCGGAAGAAGGCTCGGCCGAAGACAACCGGCGCAAAGTCTATCAGCAGCCTCGACAGCGGCGTGTTGTCGGCTGGTACGCGTACTGCTGATTTAAATGATGATGCTCTGAGCGTCGCTACCGTCGAAACAGCAGCTGATAGTGGCTTTGGAGCAGCTGATGATGTCGCATCTACCATCGACGAAAATCCTGCCGCTTTGTCACCGCTTTCCGAGAAGGAACAAATCCTCATAGTCACTCGACCGCCAGACCAGCTGGAAGATGAAGTGAAAACTGAACAACCTAAACACAGCGAAGTTGAGGTTAGGATTACAGATGAAAAGGAAGTACTTGTTGAAGATGACGAGGTTAACGAGGATGAAATCACCTTTGAAATCGGTCTTGATGAGGTTAGTTTAATTTATTTAGTTCCCAAGAAGGATATCTTTCTGATTCGGGGATTTTCCAGCTTTCAGAAATGTACAAAACTCCTGACATTGATGTTCCTGTGTTCGGCGAGAGTTACGAGTATGCGCACGGAGAAGATGCTGAAGAAATTATTCCTCTGGAAGAAGATGAAGGTCTCAACGAGAACGACTTCGAAGATGACGAAGAAATTGATGAAAAATTCGTCCTCCGAGCGTCTCATACCGATATTTCCGAGGATACCATCATTCTTCCAAGTGACAAACAGTGGAGGACTAAGAATTATTTTATTCTTGTCGAGAAACAACGGCAACTCGGGTCGACTCCAATGGCGTCTGCGAAGGATTTGTAAGTCTTCAAAAATATTCATAAAATTTTCGTTATCTGAAAGCTCGTTAGCAAACGGTTCATATTTACTAACTGCATGTTTCTTCTTTTTACGGTGAATAACTACTTCGAAATTAGAATCACTGGTAATCAGACAAAAACGCATGATGAATACCCCTCCCCCCTAGATCAAACGTCATGATACCGTATCAAAAAACAAAAAAACAACAAAAAAACGCCTAGAAATAGCTTGAAAAAGACTAGAATGTTTCAAGAGGAATTTGAATTAATTATTCAATAAAAATTTAGATGGTATAAAAACAGTTTATATCACTAGTTCTCTCGTCTAATGCATCATAAATATAACTTAGCCTTTATTGAAGGGACTTCCTTTAAAGAGTCTCGTGGTTTCACTTTCCTTAAAATGGCATTATGTAACCGGTACCCCACAGATCACAGCCTTGTTACAAGTAATGCAAACAATTATAACCAGTCTAAGTCCATATCACGATGAATATGGCCGACGATAGATTGAACAATCTTTTGGAACATTAACGACTCGACCACGCTCGTGATCATTTATTTAGCCTATTATCTAAGTTATGACCGGAACTTTTGCAGTGGAATATGCGTTGATTACCCCAAAGTGACCCAGAAAGGGAAGTTGGTATGATAAGCCGCAACTTGGCAGTTTCACAATTACTCGGCGTTTTCATTCTCAAGTTGTGATTTATTTGCCTCGCCGATCCCACGGCCGCTCCAGAATCAACATCAATTACTTTCCCACCCACAAAACTTCTCTATAATATCGACCCTTCCGTAAATTTCACCGTCCATTTCAATTTAATAATTTACGATTTTCGTAACTCATGTGCTCAATTCCGTAACTCCGGTGGTTTTTACTTTTAAATAAAACAGTTGATTTTTACTTTTAAATGAAAAAAACAACAACAAAAAAAACGGCAATGCTTTTTAGACTATGACAAAGTAAAACTTCAATCAGCGTAATGAGAAATCCTCGAAATTAATTTTATGACATCGCGTTCTTGCCTTACCACACTCCCTTTTTTTACCCTTTTTTTTAAATGCGAGATCGTTTCCGGAGAGAAATCAGAATACGAATCACTTCTCCAAATATACTCCCTCCTGTACTGAGTTTGCAAGCAATCGACGGTAGGCAACCATAACACACCAACGGAGTGTGGGTTGCCTACCTCATATTCTCCAGTACGGCTCGGGGAAAGCAAAATTCACTGAATACACTTTTGCGTGGATGCTAAGAGATTATTGGATTGGAATACATTCTGTTTGCCCTAGTTTTCCACATACGAGGTAGCTCAAGGAGCACCTTGAGATAATGCTTCATTGACTGTAACTTTGGACTACTTTTAATGTGCCGCTAGCATGCACTGGTTGACTTGATTCGTAAATGGTATCGTAAAGTAACTTAAAAGAGGCAATATATCAAAAAGAGGACCCTAAAACACGATATTTCACTTTAAATAAAAAATCTTGTCCTTGTTGCGACTTTGGAAACCTGCGGTAACTTGAGTGGAAAACAAACATTTCGTATGTCTGTAAAGATTTTGAGGGGTACAGTTTTCCGTAAGCTTACGAGCTTAATTTTTACTATAGGAAAATATTTGTAATTTTAACAGATATCTTGTCGCTTTTACTGGCCGATAATTTTTTAGGTGAAATACAACTGGTAAAGGAGCCTTCTACATCGAGAGCTTAATGAAAATGCCTATTCTCGTATTCTGTAGATTTTGGCCATTTGAATTTGAATTAAACTTTAATCGCGCCATTAATAATGTAAAGCCGACTCATGATTCCGGAAGCTCTTCTGTAATCCAGCGCCTCTTGCTTAAATAATCAATGATATTGATCTTTCCAAGCTAATAAAATTTTCATTTCCACCCAATCTGAATCTTCTTTAAATTCTCTTTGAATATTTATCGGTTTCAATAATATTTTAGGAGTGTTTCAAAGAACGACCACGTCTTCCCCCTTTTTAAAATTTTTATCGCGATCTTTCAGGCTTGATAAATAAATGATAGTGATCTCGAAACGTAAAATTTGGCATGAAGCTACAGTGATCCATCAGAAACATGCATTATGATATTACTCTCTGACCATAGAAGTAACGCCCTTCAACGGTTTCAAAACTAGAGAATTTGACATTTGAACAAACCTCCGCGACTGATTTTCCCGAAAACTTGAAACAAGTAGAGAGGATTTTAGGCTTAGGCCTAATCAAAACATCGTAATCGATAGAGACATCTTTTATCACCAAACCCCCTTTTTTTAATGTCCTAGCAAATTTGTTGAACATAGTGGCTATTCACACGCTGCCCCATCTAAACTGTATTTGGTTGGTTTCCGAGCGTTCAAGTCTCCCTTGTATTAACTAACATAGGCGTGCGAATAAAACTGACTTTTTTTAAAGTCTCTCTTGAAGGGTGAAACTCCATAGCGAATATTTTGCAGTGTGTACTTCGGAGACCTCAGCAAATTATGTTTGAAAGTGACAAGTAAAAACCGTTATCAATTAAGTCACGCAAGGGAAGGCGGCGACAGTAATTTGTACCGGCGCCGCATCAATCTTGTAGAACCATTTTGTAAACCATTTTGAAATGGTACACAGTTGTAGACAGATAGGTAAATGGTTCTCCTTAGACAAACAATGAGTTAGTTGTTCTTGTCGTCTAATCGGGCGTCATTTGTTTCCTTGCACGAAGGTGCTCAAGTCAACGCTACCAACCCTCACACGAGAAAAAAAAAGGCGGGGGGGCGTTCACGCAAACTTCTCCGTAGACCTACTTATTCATAGGGGAAAAGGAAACTTGAGCTGTCACTCACACGACGGAAACTTTTATAGATCATAAGAGTTCAAGTATCCACTTTCATTGCATATAAAAATAAGGCGTTTACGAGATATTTATAGGAATTACGTTTATCACCCCACGTCTATAAAAAATCAACAAACCGCGATATCGCAGACTTGACCATCTCTAAAACCTCTTTAAGTCGTATTCCTACGAAACTTTTCTCAGTTTATTTTTTTCCAAAAGTCTTCTGCCGAATGCTTGCACAATCCACGTTTTGGTAAAGTCCTTTGGAGTAATTGAGGTTGAACAACTACTTGAAAGTACGAACACAGATTAAAACTTTTTTTCTTTCTATCATTGATATTGATGTTTTTTTTTTAAAAATAGCGGTTTTATCTTTAAATTTTAAATAGCTTGTCATTGAACATATAGAAACTCACAAAATATCCTAATTATAGACCCTAGTTATATACCAAAAAACTAAAAAAAAACTAATTACTTTTTCTAGAAATGACGCAAAATCTTTTTGTAAGCCCGTTTCGCCGACGGTAAGCTTGATTCAGGTAAAAATAGATCCAACGTAAAAATGGCATTGGGCTTTGACAGCGATGTGGCTCTGTGATGCGCCCTATATCGGGCTGTTTGCGTGCGGGGCGGCCGTGGCCACTGTCCTTACCCCCACCCCTCCCACTCCGCCCCCTCAAAAGGAGTCCTTATTTCGATTCGCGATCTCATCCCCCAAAAAATATCAGAACGTCTATGCTCCTCTAAAAAGACCACGTCTATGCAAACGTAATTGATTAGATGCCGTGCAACTATGGAACGGCAATCCAAAGATGTAAGTCTGTAGGGGAACCGCGACGCTGAGACTTAGAGTTATTTACATAGAAAATATGAGACACGAAAGCAGATTATATGTGCAGTGTTTTCAGATGAGAAATTCTCGCTGGGCACGGAATGCCTGTTAGTGGCTTATCCTGAAAAATCGTCTTCTTTTAATTTTGGACAGAGTTGGTGAAATTGCTTTTTCGAACGAATGCAAAATTATTACCAGATTATGGGATATCGCATTCAGGACCGAGAGATGTTTTTTGGAATCACTTGCGTTTGACGATTTTTTCATTTTTTTTTTGAATTTTCGAACTCCTATGAAATGAGAGCTTGTTTGAAGAGCGGTGTTCAGGATCACCAGTGGGTCGTTTTACCTTTTCAAACAGTTTGTATTTATTTTTTGTCACTTTTCTGCAAAGTTTGTTACTTTTTGTTACTATTTTCAAGATTCTTTTTTGTTAGCCTCATTCGTTTGGATATTGTTTTAGGGCGGACCGATGACCCTCAAATATGATCGCTTATTTGTGGCCTGCCATCGCGCAAAATAGCATCGCAAGTTATGCCTCCTGCTCCAACCTCCCAGCCGTGGACTGCCGCCTCGCCCAGTCCATTAATTAAAATCGAAAAATTGAGATACATATATCGGTTTTAATTATTTTTAGTATCCCTCAATCGGATCTAATTTTCAAAAAATAAAAATACCTAAAAAGAAAAATCGGGCCAAAAAATTTCCCTTGCCTTTTTTTCAAATTTTAAGTCGAATTTTATTGGTCGAATTTTTGACGTTTTATGGTTAGAATTGTTTAGGGGGAACTAAAAATGATGACTTCCCTCATTTGGTCAATTCCATCCATGTTCGCCATTGGCGGAGTACTAACTCTGCATTCGGAACGTTTTTTTCCCTTGCTGCGGTAAAAGTATTCTTGGGGAAGTCTTGCAGTTTTCGTGTTTGACAGTTTAGCGCTCGATTTGGATTTGGCGCCAAAAGTCGCGGCAAACTAAGAAACATCGCATTGCTCGGTGTTGATCGTCTGTCCCCGGCCGGGCCATTAAAATTGCGCCCGCGCGCACGCAAGTCGCTTCGGCTGTCGTCGTCAACCTCGTTCAAAAAGTTTTGACACGTTAAAAGAAAAACTTTGCTGTTTCGACACGTTATGAAGCGCCCGTTCATGTCACACTGCATTATCGCCCGCTGAGAAGTTATTTTGGAACCTTATCACGAAAAATTGGAAATTAAACTTGCAGAAATGACGGATAGCTTCCGCATCGGAAAGAACAGTCCCGATCTTAAGCAAAGTTGCATCGAATCCAGTCTCTCTCTTTTTTTTTCGAATGTTGTGTTGGTAATATGCATTTTATTGCATCGCATTCGGCGACTATTTCAATGAAATTGCCAACACATATTTCCAGAAACAAAAAGTTAGTTTCCCTCAATTTGAATGCATCGCGACTCTTGATTTCCAGTGTAGTACAGTCGGTATCTAAAGTGTTGCTTTACATAAAAGAATTCATCAGCAGAGTGACACGAATTGTGATCTTTACTGTACAGTACAGCTCGTATTCGTCTCGCTGCAACTCCAGTAATAGCTTACTGGCGGGTTTGTTTCTCATTAATTTGAAAACAACGACGGCTGTTAGTGATTTATAAGAAAACAAGAAGAAAGTATTCAGTAAAAACGGGCTTTATTGTCTGACTGCTCTGTCATCGGGGTTTCCAAGTTGCAATTTGCGAATGCAAACACTTACTCTATGAGAAATGAGAGAACGGTCTCGATTCATCAATTTCGGTAAGCAGGCATATTGTTTTATCAATGTTTCGAACTGTCAGTCTTTTTTTTATTAAGGAACCCCTCATTCTCCCAAATAAAATTGGTATTTTGGTAGCAATTTATGACATTTAAGGGTTTGGACTTCACCATACGTGAACATATATCGAAAGGCAAACCGTATATTTTTGTTGTCACTTTTTTTTTTGTTGTGTTGGCAGCGCTGCCGTGTCTCCGTGGCTTCAGGACCCCCGGCAGACGCCGCCCCCTGCCCATTGGCTGCCCCTGAGCCGGCGACCACCCCCTCCCCCGCCCCAGCTGTCCACCGCTTCGTCCCTCGCCATGGGCGCCGCCGTCGCTCCAACAGCGCCCTCTGGCCTGGATCTCTCCAAAGCAGGACTGCTCCTGCAGAGAGGAATTTCCCATGTGACGTTCGACGACGAGGCAGAGATGAGAAGAGTTCTCGAACTTATCTACGATGCATACCGGTGTCAGTATTATTTTTACGTACCGCCAGTATCAAAGTCCATGGGCTCAAATTGGCTTTGCCGTAGGCGAGAACTGTTCATTTTGACTTTCAAGTTAGTTCCCTACAACTATTTTCAAGGAAATTAGTTCATTTTAAAAGTGTACTGTATATATTCCGTCTTCAAGTACTGTAGTAAATAACGGAAAAGATGAAGAAGGTTTCTTACCTCATTCCAAGGTATTTAGATTTGGAGAATCTCTTAGAACAGGTCGCACACTAACCTTCTATCAGGGATT
>Ga0058701_10002317_pt1 | contig 14337 bp, 5 predicted proteins | sample AgamicOrMae_FD_97039 | JGI IMG/M metagenome (GOLD analysis project Ga0058701, IMG submission 97039) | Agave microbial communities from Guanajuato, Mexico - Or.Ma.e | ecosystem: Host-associated > Plants > Phyllosphere > Phylloplane/Leaf | place: Guanajuato, Mexico | collected 2012-06-04 | reverse complement strand
CTTGTTTGGAGGTGATATTTCTATTAATTTGGCGAGAAATGGCCGAATGCGGCAGTGAAAGGTGTCGTACTTCGTGTCGAAAGGTGTTGGATAAATAAGACACTAAAAGTTAGACACAAAAAGATGTTAACATTTTGACTACAAGCAAAGATGTCTTGTAGTCAGACATTTTTTTTCTAAGAGTGTCCAACGCTTTACCACCAACATAAATGCGTGTCAGTCGAGAACACCCCGCTCTTCTAACCCTTGCAGATGGTAACATGCTATTGCGACGCAGAAGGTCCGGAGTTCGATTCGCTGACTGTCGGGTGGATAGCCTTACACCGAAAAATACTAGCCCACTCTTTCATCTTTGGTTTAAGAAAATTTGGCTTGAACGTAGTCTGTGAAGTGAAGATGAACTAAGGTCCTTGAACTCCGTTGAAAAATGATTTTAAGTCGGTTTCGTTCATAAGATGAATTTTGGTCCTTGAACTCCGTTGAAAAATGATTTTAGGTCGGTTTTCGTTCATATCTCCATATTACCTTCAAAGTTTTCTCTTCGCGTTATACGCGGAAATGGGTTAAGTAATGTACGGTACATTAGGTGCAGAATGCAGAAGCGAGGGTAACTATAAAGAGAAATGCGTAAATGAAAGAGCTACGACTCCGTGACCTGGTTGTATAAATTAATAGACTCATTGTCAGTTTGAGAAAAAGTAGCGATGCAATTGTTTCTCTCCACATTTTCGAGTTTCTGGTCCGAAATCCCTTTTTTTCTGCAACAGATTAATCCCCACCTGAATGGTCCCCGTCCCTACCCCAAGGGGTTCAGGCCCCCATCCCTTTCCCCCCGGAATCTTCACGCATGTCAATCACTAATGAACGGCGCCAAACCCCCGGCAATGCAACCCTAAACCTGTTCCCAGCATTGGTTCCGCGCGCGCGCGCAATCTGCGGAAATTTCTCGCGCCCTCTTTTCGCTGACAACCGATGTAATCCTTTACCAGCAACCAAAAATGACCTCTTCTTTACCCCTTTTCCCATGTCGCAATTTCTGACAACTTACTCGGAACTGCGTTGATGATCAATTTTGCACTCGGATTCAATTACCACTTCAAACGGAGGGATGCTCATTCCCACGGATGATATTTCTTGTTTTCTCGGTAATGGTTTGTTTGTTTGATGGACCGGTAAAAGGTTGGTAACAATTCTTCTAAGCCATTGGTTTCAATCGTGGGTTCAGCGATGGGACCACTAGTACCTCAAACGAAACAGTTGATGTCATTGAACATCGTTGTAAACTAAAGTGAGTTCACGGTGAATCTCAGTCTGTTTTGACGTCTGTTTCAAAATGATCTTTTATTATCGCTTCGCACGATCAATATCATTCTCAACCATCGACCATCGAGGCGAATCATACACCACCATCGACCTCTCTTTAACATGATCTGCATGTGTCGATCTTGCATCTTCTATGCGCATCGATCTCTCATCATCGTCCAGCATCGATATCTCGTCATCATTTGCCATTATCGATCTCTCAACATCTGCCAGCATCTCTGTCTAATTCTACAATATTGTCAGCATCGATCTCTCAATATCACCAGCCATAACAGATATCTCAACATCTTCATTCAAGACTAACACGAAGTCTTACACAAAACATGCTCATCAATCAGCATCATTCATTCAGAAAGACTACTTCCATCATCGACATTTTATCACTATCAAATAATAGCATAGCTATATCTACCCGCAGACGAATATGGTGGTTTAAGAGTAGAAAAGATACACTTGTAGCTCTAGTAAAATACTCAGCACAAATCCGAGCTTATGCTCACTCATTCCCCGACCTCGAACTCTCTACAACCAACAATACCAACCATACATGCCATAAAGTGTTATCTGCTGTCCTTGTCTTACAAACAATTTCAAATCGTTTATCTGTTGAGAACTTTGAAGTTTCCTCTTTAACCATTTTCGGTTTTACAAATCATGTACCTCGATTGTATTTATGTGAACAAAACGTCGGTATGATGATCCACCGGCGAAAAAAGTATATTTTTGTAGCAAGTGAGGCTTCATAACCCCTTTGTTCAGATTCCCATACGGAATTTGATATGGTTGTAGCTCGTTCGCACCCCAAATATGAACCTTGTTTTACACCTAGGGGGAAGTCCCCAAAAATTAGGCTGCAAATAGAAGACGCCTTCGCGATGTGATTCCCCCAATACAAAGATAAAGCAGTACGTTGTTTGCAGTTTTCTTTTCCCCCAAGGACTTAGTGTCGGAATCTGGGTCCTCATTAATTCCACGCATCTCCCGACGTCACCCGCCCTGCATGATGAATCGACGAAGAAAAATAAATGAAATAGACGCAAGCCTAACTATTTTGCGCGTCGCAAAAAGTCATAAATTTGGCTGCCACTTCGCCAAGGGATCCCGCTCCATGATTTATTCCTCTTTGATTTGCTCTGTAAGGGAGAACCTACCTGTTTAGACTTTTTTTTCTTTTCTTTTTTTTCTTTTTACAATTTGTGATAAGTCCTTATCGGTTTTGATGCAAATTGTGGTGCTGGGATCACTGTCAGGCTTTTTATGAACCTCTGAGAAGATGAATCATTTGTTAAAGGTTTTGATGCTTATGAATCTGAGAGTCTTTTTCCCCCTCTTTTCTTTTCTGTACTGTCATCAGAGTGGTGAACTTCTTTACATATTGTAGTTCGATAATTTTAGTATAAAATCAAGCCTAATAGAATTTTATTATTTATTATTTATATTATAATTAGGCATTTATTAAACAACTTGAGCAAAAAGTGAAGAGGGAGATGAAATTAAATACATTCCCTATAGGGAAAGTAAAAAAGAAGCATCTATTCATTGCAAACCTAATCGTCTGATCGGGTTTGAATTAAATTTTAAATGTATAAAATATTCCCCTTTCGTTGTATTATTGCAGCGCGCAAAAAGTAACGAAAGGAAAAAATCTTCCACGTTCATTCAATCCCTAAAGCGTCTCTAACATTTTGAAGAAAAAAAATCAGGCCTGTTGCGGTCTTTGAGAAATTACAGCAGTATTATCAAGAAAAAAGTAAAGTTAATAGTTACTATTAAATTAAAGAATAAATAAACAATTTCTGATTGTGAGTTGCATAAAATTTTCATCTGCAAACCAGAAATTTTTATTTTTGAGACGAATGTGGGTGATACAAACGAAAACTTTTTATTCGACAATTAATACAGTTTCCCTGTTCATAGGGTAGTATGTCTTTCCAGACCGCATAATTTCCGACTCCACAAAACAAATTACTGGTCTCCTTGTATTTTAAATTCCGGAAAGGAATTCAGGGGAAAGCATTTGTCAAGAAAACAGGAAGTTCCCAGTCTCTGAATCCGAATCAGGGCCGATTATTTTGGCAGAGAAAGATTTAACTGTAATCTTTCCCCTTTCTTCGGACACAACTTTCCTATGTTGATAAATGTGCCATTATTTATGGGGTCGCTTGGCAAAAAGGGAAACGATTTCGAGGGAGAAATTTTGCTGTAAAAAGACTTGTCAACTGGAGCTCTTGTCTTCTAACTTGATTATTTTTTCTTAAATCTTTTCTGTAGAAAAGATTTAAGTGGAGCATAAATAGGGGGAGTTATATGGCCCGAAAGACCATACGCCCTTGCAACCAACCAAGGCCTTCAGGTATATGATTTCAGCTCTTTGAAGGCTCGATCAGTTGAGTTTATCTTTTTGTTAGGAGCGATTACGTTGTGATATGCTATGGTCAGTTTATTAGATAGGCTAAGGTATGTTGGTATCAGCTACGCTTGGCCACGCTGCGGTCAATTCAGTGAGGTACTAACAGTCTCAAAAATACTGATCGCTCCAATCTCCAATTTTCCGAAGCCTCCCTAACTTTGAATTGGAGGGAGATTCGCCAGAAAAGCGCAACAAAATCGCTAGATCCCCAAGAGATATATCAACATGATTCTTGCTGTTTTGTCGAACTATTTTCGGTCCAAAGTTACAGAGGTTCGAAAAGTTGGAGCGATCAATACTTTTGAGACTGCTTGTACAGTACAATGATTAATTAGAATACGCAGAGTAAACTAGGTTTTGTTAGACAACGATAAGCCATCGTAGGTGTAGGGCGACGAGAGCGAGATTGTAAGAACATGTGGTTAAAGATAGAAAATGTGAGGCTCAGATTATTAATTATGGTTATATTATTTAAGTGATTATTTAATTTCGGCGTGATTCGTTTACATTGATTTACGGTAAACTTAATATCAGCTTAAAGTCAGAAGTCAATGGAACTGAGTAAAAAATCCTTTCCTATTGAGGACCCAGGCTTGTGGCAAGATCTAAAATCGATCCTCACAAAGAAGACCAAACTGTGACACTGAACGTTTGAAAATGATAGCCGAATCTTGAACTTTGATTCAAGTTTCCACTCTGAATTTGAACTAGTCATTTTTCGACTTATTAAGTCATTTTTGTTTGACTATTTAATTAAGTCATTTTTAAATTCAGTGTAAAATTGTCAAAATTGACTCAGATTTAGCGGTTAAAACATTTCTACCATATTTAGTATTAATATTTTCTAGTAGAAATATTAGTTTGGTCTCTGAGCCTAAAATAAGTCATTTTTCATACTCTAACTCTTCAACGAGTTCTTTTTACTTAAATAGTCATTGTTGACTAAAAAATAGTCAAAATTGACTAACTGAAATATTAAAATTTCAGCTAATATTCTTTAGTCAAACTTGTCTATTTCACATTTACAGTGCCGGTTATAAACCCATGGCATCATGTCGTGCCATGTTTCAAATTGAAATTGTTGTCTCCCTGTGCGTTTTTGGTGTGGTTGGTTGAGTCTGTCTACGGATATCCTTCTCTTGTTTTTCCAGAAAACATTTTCGCCACAGCCCTTATCACATCCCCCACCTTTTCCGGGAAAGTCAATCAAAACAGCGCAACACGTCCGGAGTCGCGTGCAGCTATGTGTACAGTACCCCGCTCTTTTTCCCTCTTCCTCCAGACTCACATGCGTACTTCTCATTATCGCAACCACCCCCTTCGATGTAAAAGACAATTTACATCGGGATAAAGTTGCGTTGAATCGTATTATTGCTTGCAGATTTGTCCGCGTTTCGTAATAATGATGTAAAAACAAAGTTTTAAATGGTTAGAGTTCGTGTTTTGTGTTCGGGGACTCCGACAGTAGAGAAGATGGGGCTGTGATGTAGTTAACATTGAAGACTTCGTTTCGTTTGATCAAGCTCACATCGTAATATTTTAAGGCGTTTTGCATGCCCGTATTGCAACATTTCGAATGCTGGAGATCACATATCCATCCCTAATTGAGTTTAATTATAAAAGAATACTTGAAATGTTATCGTCAATAAGTTTCTGTCAATAAGCTTGACCGGAGGTGGCAACCTGTCCTATCTAAGCTAACCTAAGCTAGTCTTCCCTGTGTTTACCGAAAGAAGCCCAAGTTATCTTACGGAACATAGCCTTTTGCTGCATTTGTAATTTAAATGACCTCGGCAGACATGACCTACATTGGCTCAAAGACAAACTTCTAGCCACTTGAAATTGCTTGCGTTCGTCCCTAAGAACCATGGCTCCGATCTAATTGTATTTATACCGAAAAATATTCTAGAAAATGTCAGTTTGATTATAACGCGTACCTCTCCGAGATAAGGGAAACACGAACCACTGGGACGCATGTTTGCTTAACTTCAGGTAACTTAATGATGCCATTCGGTTAAAGAAAGCACAAAGTTTTAGGGAAGTTAGGCCACAGATGTGAGGCTCATACTTCCCACCCTTGCTATTAACGATATACCCTAAAATCATATTTTGCATGTGATACTTGTACGCAGAAGACAATTACATAAGGAAGTGCTCTTGCAAGTTCGCTAATGCACCGAGCGTGGATGCTCGCCCTCTCGTGAGATAGGGTTACCGCCGATGTATTCCAAGAACGGAACGTTTTATTAGCAACGTTTTCAATTTCGCCTCGCACTTGATACACTAATCAAAACAGAGATATGTTATTCAAGTAGACAAGTATGCGACATGGCATCTTAAGCCATCGCAACGAAAACACAATCACAATACGACAGGATCCGCCAATTATTCAGGTGCCAGGGCCTTCTCGAAATCGTAATAACAACACGCCCCACCGCCTAGTTGTTTCCTTAGCTCCAACGAACGTCCGCCAGGGGGCGCACCGATCGTTCGCAGCATTGTGAATGTTGTTTTTAGGTTAGGGACGCACGGCCTTTCGTTTGTATGGCTTTCGGGAGGCTGTGGAGGTGTTGGATTTGCTAGTTGACAAGGCGGTGGACGAGAATGTGCTTTCATAACGCGCAATCTATTCATTAGTGCGATATTTACCCTTTTCGAGCGGGCGCTTCGGTAATATGGAATAACATTGCGCTTTGTAGATGTAATGAGAAACGCGACTGTGGCTGACAGGTAGGCCTCCGCTTCGCAGGAAGGAAGCCGGAGACAAAGAAGTGACCACACACTAACTAGACAAAAGCTGATCCCGTGTGTGTGACACGGATGGCGCGACTTTTAAACGAATCCCTACGTGGGGACGGCGCTCTCTGCTAGCCGCTTTTGTATTTGGCACTTTCAGGGTGTGACCACTTCAAACGCGGCCTCATATTAAATGTGATTGTTTCGCTTCAAAAGAGGTTTTCGACGATCGCAAACAAGCATGTGTGGCACCATTACTCTCCAGCTAGACAAACGAGTTGGGAGGTGGTACTATCAGTCAAAAAGGTATTGTCGAGTTACAGTCGCGCTAACATAGGGTTTCGCATTATAATGCATATTGTAATAAATGCATTCCGCACGCCTCGTTGCAGGACCAGACAATGCCTGATGGGCTAATAGTACTGAATGTCAGCTGAACTTTATTTCAGATAAGAGTTCAGATTAGGTATACTTCGACTATTCTTCACCCATAAGTGATCACAATTAGTGTTCTCTGGATGATATTGTTTGTCTACATACGTGGGCCTCTTATACTTGTTAACTGCGTTTTAATAATGCTTCAATGTTTTCTGACAATCACATTTGTCCCAACTCACATAATTTATTAGACCATTTGCGCACAAAAGTGAATATCAATTTTTTGCCTTTGCATAAAAATTGTGTCTGTGTAGCAGTTAAATATTGATTTTCTCTGATTTGCTAAAGTCATTCTCACGTGGTCTGTGTAGTCGTATTATTGAATAACTACACACATAACCTCATAAAGTATTTATTTTGCGTACCTGAAAACATGTTTTCAGGGTAGATATTTTCCTCCTCTTCAAATTGATATGGTCGATCGTTTCCTTATCTTCACAATCTTTGGTGATACCGACCAAAAACTTGAACACACGAAATTCAGAAAATTGACCCTGCCGTAAAACCTAAAGAATTCTTTTTTTCAAAACGCACCTCTTTCTACTTTTGATTAGGACACCCTGCTTTTGGCAAACTATCACCAAAATCCGAGAGATCAAGATCTTGCGACTCTGCTGCTTGACGTAAATGTGTCGGTTGCATCTTGAAAAGTGGCAACAATACCTGTCACCCTCCTCATCTTCAAGGCCTAAAGCGACTGATGGCTACCTGAAACGGTTGTTCCTTGGATTGGTGATAACCCATTTGGTTAGTACTGTATTGTCAACAGGATTGTGTTTTATATCTTAATATATTGTGCTGTATGCCATATATCGGGGAGAAAAGCCCTTTCATCGCTTTGAGAATCATGGAACTGCGAATTTAGAATCAGACTTGCGTGCGGTTTTTGCGAAATCCTCGTGACATTGTACCTCACCACCCTTCCAGACGTCAACATGCTGCGAAACTGTAACACATCCTTCCATTCTTTTTAAAAGGACTGGCGAACAATTTGGTTTAATTAGCGGCAAACGGCGTTCGCACTGCACAGAGATTATCCTCGTGCAACTCGCTTCGGAAATTAAAAATGAGAAAAAAAAGTGATCGACGTGGGGTGAAAGGGGTTTGAGTAAATAAAATGGCGGCCAGTGGAGCCCTTTGTTTGAGCAAACGTCCGGCGCGGCGTGCTGGCGCCAGGGTTCGAACCTGCGTCCTTTTGTCCTATTGTTGCCTTTTTACTCTCTGTTCACACAGGTTATTAAAACAGGGCGAAACAATGCGTTTGACTCACCGAAAATAAAAGCACGAGGGGTGGGGAACTACTGTTACACTCGGATTCAACTAAAATAGTTTGGACCTGACCTGCACTGTTGAAAACCACGTAGCCACGAGGAAAACTGCTTGTTAATATTCAAGTATTAGGTTATATCTAACAGCGCTTTTCCTTTTTATACTTTTTTTCTATAGTTTACCGGTGTTCCGGTTTTAGTATTAGGACTCCGAAATAAGTCCCGAAGTATTACCGAACTCGGCTAGTGCTTGGCAAGCCATGCCTGTTATCGTAAAACATCCCACCGACTGATGTTACCCCTAAAAATCCTCTCTAATTGAAGGGCGTATAATAAAAAATGACTCGTGGAAAAAGCGTGCCAGTTGGACGACAAACCTTTGTCATTTACGCAGCGGGAAATTGACTTTAATACCTTTGATATTGTGCGAGAATTTTCGGAAGCTGTGTTGAGCTTTGTTGTCAATGGGACAGGGGCACCTACACTACATGCCGTATTTTATTTGGTTTTCGAAAGCGCTCCATTCACAAGAGGCTCCAACTAGTGTTTTTACGTGTAGTCTTTTATTTCCAATATTATATGAAACAAAATCATGAATATAGAACATAGTTCATGGCAGAAACGGTTTGTGGGTAAGAAATTGTGGGTAGATAAAGTTGTTTTTTCTTGTCGCTTGTCAGGTGCTTCAGCCACTTATTAGCTCAGTGGCTCGTAAAGCCCAAGTGAAGCCAAATTGACTTTTATTGTATTTTTTGCTTACGTTTAGTAAACGCTTTATCAAATGTTTAGTAAAACCTTCTTGAACATGTTCGCGAAACTTTACCCGCGCATTTGGAAAAAATGATCCCTATCATTTATGAACGTCCAATAGTGTCAATAGTTGTGAAGAAAAACAGCTGAGTGTCTATGGTAGCTCCAAAAAATGAATTGGTTTTATCGGAAACATAACAGAGTAAGAGAACCAATAGTGGTGAAAATAGTATATTTATACTGGGATAGTGTCTAAGAACATCCTCATACAGCCAGCTACTTGTCCGTTGCTGAACATCATTGTCGAATCCACTCTCCATCGACCGTAGAAAAACACTTTCATCGGCAACTCTGCTTCATGGGCGTACACAGTCAAATTCTCAAATTGGACGAAACACTGAAAATTTAAATTTTGTATGGTCGATTCTTGATATCACTGCTTTAACGTGAATAATGCGGCAACAAATGTCCTTCAAGATGGCGACTGTGAGGTTTCCCTTATATTTTTTTTTAAATTAAGATATATCTGCTTACCGGCATAAAAGGACAGTTAGGCACTTCCCCGTAAATCGCTCTTAAGTATGGGAACCATACTCCTTTTAGTACAGTACTCAAAGTATGGCAAACTTGTGGCATGGTAGCAACATGCGCATTTTCTTTCCAGCCTCCCATATTGCTCCAACTGGCCAGTGTGACGCGGGACTGTAAATTTTTCATTCAAAAGCATTTTACGATAACTTAGTAGAAAACTTTCACATGACCGTATGCGTTCAAGATTACCTTGAGATGCTCGAACGCGTTCAATAGTACCTCTTATGCTGCTCTGATCTGTTCAGCCTACTTCCGTCGCTTGCTGAATTTTAATTATTGGACCTCTTTTCAATTTGATGGCAGGGGTAAATGTTCAAAGGTATTGGCTCACAGCTCCATCCATCAAACCTCAAGAGGCTAACTAAAATTTTCGCTTGCGACGACAGTACGCTCAACTGATCACTGCAGCATGGTAAAGATTGCACTGAACACGCTTGAGCCCATGAGACAGTCTTGAATGCGTTCGAGCACATGATAAAGTTTTATATAAAGCCATCAGAAAAATTATTATGAAGGAACTATGTTTGTGTAAAGTAAAATACGTAATACGGTAGTTCCTCGATCGTTTAGGTCCAACACATTCCTTCGCAGGCCTAAGTTGTTAAGAAAAATTAAGGAAAAACAAGAGATGGCGTGGGAGTCAATGCTTACAAATAGGCCCTCCTTCCAACTTAGTGATAACATTTAAAATATTGCAGAATTAGAAAATATTTGCGTATTTTTTAAAGATATATCCATGTAACAGTTTGGTTACCAATTTTCCCTTAATCGCGAAAAATTGCAGAAGACTGTGAGAAAGGTGCTGACTTATTTAGGAGATTTGTTTTAGGAAAAGGGATCGATTTTTTGACAAAATTGGCAATTCATAATATCATAATAATAAAAATAAAAAAGACTTTCGTATAAAATCCTATTTAAAATTTACCAAACGTTTCTAATTAACTCCAAAGTTTATGATCGATGCACTAAGATGTCGAGCTGTTTCAATATTTTGAAATATTTTCAAAGATTCTAATATATATTTGCCGGATTTCCGACAGACCCTCTCTAGCTGGGTCCATTTAAACCCTTACCGACAAAGAATCATTCATGTAAAACGGCAGAGTTACTTCTCCTGAATAGATCGGTTGTTTCTGCGAAAAGTGTGTTCGAACATCACGTAAGTTGAATATTATTTCAGATTTGACACCAGGACACTGTTCAATCCGTCGAAATTTCACTTGGAAAGGGCCCTGTGTGCGAAAAATTCAATTTAGGTTTATTGCAGTTTAAAAAGACTATGAGGACGTCTGTCAATATGTTTTCTTACCATGAAGCTGTGAAAGTGTTTTACTGCATGTCCTTTGATCGCTAGTTGACTCGCTACAAGTAGGATTGTTACAAATATTTTTAACAACGCTGACACCTCCATCGTACTAGTTTGAGTATAGCTTGTGGATAGATGTTTAGCCAAAATACAATATAATATCGGTCTCAAAATTTCAAGTATCAGCAGACTCACACGAATACAATCAGTTCTTACTCTGTTATGATACATTCGTGAATTGACTAACAATTAGGCAGGCAATCGTAATGTTTTTGGTATTCTGCTGCGAAATTGGAAATGATGGACTAAAATGCACTATGGAAATAGCCAAGGGCAGATGCATCTGTAAAAGTAATACCGGTTTTAGACAGCTATATATTCTGTGGGTATGGAAGTTAAATGTAAGTTTTGTGAACTTACCTTTAGACCCTCTAGCGTTGTCATATAGAATTACAGTGATCTTTTTGAGCCTCCGTAGATTGGGCTATCGATGAGATCCTGAAAATCGACCAAACTTCAACTCACCCGATTGTTTTCGTTTGCAAAACAGGTATAGGGCCTCCTGGGAGGTTTACAAATGTTATCAAAGGAAACGTTATTGTGTGCGAGAAGGTAATAAGTGACAAGACTTGTTTATCTGACCGCTTACTTGCTTAAAGTCACCTACTGTTCTGATCTCAATTGTCCACGTTGAAAAAATATGGTGCTGCTGTGCTGTAGTATGAGATGATGACTCACCTGGATACAACTCCCGGTCAAACGACTGAATCTTCCGTTGGACTCGCACACTTGACGTCATCACTAAATAGTACAAAGTGGTTGGACGCGTGCGCATCGTTTTACCGACAGCACACGATGAAGTACTTAGCCGCTAAAGTTCAGCGGAAGCGAGAATAAAAGCCCCATAAAATGATGAAAGGACTTAGCAACGTTTTGAATAGTTTTCAAAGGTTGTTCGTGCCTAGATAGAAATCAAACTAAAATGCTATCAACTAACATTAATGAAAATATTGACGTCGTACTTTTGTACTAGTTTTTCAAACGGACAATGAGTTAAAAGAAGAGTGCGTAGATCATTCGGTGTGCCAATTACGGTACGTGAACGAACAGTCACTGATTCTTGTTCTGATTCAGCCATTTCTCTGTCTGTCTCTCTCTTCTTTTTTCTAAAGCTTACAAAAATTATTTTTAATTTATCGTAGTAATTGCAGTTTATGATACGGTGCAATGAAGATGTTTTATACAATAGGTTTATTTAAATTTTGCTCAGACTTATGTGGGCTTAATCATATCAACAGTGGCTCAACCGTAATTTCTTTGCTTCGATTTTCTCGTTCGCTAACAGGATGAGTGTTAGGCAGGTACATTGTTAGGGTGTGTTTTGTCCTTTGGTCTATTTGTTTGTTGTCTTGTCTCGGTAAGATTCTAGTAGAGCACAAGAAATGTAAACGTGGGACGAAGGTGTCGGGCAAGGGGCCAAGGTTCCTAGATCATCTTGGCGTACTATCATAGACAGAGAAAATGTCTCCACCCCCTGCAACTACCTAGACATCGGTGCGTTGCGGTTGCGTACCTTAGCTCGGAATCAGACAGGTGATATTGGCTGATGCCGAGTCAAGGTAGGCAACTGCAACGCACCGATGTCCAGGTGGTTGCAGGGGGGGGACGTTTTTCTGTCTATGATAGTACCATTGCATATTTTAGGGTACCTACATGTCCACCAGTAAGCATGAGCAGCTCACTCCAACCATTGTTAAAATTGATGTAGGTTTTAGCACTTAGAATCTTGCAGCAGTTTTATTTTTATACTCTTATTTCAGAGAAAAAGAAAAAAAATATTGAAGGTTCATCGCGGAACTAAGCGAGATGGTGGCAGGTGCATCCACAATATTGCCTTTGATTTTAATGAGTCATAACGAAACACCGTTTAAAAATAAGTAACTTTGGCAATGTTTGACCAAGAAACGTACTTTACTTCGACTCAATTGATTGCTTTAGTATACCTTGTTTCTATGTGAGTTCCTCATAGAGTATTGAGAACGTATTATTATTTTAAGCTGTGGATATGGAGTTTTCAGAAAGTACTTATAGAGTCTTATGAAAGCACTTAGAAGAGGTATTAAGAGTATTGACTGGCTGCCTTGCACCCAAGCCTCCGAGAGGTGTAAGGCGTGCGGATTTGGTTTGTCGATACTCTGCCTGGTGGACCTTTACGGAGTCGAAGCTATGGGCGACTGCGCTTGACTACGACTGATCATGGCGCTCATTATAGGCCGGAAACGACGCCCAGTCTGGAGGATGAATACTCAATAGGAAAAAAAAGGAGGATATCTCAACCATCTTCCCATTCGCAAGTGGATTTTGTGTTTTTGAAAGCACAGTAGCTAACATGAGTGCAATAGCCTTTCTGAATCAGGCCGGATGTCTGATAAAGAGGGATTCAAAGCAAATGTAGGTCGGTCTGAAATGTTTCAAACTTTTATTGAATCATTGAACGTCACAGAAAAAAAAAGTTTTTTAACCTTCCTGAAAACTTGCGTGAAAACATTAATCTGTGCCGCTAATAGTATCCAGACTATGATGTTCTCAAAGTTTTGACCGGGAAGGGATAGCTTCACACGAGGCCTTTATTTTCATTTTATATCAATTTTTTTATTGTGAGAAGTCCGGCGTCCCCAGAATTAATAATATCAAGTGAAACACTCAAAATGTTCAGAACAGCAAGTAATAAAAACCAATTAATGAAAATAAATGCATGTTTTAAAGGGCAAACTTTTTTTCTTTGTTGCTATCCAGACTTAACGCTACTCATGATATTTTTAAGCTGTGACAAGCCGGTACACGGCTAACAATAATGATGTATCCAAGGATAGACTATTTTCACACATCTTAAGGAGTAAAATTGAAACCTTCACGTCTGTGAAACCCGGGTAAGTAAAGAAAGATTAGTGTCCTCTTACAAGGTTTTATGATTTTAAACACGTTTGATATAACGTTTCAAGTTACATGCCAAATCACATATACGGTTGCTTACAATGCATTTCTCTGCGAGAAGTTTGTCTTTAGCCATTTACATACGAAGAGTAGCGAAATTTACTCATTTTTTAAAATTGCAAACGTAATATGTATCAAATGAAATGAATTATGGGTTTCTTTGATCAGGCTACATCCCTTACGTTTTGTGGGTGGCAATAATTGTAAAGCAAGATTTGAATATTATTATTTATTTTATTTTTTTTACTTTCCCGATAGGAAAAGTATTTTCATCGTTATTTTTGTTGCTAAAAAATGGTTTTGCTAGGAACAAACAGATGTAAATAGTGATCCGGTTTAGGCTAAAACAGTATTTTTATATTGGGACAGTATCTAAGAATATTCGCGTACAACCGGCTAATGGGGTACTTGACGAAAAATTAAATTTGGACGAAACTCACCTTTTTTGGTGCAGTTTGTTCAGAAAATATCAACGCAATTTTTTCCCCCGGAAAAAACCACCGCAAACGGAAAAAAATGAG